>ENA-OQHY01000282-OQHY01000282.1-human-gut-metagenome-genome-assembly--contig:-NODE-282-length-29723-cov-6.888025_pt1 | contig 29723 bp, 31 predicted proteins | sample MGYA00242570_ERZ504733 | MGnify/ENA primary metagenome ERZ504733 (study PRJEB26092, sample SAMD00036219) | human gut metagenome | host: Homo sapiens | study: EMG produced TPA metagenomics assembly of... | reverse complement strand
TCTGATCATTAAATACTTCGACATATGTAGATAGATTATTACACGTCTTCTTCATTAAAATTATATGAAGTTATTTCCTGTGATTTCAATCAGATTCATTTGGTAGTCATGGAAATTAGGATTCAAACCTTTCATCCACCTCGACTAGTTCAGAAAGCTGTCTAGCTGCATTCCAAGGCTTTTCTCCTGTATAAAATACTAGGATATGCACCATGGATAGTTTTTCTTTAGCCTTATTCTTCTTTAACTTCTTTAACATTCTGTCATACGCTACATACTCATATGCTGCCGCTCTTACAACCATCGAAGCATCCACATAACTTTGATTCTCAATAATGAATGCACTATAAAGATTTCCATCATTATACTTACGAATCACATCCACATGCTTTTCTAGATCCATATGCGAATCATTCATTTCTGAATTAAGTTCTTCACAATTCTCTGGTTTAAGAACTTTTTCTCCATCAAAGAAGTACGCATTAAAGAAGTCGACAAAATAGGCATTGTTTTCTAAAAACTCCTTCATAATTTTGTCTTTGGTTTTATTCATGTGATTTACTCACCCCCTATATCTAATACGAAATAAATTGAGGTTTTTCTAGAAAACTTGCATTTTTTAAGATATTTTTACAATTAAATATAGAATTTATTAACCAAAATATGTATAATAAGCCCATAAAGGGAGTAGCCTGCACATATATGTGTTTACAGCTTCGTCAATACGATATTAAATCCGGACTGTGATGAAATGGCAAGACTTTGGTACATAAGACCAGAGTCTTTTTATTTTATCTGGTCCAGGAGGAACTATATGAACATAATTTTATTAGTATTAGGATTTATTCTACTGCTAAAAGGAGCCGATTGGTTTGTCGATGGAGCTAGTAGTATTGCTTCACGCTTTGGCATACCCCAACTGATTATTGGACTTACTATCGTTGCGATGGGAACAAGTCTACCAGAAGCTTTTGTTTCTATTACAGCCGCATTAAAATCCAATGCTGCCATTACGATTGGAAATGTTGTTGGAAGTAATATTTTAAATGTAGGAATTATTCTTGGCATTACAGCACTCATTCGTCCATTACATATTCAAAATAGTACAATCAAATATGAAATGCCATTTATGATACTTGTAACACTTGTATTGATATTATTAGGTATCAACACAACAATTTCTCGTTTAGATGGAATTATTATGTGGTTATTCTTTCTTGGTTACTTATACTACATTTTTAAAATGTCTAAGAATCAAATGGAAGAAACTGAAATCAAACAAACAAATCCTTTATTTATTCCGCTAGGACTTATATGTTTAATGATGGGAAGTAACTTTGCGGTAGATGCAGCCACAAACATTGCCATTTCATTAGGTGTCAGTCAAAGATTTATCGGCCTAACAATCGTTGCCTTAGGAACTTCATTACCAGAACTTGTTACTTCTGTAACAGCTGCCAAAAAAGGCAATGCCGATATTGCGATTGGAAACATCATTGGATCGAATATCTTTAATATCTTATTTGTCGTAGGTTCTAGTGCACTTATTACTCCCGTACCTTTTGAGCCAAACTTTATCATCGATTCCTTAGTCGCAATATTGATTGGTCTTGTCCTTTATCTTTGTACTAAAAAACAAGAGTACTCGACAAAAAGCCGGTATACTCTTGTTGATCACATATTTATTTTACTTTATCTATCTTCTTTAACAAATCCCGAATCTCTTCTAATAAGACAACAGTGCCATCTTTTTTAGGTTCTTTTTTGATCAAGTTGATCATTTGTTGTCTTTTTAAAATGCGCTAAATACTTCAGCATTGCAAAGATGCATGCCGCAACAATTAAAAAGTCCACAACATTTTGAATAAAATTACCATACGTGATTGTAGCTGTGCCTACTTGAATTTTTAAACCGTAAAATCAAGTCCACCAATTAAAACTCTGATGATTGGCATTAAAATATCATTTACTAAAGATGTAACAATTTTTCCAAAGGCTCCACCAATAATGACACCCACAGCCATATCCATCACATTGCCTTTGGCAATAAACTCTTTAAATTCACTGATTGTTTTATTTGTCTTCATCCTATTTTTTCTTTTTAAAATGTAAGGTCTGCTTTAATACAGTTGAACAAGCCAAGTCACCAATGACATTCACACAAGTAGCTCCCATGTCACACAAAGTATTTACTGAAATATAAACACCTAGAATTTGATTTGTTGGAATTCCTGCAATTGGACACAATGCCGCAAAAGCAGCAATAGCACCACCTGGAACGCCTGGAGTACCAATACTTAACAATACGTTACAAGCAAGGACAGTTACCATTGTTCCAATACTTAAATCAATGCCTAAAGCTGTTGCAAAGAATGTAATCATAAATGACATCAAAATCGAAACAGCATCCATATTGATTGTTGCACCTAAAGGTAAAGTTAAAGACGTGATTTCTTCAGGAATACCAATCTTTTCTGAAGCACACTTTAATGAAATAGGAATCGTAGCACTACTTGAACAAGTTCCAAACGCATTCAATCCTGCTGGTGCAATATCTTTAAAAAATTGAATTGGACTATATTTTCCAAAGAATTTAACCATACCACCATAAACAATAAATGCATATAAATAGAACGTAATATATAAAGCCAATAATACTTGTCCTAATTGAAGCATTGTATCCACACCATTTGAATACATAACTGTGGCAATACATGCGAATACTCCAAATGGAGTCACATACATAATTTTACTAATAATAAAAATAGAAATTTGATAAATGGAATCACACAAATTCACAAATGGATCTGCTTTTTCCTTGATAGCCAAACAAGCAAGTCCAATAATCACGGCAAAAGCTAATACTTGAAGCATATTTCCCGTTGCGAATGCCTCTACTGGATTTGAAGGAATAATATTCTGTAAAGTATCCAACAAACCATTAAATGTAGCTGCTTCTACTTGCGTCTTAGTTGCCACAATATGTGCATTCTTCCCCAAATGTAACATACGAGGTAAAACCAATCCTAGACCAGATGCCAAAGCTGTTGTACCTGTATACCATAATAAGGCATGCAAACCAACTTTACCTGTTTTGGCAATATCCCCAATGCCAATAATTCCCATTACTAAACTTGTAAATACAAGTGGGAAAATCATCATTTTTAATGCCGACATATATACGGAAGCAACAACGCTCAATGCGGTATTTGCCCATTCCGGCATAATAATTCCAACAATAACACCTGCAATCAAGCCAATAAAAATACCAAGTGTTATATTATATCCTTTCTTTTTCATAACTCTCCTCCAATAATGTAAATATTTTACCATATAACTACATATATGTAAAAATTTACAAATACACTAAAAAAGACACTGCCTAAAACAGTGTCATTTGATTTTCTTCATCCAATCCCTCTAAAGCATTCATTTCAGCTAACTTTTCAACTAAAGTTTTTGAAAGTTGTGTACGCTTTAATACATCTTCCTTAGAAAGGAATGGTTTTTCTTCTCTAGCCTTTACAACAGATAAGCCTACGTTTGAACCCAAACCATCAATACTTGTAAAAGGTGGAATAATTGCTTTTGGATCATCTGGATCTACAATAAATTCGGTGGCTGCACTACGATTAATACTAATATTCGAGAATCTAAAGCCACGTAAAACCATTTCTAAAGCAAGTTCTAACGTATCATAAATAGCCAATTCTTTATCACTTGGTTTTTGTGTTTTATCCTCTTTCATATGTTTGATATCCGCCATTCTTTGACGAATGGCAGCCTCACCCTGAATCATGGTCTGCACATCATAAGCATCGCAACGAATACTAAAATACATACAATAATAATGTACTGGCATATGTACCTTAAACCACGCAATACGCACAGCCATCATAACATAGGCAACCGCATGGGCCTTAGGGAACATGTACTTGATTTTTGTACAAGAATCAATAAACCATTCTGGTACATTGTTCGCCTTCATTTCAGTAACCCATTCATCTTTTAAGCCTTTACCCTTACGGACACTTTCCATAATCGTAAATGATAATTTTGGTTTAACACCATACCCCATCAAATCAACCATAATATCGTCACGACAACCAATAACTTCATTTAACTTACAAGTGCCATTATCAATCAAATCTTTTGCATTTCCCAACCAAACATCCGTACCATGAGACAAACCAGAAATAGTGACTAATTCCGCAAATGTTGTCGGCTTTGTAAGTTCTAGAATCCCACGAACAAATGGTGTACCAAACTCAGGAATACCAGCTGCTCCAGTCACTTCATTATATTTTGTCGTATCGATTTTCAGTGATTCTGTCGTAGAAAAAATAGCCATAGTTGCCTGATCATTCATTGGAATTTGACGAACATTGACTCCCGTAATTCGCTCTAACATTTTCATAGCCGTAGGATCGACATGCCCTAAAATATCAAATTTTAAGATATTATCATGAATCTGGTGGAAATCGAAGTGCGTTGTTTTCCAAGTCGCATTTGGATTGTTTGCCGGATATTGAACTGGTGTAAAATCATGCACATCCATATCCAAAGGTACAACGACAATACCACCTGGGTGCTGACCCGTTGTTCTTTTTACGCCTTCACAACCTTTGGCCAAATCTACACGCTTTGCCTCATTAAAAGGCTCACACTCCATCTCTTCCTCATATCCTTTGACATATCCATATGCCGTTTTTTCCTGTACCGTACCTACAGTACCGGCTCTAAAAACGTGATCATCTCCAAATACTTCTTTTGTGTATGCATGGGCATTTGGCTGATATTCACCCGAGAAGTTCAAATCAATATCGGGAACTTTATCCCCCTCAAAACCTAAGAATGTTTCAAACGGAATATCCTGACCATCCCCACGCATAATTTCTCCACATACAGGACAAACTTTATCCGGTAAATCAAAGCCCGATTTGGCTTCATCCGCCTCTAAAAATTCATAATGTTGACAATTCTTACATACATAGTGAGGTGTTAATGGATTTACTTCTGTGATATTTGACATTGTCGCAACAAAACTAGAACCTACAGATCCACGCGAACCTACTAGATATCCATCATCATTGCTCTTTTTTACAAGTAAGTGTGAAATATAATAAACTACATAATATCCATGACCAATGATACTATCCAATTCACGTGTTAAACGTTTTTCAACAATGTCTGGCAAATCTTTTCCATACCATTGGTGAGCTGTTTCAAAACAAATATCACGCAATTTTTGGTCTGACCCCTCAATATCCGGTGGATACAATTTATCCTTAATTGGAAAGATAGGTTCTGTTAATAACTTTAATTTATTTGTGTTTTCCACAACAACCTCATAAGCTACATCTTCACCCATCCATTCAAATGCCTTCAACATTTCATCCGTTGTCAACAAATGCTGATTTGGATTGCTCGTAGCCTTACGCGCTTGCTTATTATAAATATATAGAGGATGTCTAGCATTCCCAATTGCCTTGGCATTGATATACACATCACGAAGACGTTTCTCATTTGGATTTACATAATGTGCATCACTTGATGCGATAACCATCTTACCTGCTTCTTTTGCGGTATCATAAATAAATTGTAGATACCATTTTAAATCCTCCACATCCGTAATACTTCCACGATCCAATAAATTCTTATAACAGTCCAATGGCTGAAGTTCAATATAATCATAATAGCTCATGGCTGCAAACAATTCTTTTTTACTTCTTGTATGAGCTAGTTCAAAAATCTCACCATTTTGACAAGAAGAACCAATTAATAAGTTTCCATTATCCCACTTCTTTGAGATTTCTTCCTTAATAATACGTGGCTGCCCATTTTCTTTACCCATACTTACTAAATATTGTGTATGCGATAAAGTAATCAATTCAAATAACTCTTTTAAGCCATCTTTATTCTTGGCAAAAACTGTCATGTGATATGGACGATTTCTTTCATAAGGCTTCTTGCTTGAATACTTTTCACATCCACCTTCCATATCCATCAATGTATCTAATGTTGCTTCATGGCCCAATTGATTCATCATATTATACATGACTTGTGAAAGTACATCCGCATCATAATCCGCACGGTGCGCTCCTTCACCATCATAACTCACGCGATAGTGACGACATACACTTCCTAAATTAAAGCGTTTTTGCTCGTCTGGAAGCATCGCATAGGATAGTGGTAACGTATCAATCACCGGATTGGTTAGTTCATCACGACCTGTTTTACGACACGCTGCATTCATAAAGCCAACGTCAAAGGTTGCGTTGTGTGCTACTAAAATGGAATCCCCAATAAATTCTAACAATTCATCTAAGGCATCTTCGATTGGTTTTGCGCAATCCACATCATTTTGTGTAATATGCGTTAAATTTGAAATATGCGCAGGAATCGTTCGCTTTGGATTAATGAACATCTGTAATCGTCCGACCTCTTCACGATTTTTGATTTTCACACCACCAAATTCAATAATTTCATCACGCGTATTCGAAAGACCCGTAGTTTCCAAGTCAAATACGACAAATGTTGCATCTTCTAATCTTCGATGATCATTATTGTAGACAATATGATATTTAGAGTCCGCCACTAACATTTCACATCCATACAACATTTTAAATTCGCGATTTGGATCTTGTTTGACCAAAGCCTCAATTTTATGTTGAGCCATCGGAAAAGCCTGAACAACTTGATGGTCACACACACCAATTGAATCCATACCCCAATCATAGGCTTGTTGAATAAATTCTTCGATAGCACAAACTCCATCCATTTCCGAAAAGTTAGAGTGTACATGCCACTCCGTTCTTTTCACTTTGGCATGATCTTCTCTTTTCTTTTCTTGTGTGATTTCAAGTTTTCTTATCATGAAAGAATCACACTTAGAAAAAGAATCATATACGACTTCTCCCGTTAAAACGACGTGCATTCCTTTTTTTACAGCTTGAATTTCTTCAATTGGACATCTAGCACCTTCAAAACGTTTGGCAACGATCGCATCATCATAATCACTGATATATAGCATCTGTAGTGTTTTACCACTTTTCATCACACGATTATCAATATCGAAAATGTGACCTTCAATTTGAACATTCGAATAGCCAACACGTAAATCCGCAATATTATATTGTGTAGCCGATTCTTTTTTATAACTATTTGAAGAAGGATATTGTTTTTTAACCGGTTCTTGTTTTACAACAGGTGCAGCTACTTGCACCTTTGCCGTTTCAATCGCAATATTTTCCTCTACTTTTTTACATACAATTTCTTGATTGATACCCACTTCTTTTAACTTTTCTACCAAGCTTGGCAATGCTAAATTTAATGCTGCAAGCCGAGACTCATCTCGTGTTGAAAAACAAATCGTATCATTTTCTAAATAGGGATGAAGAAAGCGGAAATCCTTCACATCACTATATTTTTCTACAAAATGATTCACATAACGATCTAATTCATCCATTTCTACCGCATTATTTTTGGAATGAATATGCAACTTCACATGTACATGCAGTGCCAGCTGCAACTTTGTGATGATCTGTTCATATACTTCTAAAGGAATTACATTCTCAAATTCTATATAAAACTCAACCATTTTATGCGCTGTATGAAATACAGGTTTCTCATAAAATGAGGCATTTTTAAAATACGCATATAATTCCGGATCCAACAATTTTTCAAATACTTCCATTTTATTTAGCCATCTTTTCAAAAGCATCCTTAGCGGCTTTTTGTTCTGCTTTTTTCTTCGTACTACTTGTTCCTTGCCCCAATAAAATATCATCTAAATATACACCCATAGTAAATGTTGGAGCATTACTTGGACCTTTTTCTTCTAATAATTTATATTGAATCGTCTTTCTAGAGTCTGCCTGAATCACTTCTTGTAAATGTGTTTTATAATCTGTAACAGCCTCACTTTTTTCTTGTTTAAATACAGGCTTCATATATTTAGTCAAGATTTCATCACACACATGATATCCTTGATCAATATAAATAGCTCCAATACAAGCTTCAAACTGGTCAGCCAAAATACTTTCTCGATTTCTTCCACCCGTTTTTTCTTTCGCCAACACCTAAACGTAAAAATTCATACCATCCTAGTTGTCTATTTAATACATATAGCGTAGATTCACATACAGTTTGTGCTCGAAGTGTTGTCATTTGTCCCTCACGCATTTTTGGTTTCATTAAAAACAGCTGGGTTGCACTCCAAATCTGTAAAACTGAATCGCCCATAAATTCAAGTCGTTCATTATCATCCATTTGGCGATGATGTTCATTGGCATAAGAAGAATGTGTACATGCCTCTAAATAAATATCCTCATTGTTATATTTATATCCATTTGCCTTTAACCAATCGATAAACTTTTCCATTTTATTCTTCTCCTTTTTTAAGATCTTCTAGTACACAAGCTGGCACAAAACCAGAAATGTCTTGTCCATATTTAAAGAGTTCTCTTACATTTGAACTTGAATATAAACTATATTCAGGTCGTGTAAATAAACAAACTGTTTCGATATTCTCATCCAATCTTGCATTCATAAACGCCATATTTTGCTCGTATGTACAATCCACACCATTACGAATTCCACGTACCAGCACAGTAGCATTTACACTTTTACAGGCCTCTACTACTAATCCAGATTGAATTTTACATGTTACATTCGATAAATGTTTTGTCGATGCATTTAACCATGCAAGTCTTCTTGCTTCAGTAAACTCATTGTTCTTGTCTGAGTTTGGTGAAATAAAAACAACCAACTCATCAAACAATTTGCTTGCCCTTTCAATAATATCCAAATGCCCATATGTCACTGGGTCAAATGTTCCACAAAATGCTGCTATTTTCATTACTCATTCTCCTCTTTTTGATAATAAGAAATACGCGTAATACCGTATGTCTTTTCTTTATATTTTGTAAAAGAAGCGATCCTTTCAGGCCACACCTCTTCTTCAAGGCTTTCCACAACAATAACTCCATCCAATTTTACCATATCTAAATCATCTAACTTCTGAATCAATTTTTCATTTTCCTGCTTTGCGTAAGGAGGATCAATATATACCACATCATATTTTAATGTTAGTCGCTCTAACACAGTAAAGATATTTCCACAAATAATCTTTGTTTCTTTATCCGCCTTTAAGTTTTTTACATTCTCCTTGATTACCGAGATAGCGCCCTTATTATTATCGACTAAAGTTGCATGATCCATACCTCGACTTACAGCTTCTAATCCCATATTTCCAGTTCCGCTGTAACAGTCTAAAAAGTTACCGCCATCAAAAATATTTCCCAAACTTGAAAAGATAGCGCCTTTGATTTTATCTTGTGTAGGTCTAGTCGCATCATTTTTAGGACTCTTTAATGATCTAGAACCATATTTTCCCGCCACAATTCTCATAATAAACGATCCATCTCCTTTCGTCTAATCGAACAAATACAATTTTGTGCCAACCCCATTGTCAACATAATCGACATTAAGCTTGTTCCTCCACTACTAATAAATAAGAGCGGAACTCCTGTAAAAGGAATTAAACAAGCAACGCCTCCGCATTTAAGAAAAAGTGCATAAATAGATAAACGCCAATTCCACCTAATATTACTTTATACATGTCTTCACTTGTTTTAAATGCATAATAAAATAAACGAATTTCAATCATTCCATATAATATAACTAAACCAAATAATCCAAAAACACCCGTTTCCTCAAGCAATACAGCTAGAATATAATCATTATCTGCCTGTGTTAAATAGCCATATTTTCGAGTTGAATTGCCTATACCTTTTCCACGAATATCTGAACTTGCGATACCATATAATGAGTTGGCAGGCTGATATCCATCTCCATATACATCGGTATATGGATCTTTAAAATTTTCAACACGCACCGCAATATGAGCAAGCGATGTATGTTTTATAATTTCAGTACCAATATTTGTGATTCCAAATAAGACAATGGCTGCTGCAATTGCTCCATAAACGAATAATTTTAATAATCGTTGCATACGTTGTAAAACCGCATATTTAGGAATCATAATACAAGATAGGAAAATAAAACAAATAATCACCAATGTTCCCATGTCTTTTTGAACAGCCACAATTCCAAATATTAAAACAAATGAGAACCATGCCCTTTTAAAAAGTTGCCCTCTTACTTTTAACATATCTGTTTCTTTTTTAGCCCGATATAAACATGTAGCACAAATTATAATAATCAATGGTTTTGCGAATTCACTTGGCTGTAAGGAAATACCTCCAATCAAGATCCATGCATGGCTTCCTCCAATTTCCGCAAAGAAAAATGGAAGTATCAACATAAATATACTAATTCCAATAATCAGGCCTTCTACTTTAGAATACCATTTAAAGCGAAACCATCTATTCATAAACCACATTGCAATATATCCACATACCACAAACATGCATTGTTTCATCAGTACTTTAGGAACAATATTGGGTGCAGATGTTGTTTTTCCTACATTTGTTGAAATAATCGTGAATGTTCCAGCCAATAACAGAAGCGCAACCGCCCAATTTATATATTTATCACATTTTGGATCCAATGCGAAAAACGATAATTTTGATCGCCGTTTTTGTTTGGACATGATAATCCCCCCATCATAAATTCTATTTTAGCATATTTTCAAAAATCATTTGTCAATAATTCGAAAATGCTATAGAATACTTGCGAGGATGATTACTATGAAAATAACAAGCAAAGATATTATATTAGATACTGATGAGCGAATTCGTATGCAAAGTGAGCCTGTTTCATTGCCTTTGTCCAATGAAGATAAAGAACTTTTACAGGCTATGTTAGATTATGTGCGTAATTCACAAGATGATGAAATTGCCAAAGCTGAAGGTTTACAACCAGCTGTTGGTATTGCGGCCGTTCAAGTCGGTGTTTTAAAACAAATGATTGCGGTTGTGATTCCTTATGAAGATGGTGTAGATGAGGTCGCATTAGTCAACCCTAAAATCATTTCAGAATCTGTACAAAATGCATACTTAGATAATGGAGAAGGCTGTTTATCTGTAAAAGGTGAACATCCTGGTCATGTTTTCCGTCATGCTCGAATTAAAGTTCGTGGTTATGATTTGATTCAAGATAAAAATGTAACCATTTCAGCCGAAGGCTATTTCGCAATTTGCCTTCAACACGAAATTGATCACTTGTCAGGTACACTTTTCTATGATCACATTGATGCCAACAATCCTTGGAAAAGTGATGATGAGGCAGAAGTCATTTAAGCTTCTGCTTTTTTAAATTGACTAGCTTTGCTATAATAACAATAGAGTCATTAAATTATAGAAAGAGGTCGAATATGCCAAAAACACAAGAACAAACGTTTGGGCATGCATCGAACAAAAAACCATATCATGCAAAAAATCACGTTGAAAAAGGTGATACTTTGATCTATGCCTTAGGGGGATTAGGCGAAGTTGGTAAAAATATGTATTGCTACGAACACGAAAATGAAATCTGTATCGTAGATTGTGGCGTTTTGTTTCCAGGTGATGATTTATTAGGTGTTGACTATGTTATTCCTGATTATCACCATTTGATTCGCATGAACAAAAAAAGAAAGTTTTTAGTAATTACCCACGGTCACGAAGACCATATTGGAGGAATTCCTTTCTTACTTAAACAAGTCCAGATTGACGCAATTTATGCACCTCGCTTTGCGAAGGCTTTAATTCTTAAAAAATTAAGCGAACATAAAGGACTAGAAAAAACAAAAATTATAGAAATCGATGGAAATTCAAGTATTACTACAAAATACTTCAAAGTAGGTTTTTTTAATACGATCCACTCAATTCCAGATTCTTTAGGTGTACATATCACATGTCCTAATGGATCTATCGTTCATACGGGTGACTTTAAATTTGATTTAACGCCTGTTGGAACAAATGCTGACTATCAAAAGATGGCATTTATTGGTGTTACACAACCCGATTTATTAATGTCTGATTCCACAAACTCTGGAGTTGAAGACTTCTCTATTTCAGAAAGAAAAGTTGCTAATGAAATTCAAGACATTATGCGTAAGACTAAGCAACGTTTAATTGTTGCCACATTCGCATCCAACGTACATCGTGTTGCCCAAATTATCGAGGCAGCTACTAAATTTGGAAGAAAAGTCATCGTCTTTGGACGAAGCATGGAAAACGTTGTTGATATTGGAAGAAAGATGGGTACGATCAAAGTCAAAAATTCAGACTTTTTAAGTCCCGAAGAACTTGCTCATACTCCAGATGACAAAGTATGTATTATTTGTACTGGAAGTCAGGGGGAACCACTTGCAGCTCTATCAAGAATTGCCAATGGTACACACCGTTTTATTCACTTAAAACCAGGCGATACAATTGTCTTCTCAAGTAATCCAATTCCTGGAAACCAATCCAGTGTCAATCGTGTTATTGATAACTTATTTAGATCTGGTGCTACCGTACTTACAAAATCCATCTTGAATAACTTGCATACAACGGGACATGCTTCAAAAGAAGAACAAAAACTAATGTTACAATTAGTTCGTCCAACGTACTTTATGCCTATTCATGGTGAATATAAAATGTTGATGCAGCATAGACAAACCGCTATGGAAACTGGTATTCCAAAAGAAAACATTTTTGTATGTGCCAATGGTGACATTCTGATTTTAAGAGATCACAAAGTACTACAAAGTGACTGGCGATACCAAGGTGATGATATCTATGTAGATGGAAATGATATTTTCGGATTATCTACAGCCGTATTAAAAGATCGTCGTATTTTAGCAGATAATGGTTTAGTTGCCGTTATTTTAGCTATTGATTCAAAAGAAAATAAAATCTTAATGCGTCCTGTTATCGTATCACGTGGATTTGTCTTTATTAAAGATTCACAAGGTTTAATCAAAGAAGCTGAATATATTGTAAATAATTCACTTCAAGAAAAGATGAAAGAAAAAACAACTTTCTCTGAAATTAAAAACTGTGTACGTTCTACTTTAGAACCATTCTTATATAAAAAGACACATCGAAATCCAATTGTAATTCCAGTTATTTTGAATTCAAAACAAACTATGGAAGAACTTCAAAAGAATCGTAAAAGCTTCCATGCAAGAAAACCAAGAACAAAGACATCCTAGTGATGTCTTTTCAGATTGTTGACAAAAGCCTATACCTTTTCGTAAGGACATAGGCTTTTTATTGTATATAGGCAATTTTCAAAATAAAATTGTCTTTTTTTGTATATTTTGAAGGATATATTGAATTTTTTGATGACTTTCTTCTATATTTTCCTCTCCAAAGGGACATTTTCTTCAGATTATGGCACGCAAAAATCAACCAAGCATTCTGTTGGTTTTTCTTCAAGCCTTTCAACCTTGTGAAACGTAGTCCATTGTTTTCTTTACAGTCTGCAAATACTCGTTCAATGGTTTCTTTTCTCTGTGGATAAATTTCTTTCCATTCCATAGTATGACGGATCTCATCGGCATATTCTCTAACTCTTCCCATAGGTGACGTTCGATAACTTTTGTCATATTCTTACTCTTTGTACATTTGTTTCTAAGAGGACAATCCTTGCAGTCTTTTGGATCAGATTTATATTGTCTGTATCCATTTCTTGTAGTAGTTGTATACATAAGGATCTTATCATTTGAACATAGATAACAGTCGTATTCTTCATCATAGACATATTCGTATTTTTTAAAGAAGCCTTTTTTGGTCATTGGTCTTTTATATGGCATATAAGGAATCTGATCATTTTGTACAATGGCTCTGCATATTGCGGGTGTCATGTATCCGGCATCTAACGATACATTCTTTATCAGGTATCCATATTTTCCATTGATCAATTCTTCATAGGCATCAAAAAAACTAACACTATCATGTGCATTTCCAGGAACTGTTGTAACTGCCAGTACGAACGAATTCTTATCGCAGAAAGTTTGATGCGAGTACGCAAAACATTTCTCCTTCTCACCTTTATGGAAGCAGCCACTTTCTGGATCTATAGTGCTTTCTGTAATTGTTTTAGTTGAAGTTTTTTTTACTTCTTCACCCGTTTCTTCATCATGTACATATTCTGTATGTACCATTGAATCAAAGGCCTCTTTACCTATACATTCTCTATCCTCGTTGATTTCAACCAACAGATCATCTTCGTATTTCTTTTTGAGGATCTCTACTTCTTTTTTGACACTTTTTCTTTTATTGGCATTTGCCTTCTGATGCGTACTGTCTCCAAATACCGTTGTGAAATCGACAAAACCATAATCAACGGCCTGTTCTAGTATTTCCATAAAGATCTCTTTAAATATAGTTGAATCTTTATATCTACGAATATAGTTCTGAAACCATGTAGAAAAGTTTGGAATCTTCTCATCAATACTTAATCCAAGAAACCAGCGATATGCCAAGTTGACTTCGATCTCCTGACATGTCTTGCGCATAGAATTGATTCCAAACACAATATTTATGATAAGCATTTTAAAAAGAACCACAGGATCGATACTCGGTCTGCCGTGACGACTGTAAAGATGCTGAACTTTCGGATAAATAAACCGAAAATCAAGAGCCTCCTCCATCTTACGAACCAAATGATCCTGTGGTACTAATTCATCTAATGTATAGTAAATCATACAATCTAATTTTGCATTGTTTCTGTTAGTCATAGCCATTGTGATATCCTCCATAAACCCTCTATAATTATATCATTTTTGGCATAATAAATGGCAGAAACGTCGACTATTTTTGGGTTTATGAAGTACGTTTCTGCCACAGATATTCTATCAGATTTTAAAAAGACTGTCGACAGTCACTTTGTCAACAGTCTGCAAAGACATCCTAGTGATGTCTTTTGTGTTTTATGATAAAATATTTGCATGACAAAGTTACAGAAACAAATGTTTATCATTATCGGTATTTTGTTTGTGATTGTATTCAGTATGGCCGCATCTATAAGTATCGCAAAAAATGTAGAACCCGATAAATTGATTGTTCAATATAAAACACTACAAGACACTAAGATACCTGAATCTATGAATGATGTATCGATCGTTTATTTTACAGATTTGCAGTATGGAAAATTTGAAAATAAAAAAAGAGCTAATAAGCTCTTTGATAAAATCGAACATTTAGATCCAGACATCATTATTTTGGTGGAGATCTATTTGATGAATCTTGTCAAATGAATCAAGAAGATATTGACTACATCACAAATAAACTATCAAAAATCAATGCTCCGCTTGGTAAATTTTGTGTACTAGGTGAAAAGGATGAGGCAAATAATGATATTGTTCGTTCCATATTGAATCAATCTCAATTTGAAATTCTAGAAAACGAAACCATTCTTCTGTCTAATCAAAAGAGTGATGGCATTACATTAAGTGCATTATCAAACACATCAGATCCTAGTAAAATCACTGCTGCAGATACGCAATATAACTTATTAGTTACTCATATGCCAGATACATTGACAAATGAAGAATTATCTACAAAATCCATCTCTTTAGCACTTTGTGGACATTCCCATGGAACGCAAATCACATTCCCTATTTTAGGAGGATATAAAACAATAGATGGCGCAAAATCATTAAATCGTTCACGCGCCAAAAAGATTTCCTTTCCATATATCATTTCATCTGGTGTTGGCTGCACCCATGTAAATCTTCGTTTTATGTCGACTCCTGAAATCTATTATTTCATGCTACAAAGTAAATAAGACAACGCCATAAACGTTGTCTATTTTTTTATCTTCTTTTCTCAATTAATAATACATATGGACAATGGTCCACCAATAAATTTTGTACCTTCTGTACCTGAATCGTTGTTTGTGTCTTTAAAAACTCTTCTACACAAATTGCCTCTTCTTTACCCGTATCATGTGGATACATCACAAGTGCCATTCTTCCTTTTACTTTTAAAAGGTTTAAAGCTTGTCTAACTGCACTTACACTTGAAGAAGATTGGGTTGTAATTTTAGGATCTCCTTTAGGAAAATAACCAAAATTAAAGAGAATCGCATCCACTTCTTCATGAATATATTCTTCCATATGTTCATGTCCAACATTATAGAAACAAGTTCTTTGATCATCCAATCGTTCTTTTGTACTTTCAAAAACATCCCTTTGAATTTCGAAGCCATAAACTATACGTACATTCTGAGACAAAAAGAAATCTGTATCTTTTCCCTGTCCTAATGTAGCATCTACACATATTGCTTGTTTATGAAGAACTGGCCTTATGAATTCGTGGGATAAATCAACCATAGATTTCATCGCAGTCTTAATGCCTCTTTATATAACATATAATCTTCTGTCTTATCACATACAAAACATACATGAATCGCCTTTGTCTCGGGAAACTTATTCATTAATCGCTTTACAGTTTGAATCGCAATTACACAAGCCTCATGATTTGGATAGGCATTGATACCTGTAGAAATACATGGAAAAGCAATATTAATCGATTCCATATCATTTTTTCGCATATAATCATAAGCCAATGCCATACTATTCCAATAACAAGCGGCTAAATATTCATCTTCATTATGCGTTCCATCCATATAGCGTGGTCCACACGTATGAATAACTGCCTTACATGGTAAATTAAAAGCTTTGGTCATTTTAGCTTTCCCAACCTCTAAACCATTCAATTCTTGACATGCTTTCATCATTTCACTTCCGGCTTGATGAAATATTTGTGCACTAACTCCTTGCATCGGTAATACTTGTTGATTGGTTGGATCGACAATCAAATCAAAATCCAACAAAGCTATATTTCCCTTTAATGTACTAATCATTCGTCTTCTCCCATCTTAGTCATTCGACTTGATAATTTCTGTGCAGAAATAGAAACCGCATGAAATTGCGTTGCCAAAGTTTCCAATGTTTTTTCTGCCTTTATACTTCTTTCCACAAGACGATTCGCATCTTCTTGAAGCAATAATATATTTCTTTCGATTTCTTCCATATGACTTGTTCTATAAAAATCTTTAGTACTTGATAATAAAGTCATCACCTCTGCTACAAGTGTCGTTGGTGATACTAACATCACATGTTTTTGAAGGGCATATGTGAATAAATCATCGCATTTTGCACAAACAAATTGATAAATAGCTTCACTAGGCACAAACAATAAGGCATAAGGCATCGTATCTATATTGATATATTTATTAGCCACATCATCAATGTGCTTTTTCATATTCATCTTAAAAGGCCTTAAATACGTATCCATATCTTCTTGTAAATTTAAATAGTTTTCCATTGGAAACTTTGAATCAATACACAATACTTTATTAGTATCTGGCAAATGAAAAGCACAATCCGCAATCTTTCCATTCGGCAAAGTATACTGCATAGAATAAATGGATGGATTTTGACCACAATATACACTTAGAAGCATATCCAATTGATATTCTCCCCAGTTTCCTCTTAATTTTGTGTTTGTCATAACTTGATTCATACGATACAAATAGTCTTCCATTTGATTCAAACTCATTTTAGATGTAGCCTGATTCTTTTGAACATCCTGTACTTGTTTTAAAAGATATTCAAAATTCTTTTGAAGAATCAAAGAATCCGAATTCGAAGAAAAACTTTCCTTTGATTTATTTTGCATCAACAAAACAATTAAACATACAATCACAATACTTAACAATATTAAAATAATGATTTCCATTAAACCCTCCACACGAAAAGAAAAGAGACAAAAATATTTGTCCCCTATTTGTATATTTATTATAATTCAACTTCAAATGAATTACTACATCTTTTGAAATTCTTTCATGTATTCCACAAGAAAATCAGCCGTAGCCTCAACCATCTCTTTACCCCATTCATATGTCGCATATTTAGGATGATCCTTGCCAAACCAGCCATTATCACTACTTAAACGATTGCTTCTAGGAACAGGAATATCTACACCTTTAAAGTTAACCGTTTGAGCATTAGAAGCTGTTAAAGATGGAGTAAAAACCTTTAATGTTGAATCTTCAATCTTATCCTTCTGTACTAGACTTTCATCCACATACAACATAGCGGCCGTTTCCTGACCTGCACCATGGCCTCCAGCCCATTTTGGATTAATTTTTCCAGCAATGGTCCACCAATCAAAAATCGTACCCACAGCTCCCTTTTTATATAAATGACGACACACTTTACTTAGTGCATGACTATTTCCTCCATGTCCATTTAAAAATACAAAGTGTCTAGCACCACAATCATAAAGTCGATCACTAATTCTTTCCATGACCATCTCTAATAAATCACTACCAATTGATATTGTACCTGTATATTCTGTATGAAAATCCGCATCTCCATAAGGCAATGTTGGACAAATCAATACATCACTCTGTTTTTCTACAAGCTCTAAAATCTTATTAGGAATCATAGTATCGGTTCCTAATGGATTATGTATTCCATGATTTTCTGTACTTCCCGTTGTCAGAATCACCATATCATGATTCTTAAAATATTCTTCACAATCTTTCCAACTCATTCTTTCTAGTCGCATAACTTCACTTCCTATCTGTATATATGTATAATACTCCTAACGAAAGGAAAATTTCCATGGATATTCAAATTTTATTATTTATACAAGAAAATATACGAAACTATATATTAACACCATTCTTCACTTTAATCACAAACGAATATTTTTTATACATACTTCTAGGAATCGTATTGATTTATATGTTCAAGAAAAATGAAGATACGAAAAGACTCGCAAAAGAAACAATCATTGCCTTTATAATTTGTACTGTATTATTCATTGTATTAAAGCTCATAATTCATAGACCTAGACCCTTTGATGCGTTTAACGAACTTATTCCATTAGTGGATAAACCTAGTGATTATTCATTTCCATCTGGACATACGGCATCGGCCTTTATTTGTGCCTTTATGGTGTATGATGGTCTTTCCAAAAAATACAGTATTCTAATCATCATACTCGCAATCCTTGTTGCGTTTTCTAGACTCTATGTAGGCGTCCATTATCCAACGGATATTCTTGCAGGTATTATTCTTGCGTACATTGTTTATAAATCCATGAAAAAGACTATGTCAACTAAATGACATAGTTTTTTTGTGGGCGTATAATAAAAACAGATATAAAACGAGTTAACATTACACAAAGAAAAGGAGGATTATTGTATGTTACACGAAGTATCTTTTACATCTTATAATGAACGCGATCAAGTGCAAGGTTGGATTTATGTTCCTGCATGCCAACCGAATGGAATTGTTCAATTGATTCATGGATTTGGCGAACACTCAAGGCGCTATATCCACATGATTTCGGCTTTTCTAGATGCAGGCTATATTGTAGCCGCTGATGATCATGTAGGTCATGGAAAAACCGCAATGGTAAATAATGTCTGGGGTGACTGGGGAGACAAAGGATGCCACACCATGATGGAAGATGAACACACATTGAAGAAAATTGTATGTGAGAAATATCCAAATTTACCTTACTTCTTATTTGGTCACAGTATGGTTCATTTATCACAAGAGATTTTATTGCGAAATACGGAAATGAATTAAATGGTGCAACAATTTGTGGTACAACAGGCATTTTCCGTGGTGCTAAAGAAGTTAAAGAAAAATTGAAAGAAATCATTGATGCAGGACACGGTGAAGAGTCGGATCCTAATATTGTTAGCTCACTTATGGGCTGGATGTGCGAACGTTGTGGTGAAGTTCAAATTGGAAATGAATGGATTTGCCATGATCCATATGTACAAAAGGACCATGCACAAGATCCTTTTGATGCCTTTACAAGACCCACAAGCAATCGTTCCATTTATGACTTTATCCAAATGATGCTTGTGATTGAAGGAACTCAATGGGCCAAAAAAGTACCTACAAAATTACCTATTTATAATATTGCTGGTGATCAAGATCCAGTTGGTGAATATGGTCTTGGAATATGTCAAGTCAGTAACTGGCTTGTAGAAACTGGACATCATGTCACTACTAAACTATATTCTGGCTATCGTCACGAAATTCATAATTATGCGGAAATCAAAAATGAAGTGGAAGCCGGAATCATTGAATTCATGAATTCAAATCTTTAGAGGTGTAATTCAATTTACACCCTTTTTCATTAAAGGAGATACCTATGTTTAAGACAATGCGAAGATTTAAACAACAATTAAGCCAAGAAAAATGTATTGAAGTACTTACCAATGAACCACACGGAGTATTATCTTTAATCAGTGATACAGGATATCCCTATGGTTTTCCTATCACACATTGGTACGATGAAAAGACTGGAAACATTTATTTTCATGGTGCAAAAGAAGGACACAAGATGGATTGTTTAAAACAATGCGATAAAGCTAGCTTTTGCGTCATGGATAAAGGTTTTAAGAAAGATGGTGAATGGGCTATTCATTATCAGAGTGTTATTGTATTTGGAAAAATCAAGTTGGTTGATGATCCAAATAAAGTCAAAGAAATATGTACTAAGCTCTGCCTAAAATTTACTAACGATCAAGATTATATTGATCATGAATTAAAGTATTCAGGACCTAGTGTGCAATGTTTTGAACTCGTTCCTGAACATATAACCGGAAAAATCGTCAAAGAATCTTAATTGAGTTTCATGTCCTTCAATGTTACTATTAATATAATAAAGTTGAGGAATTATTATGGCAACACAAGCAACATTAGAACAATGGGAAGAGCTATATGATTTAGCTATTGAAATCACCAAATTAAAGCCTTGGAACTCTTATTGGGACATGGATTTAATTGCGGTAGAAACAAAGAAAAATGAAGAACCCAACTTCGTATCAATTATGGGTAAAGGTGGCACTTGCACAGGTATCAGTGTCTATCGTGGCATGGAAGGATATAGTGATTTTTGTCAAATCAGCAATGACGACTATAACGTACCTGCAACATTTGTGATGTCTGATCAAAACTGCATTACTTGTTATTGGGGAAACCGTGATGAAGTAGATGATGATATGTATTCTATTATCAAACAATTAGGTCTTCGATTCCGTGGAAATGGAAACTGGATCTATTTCAAAACTTTTGAAAAGAAGAGTTTTCCTAGTCTTCCAAATTATGGTGAAGTTAAGATGTTGATTGAAACCTACAAGGGATTGATTGAAACACTTAAACATGAAGAATACCAAGAATCTATTTTTGACAAAGGTGATATTATCTATACCCAAAAAGATGAAGACAATCATTGGTTTTCTTATACCGTACCTAGACCCATGGAACCAGAACGATATAATACGATTCTTGTCAACGATTCAAATCTAATTGATTATTTTAAAAATATGGATGACTCAGATTTAGAACTTGCTATCGATATGGATTATATGATGGTTCCTACAAATGATGCAGGTTTTGAAAGACCTATCAATCCATTGGCATATATTGTATTTGATTTAAGAAATGATCAAATTTTACACTTTGATTTAATTCACCCAGATCAAGAGGATTATGAAGTCATTATGAATAATTTCTTGGGTGCAATCGAACATTTTGGTAAACCTAAACATGTATATGCCAGAAATCCATACATTCTAAATTGGCTTGATTTTATTTGTGAGAAATTAGATATTCCTTTAGTTGAAGATGATTTAGAGGAAATCGATGATATATTTAATATGTTAAAACATATGGATATGGAGTAATGAAATGAAAAAGAAACTACAAAAACAAATGGATTCCATGATGGAAATGACAATGGACGCAATCACAAACAATACGAAATTAGTGCCTGCATTAAATGAATTATTCAAATATGCACCAAAAGATGAAAAATCTCAATTTATCTTACTTCACGAAATTGCCAATCAATATCTACATGAATTATTAGATATTGATTCTGAATTCCATGATTACTCTTTTGAAGAAGGTATAAAAATTTGTATTGAAGAAAAAGTAGACTATTTAAAGGAAAGATTTCAAATTTGTACCATTCAATTTCAATTGGAAGATATCACAAGAACCATCACACTCCCTAAAAGGCTACCATTAGCGGACATGACATATTTTTTAATGTCAAGCTTAGATATCGCATGTTACTATGACTTTATGATCAATTGTGAAGCATTGATTATTCGCCAGAAGAAATGCAAATGTGTTCCATTGCCGATTTATGTTTAGAAAAAAATGACATGTTCTTACTATCCTTCTTCAATTCTGAAACGGATGAATTCTTTCCAGTGACAGGAAAACTCATCAATGAAGAACTAAATAATAAAGAAATCGAATTAGAGCGCATTCATGTACTTGAAGCTAAAAACGATGGCCCTTGGGTAGATGAAAATGAACATCGCACTTTAGAAGAACAAAATGATCAATTAGTTTCTGGATTCTTCTTTAATAAGATGTTCTATGAAAGACCCGATCTATTTGAAGAATTAGAAAATGGTAAAGACATCGAAGAACTGCTTTTTGAAATGATTGATGAAGAATTAAATGATGATGTATTTGATACAGATTTATTAAACTGAAAAGGATCGAAATTAAATTCGATCCTTTTCTTATGGCTTGTAACGAATAAGAGAAAAGAGCAATTTTACAAGCCACGATCTATATTATTCTTCATATTTTAATGCATCTTTACCACGAGCAGATGTTGAAATACGAACAACATCAACAACATCGTAGACAAAGATTTTTCCATCCCCAATATTACCGGTATATAAAGCCTTTTTAGCTGCTTTTACAACATCAGATACAGGCACTTCACTTACAACGACTTCAACTTTTAATTTAGGAAGCAATTCCATATTTACTTTTGCACCACGATAGTAACTTGTCTGACCCTTTTGTACACCACAACCAGATACTTTCGTAACCGTCATACCACCAATGCCAATTTCATTTAATGCAGCCTTGATCTTATCAAATTTCTCAGCTTTAGTAATGATGACAACCTTAGAAATAGAACCATCACTATGAATGACTTTTGTAGGTACAGCATCCTCCACATCCACACTTGGAGTGTAACTAGAATCTTGTACAGTTTCTAAATAATCACCAGGAACATCGGCTTCTAAGGCAAAACCAGCATATGCACTTTCCAATCCATGCTCCATTTTATCAAGACCAACAATTTCTTCATGTGCGCTAACACGTAATCCAACTGTTTTTTTGATAATAAAGAAAGTAATACACATCGTTACTGCAGTCCATGCACCAATTGCCAATAAACCTAATAATTGAACACCTAATAAATGGAATCCACCGCCATAGAATAATCCTTGCGCTTCAGGCATTGTATCTGTACCACACGCAAATAATCCAACACAAATTGTTCCTAATACACCATTGCCAAAGTGTACGGCAACAGCTCCTACTGGATCATCTACTTTCAATTTATAATCCAATAACCATACAATGAAACAAACCACAAATCCGGATAAGATACCAATCACAAATGATCCAAATACGTTTACGGCATCACATCCCGCAGTAATCGCAACTAAACCTGCCAATGAACCATTTAAACACATCGCAACATCTGGTTTTCCATATTTAATCCAAGTAATCAACATAACAGTACATGTCGCAATAGCAGGAGCAACAGTAGTTGTCGCAAAAATTGTAGCTAACTGAATACCATTTGTAGCTGCCGCACCATTAAATCCATACCAGCCAAACCATAAGATAAAGACTCCTAATGCACCAATTGTTAAGCTGTGTCCTGGAATTCCTCGTGGAGATCCATCTTTATCAAACTTACCAATTCTTGGACCTAACATCCATGCACCAATTAAAGCGGTTAAACCACCAACATAGTGTATGGCAGCACTACCGGCAAAATCATGGAAGCCAAGGCTACTTAGCCATCCTCCGCCCCATACCCAGTGTGCTTCAATTGGATACACGATCAAGCTAATCACAAAACTATATATACAATAAGAGATAAATTTTGTTCTTTCAGCCATGGCCCCAGAAACAATGGTAGCGGCCGTAGCACAGAATACTAAGTTAAATGTAAAACTTGACCAGTTTGTTCCGGCAAAATCTGTCAATGGACTTCTCCCCAACCAATTAATCCTGCAAAATCATGTCCCATCAATAGACTATAACCAATAATCAAGAAAGCGACAGTTCCTAAACAGAAATCCATCAAGTTTTTCATAATGATGTTACCGGCATTCTTGGCTCTTGTAAATCCGGCTTCTACCATCGCAAATCCTGCCTGCATAAAGAATACAAAGGCAGCTCCGATCAGGTACCATATTCCAAATACCTCTGTCAAAATCTTCTCCATAATATTTCCTCCCTTACACAAAAGAAAAAAGGCACTTACAGTCCATATATTTCATGAACTATAAGCGCCTTTGCCTTATGTATGTACGTATTTTATTCTCTATGAAACAGTTTGTCAACCATTTTCTGAAACAATTTGAAAATTTCTTTCCATATGATAATAACTCGGAATCAAAATGACAACAGCACCAACCCACGCCAATACTTCTACCGGATATAATCCAGATTTACCAAAAAAGATAGGTAATACTAAAGCGCCTGAAATTCGCATCATTAATTCAAATAATCCGGACACCATCGGAATAAAAGCATTCGATAAACCTTGAATTGTAGAGCGATATGCGTGCAACATATATAAAATTGGAAGGAAAATGGTTAAACATCTTAAGAAAGTTAATCCGTATGTCATCGCCTCTTTAGCTCCTTGGCTTGTATTTGAAATAAAACAAGAAAGGAAGAACGGTCCAAAGAACCATAGTATTATAGAAATCAAAATGGAAGTGGCTAAAGATAGTAACACAACTTTTTTTACACCGTTCTTAATACGATCATATCTTTTTGCACCATAGTTTTGTCCCGTATATGTAACCATGGCATATCCATAAGAAACAGCCGAAATTTCAAGCACTCCATATAATTTATTCATAGCCGTAAAACCTGCAAGGAAATATGTTCCATATCGATTTACAGCACTTGTTAAAACCATACCACCAATCGCAATCAATACATTTTGTAGTGCCATTGGAATACCCAATCTAAACTGGTTCATATAATACGACAAATCTCTACAAATTGAATTTGGCATATATTCCTTTAACTTTAATACATGATATAAACAGAAACATCCAGCTAGAATTTGTGCAATCACTGTTGCAACACCTGCTCCAATAATGCCCCACTCAAGTCCCATGACAAACAATACATCTAAACCAACATTACAAATACTAGCAATGATCATGGCATGCAATGGTGTTTTTGAATTTCCAAAAGCACGCAAAATACTTGCCAACGCATTGTAGAACATAGTCGCAAATAAACCAATATAAATTACGTGTGTATAAGCCAATGCACGATCCATAATGTCAACCGGCGTCTTTAATAGCACAAGAATTCTTGGTAATAATGGATAAATAATAGCTAATAAAACTACAGTCGATATGATCGCATTAACAGCTAAAGCAGAAATACACTTTTGAACATTACTCTTATCATGTGTACCAAATGCATGAGATACAGTAATTGAAAAACCTTGGGCAAGCCCAGTTACTACAGCTATTCCCATCCAAGTAAGCCAATCACAACATCCAATAGCCGCTAACGCCTTGACGCCTAAATGTCTAGAAACAATGATTGTATCGCACACTGTATAGAGTTGTTGAAATATATTTCCTAACATTAAAGGTAGAGAAAACAAAATAATTAGTTTTAATTCATTTCCCTTCGTCATATCTTTTACTTTCATAAAACACTCTCCTGTCAAACAGAAACAGTATATCATAAGATAAATTTTTTCCAACAAAGTTATTTACAACTAACTAATCATGGTATATACTATAGCCAGTTAGATATGACTAACTATTAAGGAGGTAACCCATATGAAATATGCATACGCAAGCCGTACTGGCAATGTCGAAGAAATTGTGAATTCGTTAGGTATCGATGCTCTTCGCATTGATGATGGATCTGAAAACATGGATGAACCATACATCTTATTTACATATACAGATGGATATGGCGATGTTCCTGCAGAAGTAGAAAGCTTCTTAATGGCCAATGGTACCTTGATTCAAGGCGTAGTTTGTTCTGGTGATACAGGTTATGGTGATGCTTATTGTCAAGCCGCAGATAAAATCAGTGATGACTATGGTTGTGAAATTCTATATAAAGTAGAAAATTCGGGTACACCAGAAGATATTGAAAACATCAAAAAAGTGATTGGAGCTTAATTATGCCAAAGCAACGTTTTGAATCTTTATTGGCCAATTATTGTGCTCCAACCTTGAAGCAATATAAATATGCCAATATGTTTCACCTTCCAAAAGACGATGATAGTATTCGATTATTGATCAAACACTATAATCAACAATTCAATTCTAAAGGAATCTATTTTATTCTTATAGAACAAGAATCTCAATACACCATTTATGTATACAATTCCAAACTTAAAGACTATATTTCCTCAAATGCAGTTCAAAACTTTTTAAAATCCTATCAATATCCAAATACTTTTGAACTGTGTATACAAGAACTCAAAAAAAGACTTAACACAAAAAACTTTCCTCATGAAATAGGTGTATTTCTAGGATATCCATTAGATGACGTAATTGGATTTATTGAACATAAACCATACTACTTAGTTGGCGATTGGAAGGTGTATCAAAACGTAAATGAAGCAAAGAAACAATTTGATGTATTCAAACAAGCGAAAGAACAAATGTTAAATGAAATTCATAATGGATATGAATTATCCCAAATTATTTAATATTTTGTTTCTATCGACCAATTTTGTGATATTGGTCTAATAATTTAATTATAGATGGTATATTATATGTATGGTTATAAATATCATTTCACATTAAACAATAACCAAAAGAAAGGATATCGAAAAAAAACGATATCCTTCTTTTATTATTCACTTAAAACATAAGCCTTGGTTAGTTTTACACAATCCTCAATAGCTTGAACACTCGTTCTTTCATAGCCATGTGAATTCATACAACCAACACCAAATACCGCAGGCGTAACGTTGTTTCCTGCACGAATAGCCGCTATGGCATCTGAACCAAAACGATAATACGTGTCCACGCAATAATGGACATTATTTTCCTTTGCCAGATTAATTAACTTTGTAGTCAATTCCCAATCATAAGGAGAATAATTATCACTCGCTCCAATCGATACTTTCTTTTCCGAACCATGATTATCCGGACCAATCAAACCAATATCCAACGCAACATATTCACTTACTTCACTAGGAACATAGGCACCACCATGCCCAATCTCCTCAAAGATAGGAAACGCAAATAATGTATTATAAAAAGGTGTCAAATTTTCTTCTTTTAATTCACGCAATACTTCAATCACAGCTGCAACCATAGCTTTATCATCAATATGACGTGATTTAACAAAACCAGATTCAGTACGTTTAAAACGTGGTTCGACACTAATCAAATCCCCATGCTCGATACCTAAATCATACACATCCTTAGCACAACTTACGTCTTCATCTAGCAAGATGGCTTCATTAAACATATCACGCTCACGACTTCTCGCATCATCAAACACATGAGTAGAATGTGACTTACAAATCACCATACCCTCATATGTTTTACCACTACGTGTATGAATATATACATTTTCACCTTCAATATTATGAAAATTGACTCCACCCAAGTTTTTCACTTCGATCCATCCATTTTCCATCACATGCCGAACTTGCAAACCAATCGTATCCAAATGTGCACCTACACATACTATCTTACTTGAATCTTTACCTGGTATGCGAACATAAGCAGTTCGCTTATTATCAAATTCAAGCTCATATCCTAGATTTCCAACCATTTCACTTAATTTTTTATGAATTTCAGGATAGAAACCAACAACACTTGGCGTATTGATCAAATCCTCTAGATTTTTTAACATTTCTTCTGTTTTTACCATAATCTTCACTTCCTTTTCTTAAAAGTTATTATACAATAGTTGTATGAAAATAATTATATCTCCCGCCAAAAAGATGAAAATAATTGATGATGTTGTTATTCAATGTACAACTCCTTTATTTCTATTAAAAACAACAAAACTTTTACATCACCTTCAAAGTTTGGATTATGAAGAATTAAAATCATATTTAAAATGTTCCGATACGATTGCCAAAACTACATTTAAACAATTTCAAAATATGAGTCTAGACAAAAATTATACACCTGCCATACTTTCTTATTCCGGCATTCAATATCAATATATGGCTCCTCATGTATTTACAGATGATCAAATGAAATATATTCAAGAACATCTTTATATTCTTTCCGGTTTCTATGGATTGTTAAGACCGTTAGATGCGATAACGCCCTATCGTTTAGAAATGCAGACAAAATGCCCATTCTCTTTATATGACTTTTGGAAAGAGAATCTTGCCAAACAAATCAATGAACCAATTTTAAATCTTGCGAGTGAAGAATATGCCAAAATCATTCGAAAATATAAACCATTAGTGGATGTTCGTTTTATCGAAGAAAATGGTAAAGAAAAAGGAGTGTATGCCAAGATGCTAGAGGAGCCATGGTTCGCTATCTCGCTGAAAATGAGATTGAAGACATTAAAGATATTACTAGCTTTAATGAACTTGATTATGTTTTTGATGCGAGTCAAAGTACAGAAAAATTGTACATATTTCAAAAAAAGCTATCGTCATGATAGCTTTTCTAATAATTCGACAACCATTTGCGTTTGTTCCTTATATGTTGTATATGCCTTATCATCTTTATTCAAGATGATATCCATAAAATCTTTACACTCATACAACATGTGATTCGGCTGTTCAATACTGATTTTTTCTTTTGTGTCCACTGCCTTTTTACCGATTTGATCCTTCTTTGGAGCATCAAAGAAAACATCTTTACACACACCACTACTTGCACCAGAAACAATCAATGTTCCCTGATCCCCTTGTAGATATACAGTATAAGGACTTGAACAATCTTTTGCCCCTGTACAAGTTGCGATAAAATCTGGATATTCCATAATAACAATTCCACTTGTATCAATACCATTATATCCAACATTCTTAAAATAATGAACATCTTTCGGTTTACCAAATAATCCCGTCACAAAATGAAGATTATATACATTGATATCCATCAGTGCTCCACCATTAAAGTTTGGATCAAAGGCATTCGTTTGAATATGATCTTTATATCTTTGATATTTTGATGAATATTGCGAGAAGTTGCATTGTACCATCTTAATATTTCCACAATTTGATAGATTTTCCTTAATAATTTGATAATTTGGAAGATGCACATTTGTGATGGCTTCAAAAATATAAACACCATTCTTTTTAGCAATTTCAAATAGTTCATTACACTCCTTTAAAGTCGGTGTAAAAGGCTTCTCATTAATAACATACTTCTTGTGTTCCAAAGCCATTTTTGATTGTTTATAATGCAATGAATTAGGACTTGCCACATAGACAATATCCACATTTTCATCGTTCAACATTTCTTCCATATCCGTGTAATACTTTTGAATGCCATGTTTATCAGCAAATTCTTTTGCTCTTTCTTGCGTTCTAGAATACACACAATACAAATTGTATCGTCCATCTAACGCATAGCTTCAATCATACGATCTACAATAACACCAGATCCAATTGTCGCAACGTTCAATCATGCTTTTTCTCCTTTATTTTTTACCCAAGCGTTTTCTTTTTTCCTTTTCTTTATTTTTTCATCTTTCGTATAAATGAATTAAA
>ENA-OQHY01000281-OQHY01000281.1-human-gut-metagenome-genome-assembly--contig:-NODE-281-length-29755-cov-3.558391_pt1 | contig 29755 bp, 38 predicted proteins | sample MGYA00242570_ERZ504733 | MGnify/ENA primary metagenome ERZ504733 (study PRJEB26092, sample SAMD00036219) | human gut metagenome | host: Homo sapiens | study: EMG produced TPA metagenomics assembly of... | reverse complement strand
TGTTTTTCTTCTCCATGGATGCCACAAGACCCATGATGAATGTAGATAAGGTGATGGTTGTATTGAAGTAAGACATACTTCTTGTGAGGGCAGCTTTTTTGCCTTCCTCATCGTTTTTGTAAAATTTGTTGATAAATGGCATCAGGGAATAGCAGAAGCCGGATGCTCCCTGCTTTGCCGGGCTTACTGCTGCATACAGAGTGAAGGAACGCCAGAAAGCTTTTCTCAGCATTTTTCTTTCATCTGCGGGAATAGATTTTGTTAAATTACTCATGAGAAAAATTCCTCCTCTTCTTCATCAAGATATTCTTCAGAGTCTCCAGCCGGTGAAACAGCTACTCTCTGTGCAGAAAGCTGGTTAAGCTTATAATCGTTCATTCCAACAGAGATGGCGATAATCACTCCGATCACTGCAAGAGCGATAAGCGGAAGGTTTAAGTATGCTGCCAGGACAAATCCCAGGAAATAGAACATGCAGATTTTGTTGTCCCAGAGCATTTTCATCAGCATTGCCATACCTACTGCCGGAAGAAGTCCGCCGCAGACTGTCAGACCGTTCATAACAACATCCGGATGGCATCCAGAAGTGCACTGACTGCATCAGATCCAAAGAGTATTCCGAAGAATGCGAACAGTGAATATAATACCCAGTTCACAGCCCAGAGTCCGTAATGAAGGGCAATGATCTGTTTCTCCTTGCCCTCTGCTGCCAGACGGTCGAAGGTTTTTGCAAACATACCTACAATGAAAATATAGAGAACTGTCTTAATCTGAAGACCAAGAATACCGATCGGAAGTGCCAGTGTCAGGGCAACCTCAAATCCTTTACCAAGCATGATGGCAAAAGCGGTTCCTACTGCTGTGGCGATTCCGGGTTCTGCCGCGGAGGCACCGCCAATGTTTACAACTCCCATGAATACGGCTTCCAGTGAAGCTCCGATGATAACTCCTGTGTGAAGATCTCCAAGGAACAGACCTACCAGTGGCCCGATGACGATCGGACGGTTCAGCATGGTAAATCCGATCAGCTCTGCACCGCCGACACAGATGAATACGGCAAGTGCTACAAGAAATGCGTTTAAACATTTTTTCCTTCCTCCTTTTTGGTTACGTTTTTATTCATTCTGTGGACATTCACATTCCACAGTTTATATGTGTCAGTTTAATTTATCCAGCACATCCTTCACAAGCTTCTGCTCGTCATTCGGAACCTGCTGCATACATGCCTTCGGATCAAGTGCTACCAGCTCTTTTAATGCCTGCTGCTCTGCGTCTGTCAGCATGATAGTTGGTGTAAGGACAAGCTTCTCGGAAACATCGATTCCATCAAAACGTCCCGTATTTCCTACGTTAAGAAATCCTATCTCGCCAACATTCTGTCTTATTTTCAGGGCATCTTTTACAGTTCTTGTAAGAACCAGAATCCGCATTTTGGATGCCTTCGGATTGTTTAAGATACGAATGGCTTCGTCCACCGGTTTGATCAGGGATTTGATCCCTCCCGGTACTGCCATTTTCAGTGCCATCTTCTGGGTGTTATCGTTAGCCACCTCATCGTTAGCTACCACGATTCCCTGTACTGCCAGCTGCTTGGTCCAGGTCATGGCAACCTGACCGTGGATCAGACGGTCATCTACACGAAGTGCTGTGATCTTTGCTGTGGAATTGTCGTAGGACTGTGGAGCTGGAGCAGATTTCTTTGCACTCTCCTGTGCGGCGTTTTCTGCAATCGGTGCATTATTTTCTGCAATGCTGTCTTTAGATGCAGCTTTCTTTCCGCCGTCAAGGTTTACCATCTGAAGCTCTTCTCTGGCATCATCTATAAATTCCTGGATTTCTTCCTCTGTCACATCATCGTCAGCCATCATTACCTGCATCAGAACAGGAAGGTTGGTTCCTGTGATAAGTGTAACACTCTCCTTCTGGCTATATCCCAGAAGCTTCTGATTAACGCTTCCGCCCATCAGGTCTGTGAAAACGAAAATCCTGTCATTTTCGTGATTTGCGAAATATTCCTCAAACTTTTTCTCCACATTATCTTCCGGTGTTACATAAGCATCGATAGTTGTGATTTCAGCCATTTTTCCCACGATCAACTCTGCTGTATAACAGATACCGGAGGCCATCTTTCCATGTGTGGCGATCAGAATCTGTTTCATCTGGTATTCACTCCTTCTATACTGTTTCCCTGTTGATTATGTGCATAACCATTCATTGTGAAAAGTTTAAAATTATGGTTTTGTGCAAAATTTACATAAATATATCCTGCAAAAAAGCCGAAATATTCTGGCTGCCATATGGTGACAGTTCCGTATATTTCGGCTTTAACATCGTTATATCTCAGATTTTCCGTATTGAAAATCCTTTCCTGCTGTAGTTTGCATCTCTGCAGTAACACTTTATTTTCTATTTTTTCTCATCCTGACGCTGCACTGACTTTCTTGAAATCACTGTAACCGGAAGCCTGATCTCATTTTCCCGCTCTTTATCCTCACCATTGATTCTCTCCATCAGGATTTCTACAGCGAGAGATGCTTTCTGCTCCACATTCTGACTGACTGTAGTAAGTCGTGGCACAGAAAACTCTGCATAACTGATGTTATCATATCCTGCAATTCCGATCTCCTCCGGAATCTTCACTCCTCTGCTGCTGAAAAAACTGATTGCTTCCAGAGCATAGAGATCTGAAAGGAAGAACAATGCAGTCTTCGGTTTTTTCCGCTGAAGCAGCCATGCGTAGCTTTCTTTTCGCTTCGCGTAATTCATACCCAGGGCAGTAAACTGTACCTTCTGCTTCTTTTCTACGAATTCCTTTGCTGCTTTCTGCGCTCCCATATAACGGAGATGGTCAACACCACTGTCACGTCCTGCACAGACCTGGATATGTTCATAGCCACATTCCAAAAGATATTTTGTCATAAGGTATCCACCACTCTCATCATCCAGTCCGATATTCAGGACATGACTCTCCTGACCGGCATCCAGTTCTCCGTAAGCATCAATGGAAACAATCGGCTTGTTGATCAGCTGATAGATTTTTTCACAATTGCTTTTACTGAAGGAAATAGCAATGACTCCGTCCACATCCCAGCCCATAACCATCTGGAATATCTTGTCCGTATCTTTTGCTGAATAAAGCATCAGATAATAACCCAGCTCCTGCACATATTTCTCAATAAAACCGATAATTTTTCCATAAAAAGGATCTCCGATGATGGAATCCTTGAAGTCTTTATGATAGTTGATCACAACTGCGATTAACTGAGATTTCTCCTTATTCAGTACTCTCAGTCCCATTTTCTGGACATATCCCATTTCACGGATGAGATTCTCGATTTTCTGAATGTTGGCAGGAGATACTTTTTTGGTTTTTCCATGTATGACGTTGGAGACAGTCGTTGTACTTACGCCTGCTCTCTGCGCGATTTCTTTAATGGTTGCCATTGTCTTTCCTCCAGAGATATTTCTGTACGGAAGCCACTGTGTTGGCTCCGTCTGAAACAGCAGTTACCACCTGTCTGAGTGCTTGGTGCGGATATCCCCGCTGCAAAAACGCCTGCTGCGCTGGTGATTCCTTCCTCTCCTGCACAGATATATCCGTTCTCATCAAGCTCCAGCTGATCTTTCACAGGTGTCGTATTCGGAACAATTCCCACTGCAATAAAACGCCGTCTGTATCCAGTTCGCGTTCTTCCCCTGTTTTTACATTTTGGATCTTAATGCCTGTTACTTCGTCCTGCCCCAGGATTTCCAGAGGAATACTTTCCCATACCATTTCAATATTTTCACAGTCAAAAACCTTCTCCTGGATGGCCTTGTCTGCACGAAGTTCGTCCCGGCGGTGAACAAGATACACTTTTTTGCAAAGGCCGGAAAGAAATACCGCATCCTCTGCTGCCGCATTTCCGCCTCCAACTACCACGGCTGTTCTGTCTTTATAAAAAGCTCCGTCACAGGTTGCACAATAGGAAACTCCAAGTCCTCCCAGGTCATCTTCTCCCGGAATGTCCAGTTTCCGGTGCTCTGCGCCAAATGCAAGGATAATGGTTCTGGCCTGATATTCGTTCTTTTTTGTGTGTATCGTCTTGATATCTCCTGAAATATTTTCCAGGGAAAGGATCTTCTCACGCTTCGGCTCCAATCCCAGTTTACGGGCATGTTCCCCAAAGGCCTCGCCAGATCCATCCCTGAGATTCCCGGCATTCCGGGGTAATTATCTACTTCATAAGTAGCCGTGATCTGACCACCCGGTGCAAAATTTTTATCGATCCATATTGTATTTAATCTGGCACGGGACGCATAGATCGCCGCTGTGATCCCTGCAGGACCCCCGCCAGAATTGCAAGATCATAGATATCGCTCATACTTTTTCTCCATTTATATTACATACATTCTTGTCTTGCTCCGATGCTTCTGATCATTTCGTGTTACTATTCTGTATAACTAACCGAAAGCAATACATATTCCCCAAAAATATGTGCTGTAAACATGGGCATATGCGATTCCGGCTGCATCGGCTCCTCTTTATTTCCGTTCACATAATATCATAGATTCCGTATTTTTCCAATATGATAGTACAAAGCCAAATGCAGGAAGGACTTTCTATGTCTTTTAAGATCCTGAAGAAAAAATCTTCTTTTTTTATTGCCTGCGGTCTTATTTTTACTTTTATTATCGGCATAGCTGCCGGATATTTTTCTGCTCATGGAATTACAGAAAACGGAAAATTCGAGGCTTTTACCCGGGAGGTTTTCCGAAACGAAGTTTCCGGCAGTTCTCTTACTCTTCATTATTCCCTGGCTCATCCGGAAAAGCAGGGAATCCGGCGAAAAGCAGCTTCTCTTGGCACGGTTCCCACAGATATGCAAAACACCTACAAGGTCTGTCAGCAGTACGAGGATAAGCTGAAAGCATTCCGCTACAGTCATCTTTCCACGGAAAATCAGATGACTCTCGATTCCATGCTTCTCTATTATCACACAGAAAAATCTCTTGGCGATAATTACCTTCTCCAGGAGCCTCTTGGACCAAGCCTAGGAATCCAGGCACAGCTACCGGTTCTTCTGGCTGAATATGCTTTTTATGAGGATCGGGATATCTCTGATTACCTGAATCTTCTGACCACCATACGTCCGTATTTTCAAAGTATTATAAAATTTGAGCAGAAGAAATCTGAGGCCGGTTTCTTTATGAGTGATGCCACGCTGGACCGGATTCTTGCACAGTGCAGTGCTTTTATCCGGAATCCGGATGAAAACTATATGCTGGATATTTTCCGCAAAAAAATTTCAGACTACGGAAAACTTTCCGGTCCAGAACAGCAGACTCTGATTCTTACTCATCAGAATCTTATGAAAACGGAAGTGATTCCTGCCTATCAGGAGCTTATGACAGGTCTGGAAGCTCTGCGGGGCACTGGAAAAAATCCTCGCGGCCTGGCGTATTTTAAAGGTGGTAAATCGTACTATCTTTATCTTCTGCAAAGCCAGACCGGTACTTATGTTCCTGTGAAAGAGATCGAAAAACGGCTTTCCAAACAGCTTTCCAGTGAAATTGGTATTGTTGGAAATATGCTTCGCCAGATCCGGAACTTCTTACCACACTTAATAAAGGAATTTCTTTTACAGAAATGAGACCAGCTCAGATACTTTCTTCCCTGCAGAAAAAAATCAGCTCAGATTTTCCTCCACTGGAGAATGTTTCTTTTGAACTTAAAACTGTGCATGACTCCATGAAAGATTATCTGAGTCCTGCTTTTTATCTTACTCCTCCTATTGATACAGGCACGCCTAATGTGATTTACATAAATCCGGCCGCCAATTATCAGGGGCTGGAGCTTTTTACCACACTGGCTCATGAGGGATTCCCGGGTCATCTTTATCAGACAGTTAGTTTTGAACGCCAGAATCCGTCTGGAATCCGAAATCTTCTGGATACTTCCGGGTTTGCGGAAGGATGGGCTACTTATGTGGAGCCTTTTGCCTATGAATATGCAGCTGATTATATCCTGGATTCTTCTGCTTTTGATCTTGCACGTCTTGCATGGCTGAACCGCAGCATTAACCTTTGTATGTACTCTCTTCTGGATATTGAGATCATTATAATGGATGGACCAGGCTGAGTCTGCCAGTTTTCTGAAGGCTTTTGGTATTGAGGACAGTACGGTTATCTCGGAAATTTACCAGTACATTCTGGAAACTCCTGGAAATTATTTGAAATATTACTGGGGATATTTAAGTCTTCTGGATCTGCGCACTGCCGAACAAAAACGACTTGGACAGGATTTCGATATGAAAGACTTTCACCGCAGAGTGCTGAAGATCGGAGGGGTGCAGTTTCCGGTGCTGGAGAAGTATATTGATATGATTGAGTAAATAAAAATCCCTGTCTGAAAATACTCCTTACATTTTGTGTAGTAAATATTTTCAGACAGGGATAAACATCACAGCCCTGCAAAAAACAATTCATAAAAATCATCTTCACCTTCAAGCATCGGTGAATTCTCCCCGCCGCCGTTTGTACTTCGTTTCATAGCTGCGTAAAATTCCTCGCCTGCTGCAATAAGATCCATCTCATAAACCGGAACGCCCAGCTCCCGGCACTTTTTGCAGAAAGCTGCCAGAGGTTCTTTCTCCTCACGTGTTGCCAGCAGTTCTTCACGAAGTGCCGGATCTCTCCTGGCTTTTTCTTTCAGATTATCAAGCATTTCTACTACTTCCATCAGACATTCTCTCCTTTCAGACTCTTCCTGAACAGTTCATCCAGTTCAGGGATTTCCCTCTTCAGTGATACCAGTTTTCCGTCTTTTGTAAAGCAATGCTTCGAGGAGGCTGCCGTACAGCTCTCATTTCTCGTTGCATTATAAAATTCATACTCCAGCTCCAGAACTGCACCATTGTACTTTTCACAGAAACTGTGATCTCCACTTCATCATCAAACAGAACCGGCTTTTTATAAGAAACTGAAACCCCGGCTACAGGAGAAACGATTCCCCGTTTCTCAACCTCACCATAGCCAAATCCCATCTCTCCCATAAACGCAATCCGGGCTTCCTCCATCCATTTAATATAATTGGAATGATGGATAATTCCCATCTGATCAGTTCATGATATTGTGCTTTTCGTCTGTAAATGCCCATATTCATACTCCTCTGTAAGTAATTTATTGTATATCTGTCACATTTTTTACAGATTACATTCTTTATACAGTTCCTGTCGCCAATTCACCGCTGTCACTGCACGGTGTATTTCCTGTGCATCATAAATTATTGTACTATTGCTCATTCATCTCCTACTGATATGTAAATTATACCATATTCATTCATTATAAAAACCCTGTAAATGAACTTTTACAAAACCCGCCCCTCTTCCCACCCCCTGAAAAATCTGCTATAATAAACCTCACAGCAAAAAATCCATATTTTAAAGAAAGTTAAGGTAAATCATAAATGAAATTTCCACTGAACTTCAACAATCCTTTTAAAAAGGAGAATCTTACGGAAGGGCTTCAGAATTTCCGGGAGGAGCGTGAAAACAGGAAGACTGTCAAGCGAAATTTTAAAGAGAATATCCCGCTGAACTTCCGTGAACGCAGCAATGCCCGGGCAAGTCTTCTGGCTTCTGTTATTGTCCTGGCTGTTCTGGTTATTTTATTCAACCAGCTGGACTACCGGATGATCCGCAAACCAGCCATAGATGCCCAGAAAAAACAGCAGCAGCTAAAGAAAAGCCGGAAACAACCGCCACTACCAGCGATGTCACAACTGCATCTGTTATTGCAGTGGGCGACAACCTTTATCATCAAAGCCTGATTGATGCAGGAGCATCTGAGGACGGCAACTGGAATTACGATAAGATCTACACCCACATCACAGACGCCATCAAGGATGCAGACATCAGGATGATCGACCAGGAAACCGTATTCACAACAGACCACGACAGCGTAAGCTCCTATCCGTCTTTTGCAACACCAACTGAAGTTGCGATGCCATCGTAAAAGCAGGATTTAACGTAGTTGAATCTGCCAACAATCACATTGACGACTTTGGAGAAGGCTTCCTTACAGACACTTTAAATTTCTGGAAAACAAAATACCCGGATGTCACACTTCTTGGAATTCATGATTCACAGGAAGATGCAGACACTGTCAAGATCCGCGAAGTAAACGGCATTAAGATCGCATTTCTGGATTACACCTACGGCACAAACGTAGGCGGTATTGAAGGAAAGGATTACATGATCGATATGATCCGCAAGGAAAAGATCACTACTATGATCCAGAAAGCCAAACAGCAGGCAGACTGCATTATCTTTGTTGCACACTGGGGCACTGAAGATGAAACTATGCCAAATGAATATGAAAAGCAATGGGCTGCATATCTTATGGAGCAGGGTGTAAACGTCATTATCGGCGGACATCCTCACGTACTCCAGCCATATGGCCGTATTTCCGATGGTAAAGGAAACGAAACTGTTGTCTTCTATTCTCTTGGAAACTTCGTATCCACACAGCAGAAACTGGAAGAACTTCTTGGTGGAATGGCGAAATTTACCATTCAGAAAACAGTAGAAAATGGAAAAACATCCATCCAGATCCTTACACCAACTGTAGAACCTCTGGTAATGCACTATAACAGTGATGCCGGCGAATTCGGCCCTTATATGCTCTCTGATTACACAGAAGAACTTGCTTCCCAGAACGGTGTACAGAAATACATTGGGGATGGTGTATTCACACTGGACAATCTGAAAAAGAAGTTCAATGAGATCATGTCCATGAATGTCACACCTTCCACAGGAACCAATCTTCTGGACGTAACCATTGATACAGACCTGAATATGGTGGATTCATCAGGAAATATCGTGGAAGATACTGACTCCATTACCGCCGAACAGTATTACGCAGATAAGGGAATTGACGTCAATTCCGAAGATTTTAACTCTGCTGACAGCAATTCCGGCAACACGGATGATTCCTCAGACGACAGTTCCGACGATGGTTCTGATGACGGATCATATGATGACAGTTCATATGACGACAGTTCCTATGATGATGGATCATATGATGACGGTTCCTATGATGACAACAGCTACGACGACACCGGCGACTATGGCAGCGAAGAATAATCAACCAGGCAAAAATTATATTACACATTCAATATGCAGCGTAGCTTTACAGCCATGATCGTCCCCATACTCATTGTATAATCTTACATAAAATAAACAATTTTCACTGAAAATACCGGGAAACAGAGAGACCTGAATCTACAAATTTCAAGTTTCTCTGCTCCCGGTATTATTTTACCAAATCACCTTTTTATCAGACTCTTCAATCCCTGTATCACCAGCATACTTCCCACAGCCAGCCCATAAACGATTCCAAAGTTCCCCTGCGTTAAGTGTCTGTACCGCAAAAAATCCTCTCAATCACCGGAACCGTAACAACCAGCGTCAGCAGAACAAAACCGGCAAGAAAAGCCCCTGCATATATCGATTATTAAAAAACTTTCCGGTAAATATCACCCTTTTATCTGACTTGCAACTATACCCATGTGCAAGCCTTGCAAGGCACAGCACCGCAAACGCCATCGTGCTTGCCAACACTGCATTTCCATCTCTGTAGCCAATGAGAAATGCTGCCAAAACCGCTGCACCGATCACAACACCATCCACGGCGATCCGCTGCAGAAATTTTTTTGTAAGAATGGATTCGTTCATTGGCCTCGGATTCTCATCCATCACATCATGTCTGTAAGGTTCCAGCCCCAGTGCAATTGCCGGCAGACTATCTGTAAGAAGATTGATGAACAACAGATGTACCGGTGCAAAAGGAACCGGCAATCCGGCCAGCGAAGCTGCGATCACTACCAGAATTGCAGCAAAATTTCCCGAAAGAAGAAACTGTATCGCCTTTTTGATATTTTCATAAATATTCCGGCCACTCTCCACAGCCTTAATGATCGTGGCAAAATTGTCATCCGTCAGGACCATGGATGCTGCATCCTTTGCAACTTCCGTTCCTGTAATTCCCATGCAACACCTACATCCGCCTGCTTAAGAGCAGGTGCATCATTGACACCATCTCCGGTCATTGCCACAATATTTCCCCGTTCCTGCCATGCACGGACAATCCTGATCTTGTGCTCCGGTGTCACACGCGCGTAAACCCGGATATTTTCCACAAAACTATTAAGTTCTTCATCACTGAGTTTATCGATCTCCGAACCCTCGCAGGCCTGTGAGATATCCTCCAGGATCCCGATCCTTTTTGCGATAGCTGCTGCTGTCACTTTGTGGTCTCCTGTGATCATCACAGGGCAGATTCCTGCGCGTTTACAGTCAGCAACAGCAGCTGCACTCTCCTGGCGAGGCGGGTCCATCATTGCGATAAGCCCCAGAAAACCAGCTTTTTCATCGTCTGCAGAGATATTTTTTACCTGGGAAAACTTCTATAACCGATTCCCAGAACACGCAGCCCTTCTCTTGAATACTGCTCATTGACCCGGCAGATGTTTTCCACATCCTCAGCCGAGACGGGGACTGTTTTTCCACCTTTCTGGATATAATCCACACGATCCAGCATAACATCAACTGCACCCTTGGTGATCATAGTATAATCTTCTGTTAAGCGACCATTCATATTTCTCTCTGCCGCATGCTCATGAATGCAAATGCTCTGCTCTCTCAAACCAGAAAAATACCTGCCTGCATTCATTTTATGAAATGTGGACATCAGCTTTCTTTCACTGTCAAAAGGAACTTCGCTGATCCTTGGATAAGCCTCACGGATCCGCTGTGCAGGAACCCCCACATGATCGCCCAGATTGATCATGGCTGTTTCTGTAGGATCACCGATCTCCTGACCTTCAATATTTGTAGAATCGTTGCACAAAATGCTGAAGTAAAGCATCTGTTTATGCAGCGGATTGCCAGGATCCACCTGATCTGCGGGAACATCCTGTCCGTCTGCGTAATAATGCTCGATGGTCATTTTGTTCTGTGTGAGAGTTCCCGTTTTATCAGAACAGATCACTGACACACTTCCCAGACTTCCACTGACTGGAGCTTTCGGATGATCGCACCTTCTCCTGCCATTTTTCTGGTTCCGAAAGCCAGCACGATCGTCACAATAGAACTTAATGCTTCCGGGATCGCAGCTACAGCCAGTGCCACCGCAAACAGAAACGCATCTGCCACATTTCCGCCTTTCAGCACCTGCAGGGCAAAAGTGCTGCACATAATACAAGGATCAGCACAGAAAGCTTTTTTCCAAAGTTATCGAGGTTGACCTGAAGCGGAGTCTTTTTCTCAGAAGCATTTTTTAAAAGACTGGCGATCTTTCCCACTTCTGTGTTCATTCCAATATCCGTTACTATAAAGGATCCACGGCCATAAGTAACATAACTGCCGGAAAACACCATATTTCTTCGATCTCCCAGAGGAGCTCACCTTCCAGTGCATCACAGATCTTATCTACCCCAAGGCTTTCTCCTGTAAGTGCACTCTCATCCGTTTTCAAACTTGCACTTTCCAGTATGCGGCCGTCTGCAGGAATGTAATCACCGGCTTCCAGATGGACGATATCACCTACTGTAAGTTCACGTCCCGGAATACGGACAACAATCCCATTACGCACTGCTTTCGCTTCCGGTGATGCCAGCTGTTTCAGGCTGTCCAGGGAATTTTCTGCCTTGATAGTCTGCACAGTTCCCAGAACCGCATTCATGGTGATCACGATCAGGATTACAACTGCGCTTTCCGTCTCACCAAGAAACAGGGAAACCACAGCAGAAACAATAAGGATCAGCACCAGAAAATCTTTGTACTGTTCCAGAAAGATATGAAAGACACTTTTTTTCTTTCCCTCCGTAAGCTGATTGGGGCCAAATTTCTCCTGCCGTTTCTTCACTTCCTCATCTGTCATAAAGTCCATGGTTCCGTTTAATTCTCTTCTGACATTGTCTGCTGTCTCGTTGTAATAAGCTTTCATAGACATCTTTCCTTTCTCATTCTGTTTATGAATAGTATGGGCAAAATAATGATAAAAAAAAGAGACTTTTACTGCACATAAAATATGCAATAAAAGTCTCGCTGTTTCATCACGATACGGACAGGCTGAAACCTGTCGAGATTGACGACATCATGAACACTGACGTGTCAGCTACTCCCCTTTATATGGTTTCACTATACTGTACAAAAAAGCATTTGTCAATCATCAATTTATCAATATGTAAATACACCGACCCCATATGGCTCCAGCGGATATGCAAAGGAAAAGTCACGGTTGTCGCAATTCTGTTTCTCAGCCTTAAATATCTTGCCCTTCTCCAGAAGTCCCTGTTCATTGAGAACCAGTTTGTACTGTTTCTTCTTCGGTACGCCTACACGGTAATCCGGACGTGCCACCGGTGTGAAGTTGCATACGACCAGAATATTATTGCGGCCTGTCGGAGATTTACGGATGAAGCTGAAAATGCTTCTGTCACCGTCATTGGCATTGATCCACTCAAACGCTGACGAATCATTATCTGCTCCGTAAGTGCCGGATACTTCTTATACAGATGGAGAAGATCACTGACATACTGCTGCAGCTTCTGATGATTCTCCTCTCCAAGAAGATACCAGTCAAGCTCCCTCGCTTCACTCCACTCGCGCAGCTGGCCAAAATCCTGTCCCATGAAAAGAAGCTTTTTGCCAGGATGCCCGAACATAAATGTGTAACCGACTTTCAGGTTTTTGAATTTATCATCCAGTTCTCCCGGCATTTTCTCAAGCATAGAGCACTTCAGATGTACAACCTCATCGTGGGAAAGAACAAGAACATACTTCTCACTATAGGCATATGTCATGGAAAAAGTCATCTTATTGTGGTTAAATTTACGGAAATACGGATCCAGCTTCATATATTCCAGGAAGTCGTTCATCCAACCCATATTCCATTTCAGGGAGAATCCAAGTCCGTCATCCTCAGCCTTGCCTGTCACCATTGGCCATGCTGTGGACTCCTCTGCGATCATCACAGTTCCATGGTTTCTTCCAAGCACAACTGTATTCAGGTGTTTAAAGAATTCAATAGCTTCAAGATTCTTGTTGCCGCCGAATTTATTGGCAACCCATTCTCCATCCTTCTTACCATAATCAAGATATAGCATAGAAGCAACTGCATCCACACGAAGACCATCAACATGGCACTCCTCCACCCAGTAAAGGCATTGGCGATCAGGAAATTCTTGACCTCAGGACGACCATAATTATAAATCTTGGTTCCCCAGTCCGGATGCTCACCCTGTCTCGGATCTGCATGTTCATATACAGCTGTTCCGTCAAAATTGGCAAGTCCATGGGCATCTTTCGGGAAGTGGGCAGGTACCCAATCAAGAATAACTCCTATCTTCTGACGGTGAAGATAATCAACAAAATATTTGAAATCCTGCGGAGTTCCATAACGGGATGTCGGTGCATAATAGCCGGTTACCTGATATCCCCAGGAACCGTCAAAAGGATGTTCGGCAATACCCATAAGCTCAACATGTGTATACCCCATCTTCTTAACATATTGGGCAAGCTTCGGTGCCAGCTCTTTGTAGGAATAGAATCCGTCCTCATCCTGCTCTGACTGTGGATGTTTCATCCAGGAACCCGGATGTACCTCATAAATGGACATGGCACTTGTATCCGGATCAAAATTCTCACGGTTCTTCATCCAGGTAACATCTTTCCATTTATAGTTGGTAATATCTGTGATCCGGGATGCAGTTCCTGGACGCAGCTCAGCTTCATTGGCATACGGGTCTGCCTTGTAAAGCTCTTCACCATGAGCTCCCGTAATGTAAAATTTATACAGTTGTCCGATCTTGGCTCCAGGTATAAATGTCTCATAAACACCAATCGTTCCAACTTTCTTCATAGGATTCTTCTCATTATTCCATCCGTTGAATTCACCTATAACAGAAACCGCCTGCGCATTCGGCGCCCACACTGCGAAATAAACTCCTTTTTTCCGGTTCTGCGTATCCGGATGAGCCCCCAGTTTTCTGTAAATATCATAATGCGTACCCTGACCAAAAAGATACTGGTCAAGCTCCGTAAACTGCAATTTCTTTCCCATTTTCAGGTACCTCCCTTTATAGTTCTGCCACCGTTCATTCCCCAATTATTAGTGGAGTTTTTTATTCTATAATTATACCAATCCCTATATTTTCAGTCAAGGAAAAACCCCCTCCATCCGATATGTGTCTATTATCCGACAGTGTCGGATAAAGTCAAAAAAAGACCTGAATGACACGCATTTTGTCACCCAGATCTCTTTAAATAATTTCCGATATTTTTACTTAATATTCTTCGCTTCCGTCGTCGTAGGAACCATCATCATAGGAGCCATCATCGTAGCTTCCGTCATCAGAACTTCCACCATCGGAACCGTCAGAATAATCACTGCCATCGCCGCTTCCATCGGAAGAACTATCAGAGCTGTCAGAAGATCCATCGCTTATATCAGAACCATCTGTGGAATCACTTCCATCAGAAGAATCACTGCTGTCAGAGGAGTCACCGGAATTTCCGGCATATCCTGCAACACGACCGGCCTGCAGGGAGCTGTCCCAGAAATCGGAATAGGAAGCACTCTGTAAAGTAACATCCTTAGCCTCTGCAAGCTCACTGACTGTCACAAGTTATATCCTTCATTGATCAACTCAGGAATCAGCTTCTCTGTTGCACATTTTACAGATGGCTCATGAATATCATGCATCAGGATAATGGAACCGTCTCCCAGTCCGCTGTCATTCATGATTTCATTATAGTCTGCATCCGCATCCATCAGCTTCCAGTCAAGTGAATCTGTAGACCACATAAAGAACGGTTTACCTACTGCTGACATCTGCTCCTCTGTGATGGCACCATATGGTGCACGGCAGACAGTTGCAGCCTGTCCGCAGGCTTTCACAAGGGCATCGTCTGTCTTCTGGAACTCCTGTATAACAGAATCCAGATCCATGTTCGGAAGTGTCTGGGAAGGATGATCCCAGGTATGGTTTCCGATCTCGCATCCAAGCTTAAGCATTCTCTGTACTGTTGATTCACGACCTTCCACATTCTGTCCCAGCATAAAGAAAGTAACATGAATATTATATTTCTCAACAGTATCAAGAAGAGTCTCTGTGTACTCTCCCGGGCCATCATCAAAGGTCAGTGCGATCATCGGACGCTTTTTGGAAGGATCATAGGAACCATCCTCATTGAAATAGTAATCCTTCACACCTTTCTCAACCCAGCCTGTCTGCATGTATCCATTCTCATCAAAACTGTATGTAGTTTCGTCAATCTCTGCAAAACCATTAATATAATATGTACCATCCGGATTCTGATACCATTTGCCATTGGAATTCTCATGCCAGCCTGGTGTCATAACAGAAAGCCTGTCTCCTGCTGCGGTACCTTTTACCGGCATTACTGTGGCATCTGTGCTGCTGTCATCCGCTGATGAGTCGGATAAATCGGCCGCATCTGCCGATGCAGTATCTTCCCCTGTGCTGCTGTCAGACGAAGATCCCGATGTGTCCGCCTGTACATTTACCGTCTCTGCCTCTTTACTGCTTCCGCCACCTACACGATTGGCAATCGGAAGAATTACGCCTCTGACAACAAAAATAAGCAGAAGAACCGCCGCAATCACACACGTCACACGTTTCATCATCCTGCGTCGTCTCAACTGCTGCTGTTTTCTGCGCATTCGTTCACGTAAAACTCTTTTGTCCATTTCTCAAATCCCCGTTTATATCTCTATATAACTTTCTTTAATTTTCGCCTTTAATCATACCTCATTTGTCAATTAAATACAATGGCATTTCCCGAAAGAATCTCTTAATTTTCTCACATGTTTTTCCCGTACAAAAGCGGTTCCCGAAAAATTTCCGGGAACGCTTATCGGGTTCTGTACTATTCCCCTGGAACCATATCCGTAGCTTCTGCTGCTTCCAATTCTTCATCTACTTCGCCTTCTGCGCTGCTGCCGTCTGTGGAAGGATCATCACCATTCTCACCTTCTGTATCCCCGGCTGTAACTTTCTCATCTACAGTCGCATTGTCCAGAATAAAATCTTCCACTCTCAGAAGTCCGATAGCTTCATCTACCGCTGCCTGCCCGTATTTATCTACAAGTGCCGCCAGATCCTTGACATCGTATGCTTTGATCAGTTCATCCTGAACGGAAAGAGATTTTTTATCCTCAAGAGTCATTTTTTCAGCATCCATGATTCCCTGCACAATCAGATTCTGTTTCACCTTGTACTCCGCATACTGGCCACTCTGCTCTTCAAAATCATCCATGGAAATTCCCTGGGCTTTCACAAAATCCTCCAGTGTCATATCAGCCTGTTTTGCATAATTCTCATAAAGTGTCCTGAACTCTGTTTTTGCAGTGTCCAGATCATCCTGAGGATATTCCTTCACCTCAGATGCTGAAAGCACAGTGTTCCACGCAGTTTCACGGAGTGTATTCTGCGCGCTTGTCTTTGCTTCGCTCTCCAGAGTTTTTCGGATTTCTTTTTTATAGTCTTCTGCAGTCTTGCAGTCTGTATTCTTGGCAGCCCACTCATCTGTAAGCTCAGGTGCTCTCTTAAAGCTCTGCAGTGTTACCTTAAATGTAACTTCCTGTCCTGCAAGATCCTCAGCAGAATATTCTTCCGGGAAAGTAAGGTCAAGATCTTTTGTCTCGCCCTTCTTCATACCGATGATCCCATCCTCAAAACCGTCAATAAATGTGCCGGAACCGATGGTCAGTTCATAATTATTCGCTGTACCTCCGTCGAATGCCACTCCATCTTTGTTCCCACATAATTGATGGTAACAATATCACCTTCCTGAACACTGCCTTCCGTAACTTCTTCTGCCTTATTCTGGAGTTCCTGCTCCACTCTTCCTTCAACAGCATCATCTGACACTGCTTCCACAGTATTATCAAGTGAAAGTCCTTTATACTGTCCAATAGTAACATACTTGCTCACATCATCCACAGAAACAAGTCTTGTATCTCCGGAAACTGTAGTTTGGTATCTTTATCTGATGGATCTGCACTGTCAGAATCCTCTGATCCTGAATCTTTCTGATCCGTACTGGTCGTATCCTGTGCTTCTGCCGTAGATTTTGTATTCTCTTTTTTATCTGTTGTTGTGCCGCAGGCTGTAAACGCCAGAGCTGTACACAATGCAAGAACAACAAGATATGCTTTTTTCTTCATATCCTACTCCCTTCATCAAAACCATTTCGAAAATCACGTATGATAGAATTATAGTCTTTTTTTCTTACGTATCTGTAAAATTTATTTACATCTCAGGAACCGGTGTCGGTCTGGATGAATCCCATACATCCGATACATCAAATAGATCGCTTAACATATCCGGATTGTAGTACATTCTGTAGCCATCCAGGTTTCTTCTTCCCTGTCTGAAGTATTCACTTGTGATCTGCACAAAATACTGACTGGAATCCACATTGCAGAAATAACGATATCCCCGGCTCTTATAGTACTCATACTTGGCATTGTCAGAAGTATATCCTTCCCAGTCACCGATATCTGCACCAAAAGCAAAAATGATCATATCTGTTTTTCCAAGGATCGGTGCCACATATTTTTCCCATTTCTTGTTATCAGTTTTCAGCTCAGCTGCTGTGGATGTTGTGGCATTTCTGTGCCCCCAGGTATGGCTTGCAAATTCCCAGCCATCTTTCTTCATGGCTTTTGCCACTTTTTTGGCTGCTTTTACTTCTTTATCATAATCAAAATCCGGATTAGCCTTGAGAAAAGCCTTCTGATCGTCCTGCAGGTTCTTCCCGGTCTTATAGGCTCCGTCTGTGCGGTATCCCAGAACACCGTTATAACCGGTCATAGCCAGGATTCCTTTTCTTCCGTGATAGGAAAAATCCGGGTGCTCTTTGATAAAGGAATCCAGGATCGGCACAACGTCATAGTCACCGGTCACTGTTTTTCCGTCTGCTTTCGTATACTCACATTTGATATCTCCGTTATCGTCGATCACAAGCTTTGATGCAAATCCGTCATCATTCATATAATGATAATAGCTTACATCATCTTCTGAGAGAACAAACGGGATCTTGCCCTCCGGAAGCATGATCTTGCCTTTACTCATAGTTCCGTCGTCATTCACAACTGCCATATCATGAGGACTTACCAGAACATACCCCTTATCATACATGATCTGGAGCATCTTTTTAAATTCACTGACTGTAGTCATCATCTGGTTATATCCGGCTTCATCGGAATCACCGTCAAAAGCCCTGTCTGTATCCACAATCAGGGAATGAAAAAATACATGGGTGATCTTCTCCAGCGGATATTCCACACAGGCCTCTCTCTTCTTCATATAAGCTGCTGCTGCTTCCTGCATCTTATCACTGGTTGCAAATTTCCAGTTGTTTTTCAGGGTTGAGATCGCACCTGTATAATCATACTGCTGCGCCAGTTTTTTGGCTTTTTTAAGAAGTGCTTTCTCATCTGAAGGTGTGCTGGAAGCGGTATCTTCGGAAGCCTCGCGTTTCTGTGTTTCTTTCTCTGCTTTTGCCTCTTCTTCCGGTGTCTCGGCAGCTGCCGGCTGATCTTCCGGATCTGCTGCTACTTTCGCCTCTTCCTCATCCACCTCAGACTGTGTATCTTCGCCGCTTTCAGCTTCTGCCTCATCTGCCTGTGTATCTTCGTCTTCCTGTGATTCTGCTGCCATACTGCCAACCTGTGTGGTAACAGGTACGTTTCCTCCCACAAAAAGCGATGCTGCAAGTACTGTTGTCAGTACACCTGCAATTTTTTTCTTCATAATAATAGTAGCCCCTTTCTTTAATGTCCCCTCGTTGCTGTACAGATAAAAAGTTTATCAGCCCATTGGCGGTACCGGCGTAGGTCTTGCCGGGTCAAAAACATCTTTTGCATTAAAAAGATCTTCCAGAAGTTCCGGATTGTAATACATTCTGTATCCATCCAGGTTTCTTCTGCCCTGTCTGAAGTATCTGTCCCTGATCTGCACAAAATACTGACTGGAATCCACATTACAGTAATAATTGTACCCCTGATTTTTCAGATATTCGAATTTATCGCCGGAGTAGTCTTCGGCATCAGTAATATCTGTCCCAAAAGCAAAAATAATGATATCCGTTCCCCCGATCAGCGGATCCACATTTTTCTTGAATTTCTCAGTGTCTGCCTGAAGTTTCTCCAGAGAGATCTGTCCAACATTCTGATGTCCCCAGGTATGGCTTGCAAATTCCCAACCTTCAGCTTTCATGGCATCTGCCACTTTTTTGCATCTTTCGCGCTCTTTTTCCAGACTGAAATCCGGATGTTCATTAAGCCATTCTACTTTGTTATCATCCAGATCAGCCGGACGGGTCTCGTAGCTTTCATCTGTTCTGTATCCCAGAATTCCATTATATCCGGTAAGTGCAATGATTCCCTTGGCTCCCCTGTATGAGAAATCCGGATGCTCTTCCACAAAACGGTCGATCAGCGGTACCATATCGTAATCACCAACTGATATGCTTCCATCATCTTCCACATATTCGTTGCGGATCTTCCCCTCATCATCCACAACCAATTTCGTAGCAAAACCGTCGCCATCCATGTAGTGATAATAACATACGTCATCCTGAGAAAGAACAAACGGGATTTTACCTGGCGGAAGAAGGATCTCACCCTCTGTCATATTGCCGTTTTCATCTGCCTTTGCCATATCCTTGATGCTTACCATAACGTAGCCTTCATCGTACATGGTCTGGGTGATCTTGTTAAATTCATCTATGGTAGTCATAACCTGATTGTAATCTGCTTCTTTATAATCTCCGTCAAAGGCTTTTGATGTGTCTTTGATCAGTATATGATAAAAAACATGGGTCACTTTTTCAAGTGGCCACGCTGTACAGGTTGCTTTCGTTTCTTCGTATTTCTTTACTGCTGCCTGCATCTTCTCATTAGAAGAGTAGGATGAATCCTGTTTCAGAAGTTTAATTGCTTCATCATAGTTATACTGCTGTGCCAGGATATCTGCCTGCACAAGTATATCCTTCGCTGTTGCTGAACCTCCTGCGGTATCTGATGTTTTGGAATCTGCAGCACTTCCGTCTGATGCTGCCGTGTCTTTTGCGGAATCCGTTTTCGCATTGGCAGAAATTTTATCCTGACGGGATACAGAGGTTTTTTTCCCCTTACAGCTGTTGATCCCTGCGGAAACACCGCCTATTACTAATACAAGTGCCACGCCCATGGCGATCAGCCGTTTCCTCCGTTCTCTCTGCAAACGTTTTCGCCTGCGTGCAAGCATCCGTTTACGCCATTCCTCATACTCCGGGGTTCCCATTTCCGGGCGTGTTCCCTGATGCTTTCCCTTTTCCATTTGTTTTCCTCCATCTCTGGCCTGTCCAGAATATTTATCTCAGTCTCAACTATAGTTATTTCCTGCAAATTTACTCACCATACATCGTAAAATGCCTCACTGTCATTATACCGTGTAACCGTCGAAATTTCCACCGTTCCCCCTGTCTTTTTAACTTTTTAATTGCCTTTTTCCTGAAACAATGCTAAAATGATGTTTACGTAATGTAACCGATTGCGAAACAAATATACATACAGGGGGATTCTCAAATGAGTACAGTTACCATTGTTCTTCTGGTCATCCTCGTTATTCTGATCGCAGCATTAATCGCTCTCTATTTCTTCGGAAAAAAGGCTCAGAAAAAACAGGACGAACAGCAGGCTCAGATCCAGGCTAACAAGCAGACAGTTTCCATGCTGGTCATCGATAAAAAACGGATGCCTTTAAAAGATTCCGGACTTCCGCAGATGGTCATCGACCAGACGCCTAAACTTATGCGCCGTTCCAAACTTCCGATCGTTAAAGCAAAAGTTGGTCCGAAGATCAGCATTCTCATCGCAGATGAAAAAGTTTTCGATCTGATCCCGGTTAAAAAAGAGATCAAAGCAGAAGTCAGCGGTCTCTACATCGTTGGCGTTAAAGGAATCCGCGGTTCACTTGAAACTCCGCAGAAGAAGAAAAAAGGCTTCCTCGCCAGATTCCGCAAATAATGTAACTTATAAAGTAATTAACCGCTGTGTCACTTAAAGATGCATTCTTAAGTGACACAGCGGTTTTTTTGTTTCTTCGTCAGATGGATAAAATCACTCTTATCCGCTATTTTGGGGTTTTATAAGACAAAATCCTTGCAGTCTCTTGGCTGCACCTGGATTGCCAGATAACAGTCTGCCACATGTTCTTCATTCATATCAAGTGCATAATCTGCTTTCATATGAAGGTTCTCCTCACTCTCTGTCAGTTCCAGATTGGTAGCTGCAATTCCCATCTGAAGTGTTCCGTAAGGAGTTGTATAATAAGTCATATTTTTCTTTCCCTGCTCAAATACCATATGTACATTGACCAGGCCTTTCTTGCTGACTTCCAGACCTCTCTCAGACATTTTTATGTAATTGACAGTCGGCTCTGAACTCTCATCCAGAATCTCCTCATATCTGAGATAATGGGAACCATTGCGGAAATAATACTGTCCCGGAACAACGATCTCGATCGGCTCCTGATCTCCCTGTGCATCCATCATCTGAAGTCCTCTTACATGGATCAAAACTTCTTTCTGCATTTCTCTTTTCTCCTAATACTTATACTGCTTACTTCACTTCATGAACAGTAACTTCAATACTTCTCAATATCAATCTTCTGCGTTTTTTCTACATTGTAAGGCAGGATCGAATTGGCAAAATCTTTAAATTTCTCAGCCAGATCACTTACATAGAAGCGATACGGAAATTCCTCTTCCACCGTCTCATCGCTTGCAAGCCCCATATCTGCCAGAAGCTTGCGAAGCTCCAGTGCAGTCTCATAAGCCGGATTCACCAGACGTACTTCCTCTCCCATGATCTTACGGATCGTAGAACGAAGAAGAGGGTAATGAGTACATCCAAGGATCAATGTGTCGATCTCCTGATCCTGAAGCTCTTTGAGATATCTTCTGGCCACTTCCTCTGTGACCGGATCATGAAGCCAGCCCTCCTCAACAAGCGGGACAAACAGCGGACATGCCTTGCCGATCACTGTGATCTCCGGGTCCAGTTCTTTCAGATAGGAAGCGTGGATACCGCTGCCCACTGTTCCAACTGTACCGATAATGCCCACCCGCTTATTCTTCGTCTCCTGGGCAGCGATCCTTGCACCGGATTCGATCACTCCTATAATAGGAATATCCAGCTCATCACGAACTGCATCCAGGGCAAAAGCACTGGCTGTGTTGCAGGCTACCACAATAGCCTTAACCTTCTGCTCCTGAAGAAAATGGATGATCTGGCGGGAATAACGGATTACCGTCTCCCTGGATTTACTTCCATATGGAACTCTCGCCGTATCTCCAAAATATACTATTTTTTCGGAAGGGAGATTGCGCATGATCTCCCTGGCTACTGTCAGCCCTCCGATACCGGAATCAAACACACCTACCGGTGCATTTCTATCTATATTCATTGATCTTTTCTCCTGAATTGATTAATCGTTAGAATATTGTATCACCAATCAAGAGCTTTCGCAAGCCAGAAGGAGAGCTTCACAGGCTTAGTTTCATCGGTATCCTCGCCTTTTTCAAAACAGAATTCCGGGTAGATGGTTCCCCACCACGCATAGAGCTGCGGGTTATAAAACTCCGGTATATTATGTGTGTTATCTTCTGTATTTTTCGCTATACTTCCTGCATTGTTCTCTAAGCCGCCGGTGCGCCATGCTCCAATATAATCTGCACATCCAGCTGTAATAGTCAGTATCACAGCTGCCACAGCCAAAGCCCTCAGTATTTTCCTGAATCTGCTGCTTATTTCAAGTCTCTCTCCGATCTTCCTCATCAGATCTTCCCCCTGCTTTTCTTTTTCCTTAAGGTATCTCAATTATTTACCAGATCTTCTGACTTTATTCACTATTTCCGTAATCTACTTCCAGAAGATCACTGTTCACCCACACAGAAGGAAGCCACGGCAGAGTCCCGTCTTTATAAAACTGATGATACACTTCCCGGAGAGTAACTCCCTTTTTCTGCTGCCCGGAAGTCCGGTTTTCCTGGATTCCCTGAAGGTATTCCCCTACAGAACTTTGCTGCGCACCCTGCCAGTGAAAAACATCCGAGAGCATCTGAGTGCGGAACACATAAACATCCTCTCCCACATGCTCCTCCTGTTTCAGATAATGGATAAAAGCCGCCCGATTCTCTTCTGTGAGCATATTTTCATCCAGGATCACAACCTGCAAATGACCAAGATCCGGATATTTTTCCTGGGAACGATTATAAATCTTCTCGATCTCATTAAAATCCGCTCCTGCAATAGTCAGAACTGACACAGGATCTTCATCTGGCTTTTCCTGTCCTGTGGTGACATTCATATCAGGCATTGCGTATTTCAGCATAAACCCCTGCTCCAGAGCTCCTGCTCCCAGAGCAAGTGGATAGATTCTTTTTTCCGGTTCTACGGCAGCACATCCTGTTCCGGTCAGACATACTGCCAGAAACAAAGCTGCTGCTGCCACTTTTTTTCTTCTGTGTCCGCGGTTTCCCATGCCCAGAAGTAGCTGTATCACAAGAAGTCCCGGCACAAAAACATATCCAAGATAACTGCCATAATAATCTCTGATTCCGTAACCATTCCAATTATATACGGAAAGAATCCAGCCTGCCGCAGGGATCCAGTATCTCCCGGTTCCCAGCTTCGTTCCGGCCGCGATCTGGTTCCCATAATGAAACAGACTTCCCATAGAAAAAAACAGCCCAAACACAAGAAATCCCATCCAGATCACATCGAATCTGGCCAGTACATTTCCCGGAAGATCTGCCCCATCCAGAAGCGGCAGGATGGGATATACCTCCGTGAAAAGTCTCTCACGCCCAAACACTGCCGGAAGAAGAATCTGCATTCCAAGTACAACGCCACACACTGTAAGCAGCCCTGAAATCAGCGGTTTCCTTGCACTTCCCTGTTTTTCTACTTTATCCAGGGCAAAAGGCAGAAGCCCCACCCCGGAAAAAGCACTTAAGAGCATCCAGGTGCTGCCCATCCATTCCTCCCCTGAAAATCCGCTGTTTTCTCCATTCCAGACTTCAAGAAAATATTCCGTTTTTCCCTGACCTGCGCTTAATATCATCAGCAGGATTATTCCTGCCAGAAAAATTCCTCCTGACACTTCTGCGATCCTTCCACGACGCTGCATTCCCCGATGTGTGCCAATGCTGCAGGCTGCCACTGCCAGAAGAGAGAGAGATTTTCCGGAGATACCGCTGATCAGACTTGACGGAACTACCTGTGCCATGAGATCTGCAAGAAAAGCAGCACTTAAGATCACATATACCAGAAAGAAAAGCCCAACAAACCGTACAGCAATATTTCCAACAGTTTTTGCCATCTCACTGTATGCAGGCCCTAACCTGATCAGCCAGATCACATAAAACAGAAGAATAACTGCCGCTGTCACAGTCCCCGCCACTGCACTTTTTCCGATCATGGAACCACCCTGAAACAGGCACAGCAAAAATGGTGCCGGAAATACCAGTATGATCTGTCTGAAAAGCTGCCTGTGAGAAATCCTGTTGTTTTCTGCGAACCTCATACACCTTTTCCTTTCTGCCGCCAGTCCAAAGTTCTAAGTCTTCTTTTCTGGTCACTGCGCGCATAAAGCGGACGGAATTTCCTTTTTCGGAAGGGAAGCCTCAAGATCCTTCCACCGGTTTCCGACTCTCCGTTTTTTTCCACGAAAGGTACCAGATATGGGACACCAAAGCTTAAAAGTCCGGCTAAATGTGCAGCTGTGAGATACAACCCCAGCACAATCCCAAAAATCCCCAGATATCCGCCCAGAAACAAAAACACATATTTTAAAAGACGGAATGCAGAAGCAAATTCTTCATTTGGGATTGCCAGGGAACCAAGTGCAGTCAAAGCTACAATGATAACCACCACCGGGCTTACCAGGTTTGCTTCCACTGCTGCCTGTCCGATGATCAGCCTCCGACAATGCCGATGGCATTTCCAAGTTCCCCCGGAATCCGAACCCCAGCCTCCCGTATCAGCTCAAATGAAAGCTCCAGAAATACAAGTTCCACCACACTGGAAAAAGGCACGCCTTCCCTTGCCTGGGCAAAAGAAGGATCAGATTTGCAGGAAGCACCTGTGTATGAAAACGGATCACAGCCAGATAAGTCCCGGAAGGAGCGTTGCCACAGCCATGGCCAGATACCGCAATACACGCAGAAACGATGTCATCTCAAAACGATTATACCAGTCTTCACTGCTTTCCATGAAGCTGTTGAAAGCTCCCGGAAGTACCAGCGCCACAGGCGAGTTGTCACAAAGCAGAACTGCTTTTCCATTAAGAAGTTCCTGTGCAGCACGGTCAGGCCGCTCCGTTGTCTGAAACTGCGGAAACGGTGAATACCAGGCTTCTTCGGTCAGCTGCTCCAGCATGCCGCTGTCCAGAATTCCGTCCACTGTAAAGAATTCCAGGCGCTCTTTAATGGATTCCAGAAGTTCCTCATGTACAAGGTCATCCACATATAATAACTGGACTACTGTATGGGAACGCACACCTATATCCTGCTGTTCCACTTTCAGCCTGGTATCCCGAAGCCGCTTTCGTATGAGAGCCGCATTAATTTTTACTCTGTCGCAAAAGCCCTCTTTGGATCCTCTGAGGACTTTTTCCGTCTCTGCCTCGGATACATCAAGGCCAGGATATCCCCTGCTGGATATTTTCATGCTTTGTCATAGCCATCCATAAAGAAAACAGCATTTCCCGCAAGCATTGCAGAAAATACCTCCTCCATAGTAGATAATTCTTCTGCATCAGCGATTCCAAGACTATTTTTCCGAATAAATTCCCGGATCTTTTCTGCCGGTATTTCCCAGAAATGATTTACCATTTTTCCAATGGCAGAGTCGTCCAGCATCATATTGGAAACTGTAACCTCGATATAGACCATAAGACAGTTTACCTTATGGCCTTCCCCAGAACCATGGGCCGGATCAGAATATCATCGCAGTTTTCACAGCGTTTTCGGATGTAAGTTTCGTTCTCGTGGAGCAATGCTGATATTTTTCTGTCTTCCACAAATACCCCCTCCTTTCCAGGCATCCATACACATATGATCAAATAAATTACCATATGAAAAAAGAGAGATGTCGTCCTGACATCTCTCTTAATATCCCCATATATCTTATTTTTATTCTTTCTTCTTGTCCTCTTTCGCCTCGTTCTCTGCGCGGATGGTGCGAATGATGGCCTTCCTCTGGTTCTCCAGATGATTGAAGGAAATCTCCTGAGCTCTCTCCACATTTCCATCACGGATCGCTTTCACCAGTTCCTCATGCTCATTGACAAGAAGGTTTCTTGTCTGCTCTTCTTTCAGATATTCCACACGGTAGCGGTACATCTGCTCTCTTAAATTATTCAGCACCTGGTTCAGACGTTTGTTATCTGATGCCTGGTATATGATCTCATGAAAAGCAACGTCTGTCTCGGCAAGACGTACCAGATTTCCCTCTGCCTTGGTCTTCTCAAATTCCTTGGCTGCCACCCAGAGCCGTCCCAGCTCTTCCTCCGTGATCAGCTTGCAGGCTTTCTCTATGGCAACATTCTCAAGGGCAATACGCACCTCCAGAACATCGTTGAGATCTTTCTCCGTGATACTTGCAACCTGGGCTCCTCTTCTCGGGATCATCACCACCAGCCCTTCCTGTTCCAGCTTACGCATGGCTTCACGGACCGGAGTTCTGCTCACACCCAGTCTCTCCGCAAGGGCGATCTCCAGAAGTCTTTCTCCGGGTTTCAGCTCGCCCTTCAGGATTGCCTGCCGCAGAGTGTTAAAAACAACATCGCGAAGCGGCAGATACTCATTCATATCCACAGAAAAATCACTTGTCATCCGTAAATCCTCCATCCCTGTTGTAAATATCTGTAGCAAATACTGTCTTCGCAAGGCCGCTCTTTCGAAGGCTCTTTGCTGCAGCTGCCATCTTATCTCTGTTATCAAAAATTCCAAATACAGTAGGACCGCTTCCGCTCATCACTGCCTTCAGTGCGCCCTTTTCTTCCATGAGAGTCTTGATATCTCCGATCACCGGATACTGTCTTATGATTCCCGGCTCAAAAACATTCTCCATTTTGGAGGCCATTGCATAGAGGTCTCCCTTCTCAATATCCCCGATCATTCCATCGATATCCGGATGTTTCCCGATCCCGGCAAGATTCAGATTCTCATATGCTGTCTTCGTGGAAACATTGATCCAGGCTTGCCTACGAGAACATAGCACTTCGGAACTTTCGGAAGACGGGTCAGTTTCTCACCGATCCCTTCTGCCAAAGCTGTTCCACGCATGATACAGTACGGAACATCTGCTCCTACTTTCACTGCACGTTCCATCAGCTGTTCTTCGGTAAGTCCCAGACGGAACATCCGGTTTACCCCTATGAATGCAGCCGCTGCATCAGAACTTCCGCCTGCCATTCCGGCTGCCACCGGAATAAACTTGCGCAGCTTGATGGAAAGTCCTTCTTCAACACCAAACTCCTCCATCAGCATCTCTGCTGCTTTATATACAAGATTTCTTCTGTCTGTCGGAATAAAAGGAAGATTCGTTGTCAGCACGATTCCAGGCTTTTTTGTCTTTCGTATATCAAGGATATCATACATACGGATCGTCTGCATGATCATGCGCACTTCATGATAGCCGTCTTCTCTCTTTCCCAGAACATCAAGTCCGAGATTGATTTTTGCCATTGCTTTTAACCGCATATGCCCCTCCATTTGTACTTTGTATACAGTATTTATACTTATATTTTATATGATTTTTACATTCTTTTCAACAGCAAAATATTCCAGCTTTTTTTCGTTTCCGATAGTTTTTCTCATTTGATCTGGCCTTCTACTTTTTTCACCACAAGAATTGGAGTTCCCGGGGAAAGCTCCTGATTTTCGTTCAGTCCGTTCAGTTCTCTGATCTCCTCAACAGATGTGTGGTATCTTCTTGCAATATCCCAGAGTTCATCTCCTGGTTTCACCATATAGATCAGGATTCCCGCATTGCCTGGATCTTTTTCATGTCCAGAGGTTTTTCTTCTACTTTATCTATAACAAAAACTTCTTCCTTGCTGGCAGCCAGAAGATTTAATCCGACAGACGCACGGATCTCGATCTCATTTCCATCTGCCATGGCTGCGGAAAGCTGCTCCAGTTCCGCTTTTACTGATACGTGCTGTCCTCACGGATTCCACGCGCCTCCACCACATAAACAAACGGCAGCATGGCTTCCATGGAATAAAACGGCATGCTGTCATTTCCGATGATGTACAAAATCTTCAGCATCACCACTCCCTGGGCTTCCACGCCATTTTCCACGATCCTGGTCTTATCGATCTTCACTTTTCCCCGGCTGTGACAAAGCTGGAGGATTTTTCCCTGGGTCTCCTTGACCTGGATCCGCTCACTAATCCTGCATCTGGAAAAATTTCTCACAAGAAGCCGATCCAGAACTTCCGTCTTTCCTTCCGGAATACATTCACGGACAGGTGTATAGATATCTGTCACCAGTTCATATTCTTCCTCCCGGAAAAATTTCATATCCAGTTCCAGCACTACATCTGAAACAAAAATCCTCTCCTCGCCATCTGCATCCGGCTTTGCTTCCAGGCTCTGGTGCATCACAGATACTGTGATATCCGGGATCAGTTCTTCTGTGCAGCCAGTGCATTCCACCTCGCCGGAGAAAGGCATGGAATATTCCAGCCACTGCACAGGTGCCTCCGTATCCTCCGACTCATACAGCACGAAAACAGACAGCTCCCCCCTGGCTTTTACTGTATTTTCCCCGGATTTCAGCTCAAGTCCCCTTATATCCATGGTGTACCAGATCAGTCCTGAAATATCCGGCCGATTGGAAGCAATGGTGTATTCATCCTTGATCCGCAAGGTGTCTTTTTTATGTACGCCAAGTCCCAGAAAGCGGATCTGTTTTTTCTGGCAGATACATCAGGTGTATCCAGTGCAACGGGTATCCTGATCTGATTCATCTCATCCACAGCTGCGCAAAAAGTTACCAGTGCTTTGATATTCAGCTTCCTGGAATGGATCAGACGGATCGCAAGATCTTCAATCTCCCACTTCAGACACATTTTATCTCCGTTTGTGATATTTTTCAGATTCAGAGTTTCCTCAAACGGAAGTTTCACAGTAAGACTGCTGACAATTCCGCTCTCTTCCCCCACATAAAGCACATCTGCTTCCAGATTTCCGGTGAGGATCCCTTTTCCATCTGTGAGACGTACGTCTTCCATTATAATGCGTCCTTTATGCTGGATCAGCCTGCCCACATCCGGCTTTGCATCCGGCACATTAAAATCCTCGTCAAAGGTGATCTGGCTTCTTGCATGGCTTTTTTTTCTTAACACCTGTATGCTTTCTTTTTTTAATTCCACTGCCTATTCCCCTTTCTCAGATCCGCTGTCTGCCTTTCCCTCCCGGAAAACCACCGGTTTCTTCTGGGGTTCTGTTTTTATTACAATACATGGATAAGAAGGAACTCCGGCCTCATTAAGATCAACGCTATGTCAGTACCAACGATTTCATATGGCAGAAAATTTAGCAATAAGTATAGGTCTTAGTTTTTTAATTATTTGTATAACGATAGCAGTTATCTTATTTTGTTTATGTGCTTTTAAAGTTAA
>ENA-OQHY01000279-OQHY01000279.1-human-gut-metagenome-genome-assembly--contig:-NODE-279-length-29926-cov-5.415249_pt1 | contig 29926 bp, 37 predicted proteins | sample MGYA00242570_ERZ504733 | MGnify/ENA primary metagenome ERZ504733 (study PRJEB26092, sample SAMD00036219) | human gut metagenome | host: Homo sapiens | study: EMG produced TPA metagenomics assembly of... | reverse complement strand
TCCGCACGCCTACCATTGTCGGTCTGTGGAACTACAGCCGCCAGTGGAATCTGGATGCAGGTTTGAAGTGCCAGTTCCTGAAGAATCATGCCGTAGTGGCGTTGAACGTGTCGGACATCTTCGAGAGTGGTATGCCGCTGCTGAAGGAGAAGTTCTATACACAGCGTCAGACTACCGACTTACGCTTCTACCGTCGCAGCATCTTCCTTTCGTTCACGTACAAGTTCCGCAACTTCAAGGAGCAGAACGCAGGAAGCGTCGATACGTCGCGTTTGGGATATTAAGCAGGGAGCAAAAAGCTTAAAAACAAAGAATTATGAAGAAAATGTTATTAACGGTGCTTGTATGTCTGATATCGGCATTGGCAAGCGGCTCTGATGGCACGGGAGCATTAGGTGAGAGGGTTTGCAAGGATGTAAAGCCGTTCAGCGCATTAAACATTTCAAATTGCTGTAACGTGGTCTACGAGCAGGGCGACGAATATAAGGTGAGAGTGGTGGCAGAAAAGGCGTTGCTGGATAGCATTGCGGATATAGCCGACTGCAAGGTGGTGGGCGGCATGCTTGTCGTTTCTGTCAAGAACGTCAATGCCGGGTTTCTATCCTCGCTGGAGAGGGTGGACTTCAAACATGGCGAGGTGTTTGTCAACGGAGTGCCGTATGTACGTGTTCGGAAAGAGGTTACAGTATATGTAACAGCGCCGAACATAAACCGCTTCCTATGTCAAGGCAATGGTAGTTTGAGAGTCGACAAGATGGATGCAGACAACGTAGAGTTCTTTGTGTCGGACGCTGGTAGTTTGAGAGCCGACAAGATGGATACCGACAACGTAGAGTTCTTTGTGTCGGGCGCTGGCAGTGTAGATATAAAGCAGCTGAATGCAAATGATGCAACGTTCCATGTGAGCTGTTCGGGTAGTGGCTTGGTTGATGTGCGTTGCACAGGCACGCTGTTGTGCAACGTTTCGGGTGCAGGCAGCATTGAGTTCTCAGGCACAGCGGCTAAATTCGATAAGATTGTGTCGGGCTGCGGATCTGTATGTTGTAGTGAGCTTCGCTGTTCAGATAAAAAGGTTGTTGGCAAGAACAAGGCGTGCAGCGAAGGCGAGAGCCTTGTGTTCGGCGATGTAGAGTGTCCTGGGTTATAAAAAGTCTTGGTAGCCTTGCGCGCATCACGCTTATTTCGTAAGCGGCGTGATGCGTGCAATGTTCTTTCTTACAGAGTCGCTGTTTATGCCGAGCACCCTGCCTATGGCAGCGTAGTCGTAGTTGAGGTGTTGCAGCAGCATGATCAGTTGCTTTCGAGGAGCAATCTTGCCGTAGCAGCGTTCAATCTCCGCCATTGTCTCCGCAAACTCTATCTTGCAGTAAGCCATGCACAGCTCGTAGTCTTGCTTGGTCCACGTCACGGTTGTGCCGCCGTTCTTGATATGTAGGTATAGTTCCTTGCCGCATCGTGCGTTTGCTTCGCTGCTTTGCGATGCCACCATTATGTCATTGTTCAGTCTCTCTATCCTGTCCGATTTCTTTGCACTTTCCTTTTTCAGCGACTTAATCTGCGCCTTAGCTTGTTCCAGACTTTGTTTTTCTGCTTTCAGTCTATTGTGTATTGCGATCAGCCTCTTTCTTGTTCTGTGTAGCATTAACGAGAATACCACTATACATAATAATATAATAATAAGTATGCCCATAGATGCAGATGTTATGGTGTCCAGCAAGTCTTTCATTGAGAGTGACGAATTTATGTTCGACTGCAATTCGCTCATGTTATATTTCTTTTTTCTTGTATAAAGACTGTCTTTACCTCCGACATCTTCGACATATAAAGGGTGTAATTTTTCAAATCGCCTCTTTTGTAATATAAAGCCGCTATCTTTTCACATGTTTCTGCTTGAGTCAGATAGTTCGGGTCGCAATCAATGGATTTCTTCCACATCTCTTCTGCCTTGGCATCGTTTCCTAAAGCGTTGTTGTAGTAACCTGCAACTCTATATGATACCGCATCCTTGCTGTAGTATAATGCGCTGTCAAGATAATCTTTCGCTTTCTTATTATCTTTATTTATGAAATAGTCGGCAACGATAGAGTAGGCATATCCTTTGCAGCTGTTGTGTGTATATGGTAAAAGAGGCTGCGCCTATTTTGACACAGCCCCTTTATTTATGAGTGCCAATGTAGCACAAAAGCCCTATATATCAAGGATATATTAAATTTCTAACTTCTAATTTCTAAATCAATACACTTTGTAGACGACGCGGAATTTGCCTTGGCGGTCGATGAGGCCCTCGAAGGTGACGTCGCCGTTGGGCGAAACGATGGTGGCAGGGGCGTAGCCGTCGGTGCTGAATGCACCAATCGTCCATGGGAAGCAGTAGTGCGAACCAACACCCACTTCCGAGGTTTCGGTTTCGGAGAAGTGTGCCACATCTGCCTCGTCGTACCATGGTGTGCCCCACATTGCGGTGTGTAGGTCGGCTTCAATTCTCATGCCTTTAGTTTTATCGTAGCCCTCAACGCTGGGCTGGATAATAAGGACAGAAGGAAATTCCTCGTTTTCAGCCTCGTCGATAAAGCGCATATATCCCTTACCGTTATGGAGCGCCGAACCCCACAATGCCACACCGCTCAACTTGCCCGATGTGGTGTAGTAGCGCGCATAGAAATTATCGCCTATCCCCATTGGGGCGATGGTGCATAAACCACCGTCGTAGTCGCTTACCGACGATGGGAAAATGTTCTCGTCCACCTTCCTCGCTCAAAGCATTTGCGCCCCGTAACATCAATAAAATAGAAATCGTCGTTTTTCTCAACCACCAGCGCCATGCTGTCGGAGAATGAGCGCACTTCCCTATATTGTGGCTTAATCACGATTTTTCCCAATCCGTTCATGAATCCCCAACTGCCATCAAAACCGTTCTCGTTAGGCACATACACGGCACGCATACTGCCACGAAGCGGAGCAATGGTGAATTGATTTTTGCCAAACTGCATCGGCTTTGTCACCACACCTGGGGCGAATGGCTTCAAACTGCGGTCGATGAAAGTCCAGTTCAACGCATAGCCCGAAGTGGCAGTAGCCACGGCGGCAATGCCGTCAACAAAGTTGGTGGCATTCACATATTTCTTGGGCAGAGCCTCCACCGCGCCGGTAGGCTTAATAAGGTAGAGCTGCTGAGTGTTGTCGTTCTTATACATAATCAGCCCCTCCTTCTCCATACGGGGGATTCGGGTGAAGTCAGCCACCTTCCACGCATTTTTGCCACCAATGGTGCCACCATCAATGTAGCGAAGTGTGTAAACGGTGCCGTCGGTGCTGATGCCATACACACCGCAACTCACTGGCGTAACGATTTTTGTGTCTGCGTCCTCGCTATCGTCGAGAAACTGGGTGTAGCCTGCCTCAAAATGCAGCGGCATCTGTAGCGATGCCTCACTTGCATCTTGCTTCCCCACTCCACCTTTCTCAAGCCAGTCGGTGGCGTGAGCGATTGAAAAACTCAGCGTGAGCGCACCCACGAGCATCATACCCTTTCGTAAAATATTAGCCTTCATCATCATTGGTTTTAATTAGTGTTCATTAAATTCGCAGCTTAATTATTTGTTATAAATGCAAGTCCTTGACAAACATTTGTTTACAAAGACTTGCATATGTCAGGATTTTCACTTAACTTGGTGCTGCAACACAACCGAGTAAGTATTTGCTAGCATATGACAAAGTTACAAATTAAATCCGATAGAATCACATCTTTTGGCGGAATTTATCTCGTAATCACTTATTTGACCAGTTATATCAAAAAAGTATGTACAAGGGGGTTGTGATGCAAATCACAGCCCTCTTGCTTTGTATATGGTCTCCTTTGCGGTGTTTATCTCCTGGAACTTCTTCTCGCAGCCTTGCGCACGTCGTCGCCGAGCGTAGCCACGCGGTCGGGGTGGTGCTTCAGTGCCATACGACGGTAGCAGTCTTCACCTCGTCGTCGGTAGCTGAAGGGGCGATGCCGAGCACCTTGTATGCGGCTTCGAGGCTGTTGCCGCCCGAAGAGAGGTTGAGCATCGAGCTGAGGTCTTCGGCGGAGATACCGAGACTGGCAGCCACGAAGTGCAGTGCGTCAATCTCGTTCTGTGGCACGGTGCCGTCGGCTTGCGCTATGAGCACGAGGAAGTTGAGCAGCTGCAGACGCTGCGAGTAGTCCATGTGCTGCGCTATCTCGGCGCACGACTCGCGTATGATGTTCTTGAACGCAGCTTCGCCCATCTGCTTCTGACGCTCGAAAAGGCGCAGGAGTATCTCTTCGCCCTCGCGCACGGCTATCTCGCCGAAGTTGCGGCGCAGGAAGTTGCGCACAAGCTCCATTTCGGAGTGCATCACCCTGCCGTCGGCTTTCATGATGTACGAGGCGAGCACGAGCAGCGAGAAGAGGAACGAGTTGCGCTGTCCCTCATACTGCTGCTGGGCTGAATAGCCGCCGTATGTGTTGCTGTTTCTGTACGTGCCGTTGTCGAACGTGTTGTCGGCGTTGTTGCTAAAGCCTTCGGCTCCCTTATCAAAGAGCCAGCCTATGGCGTAGCCGGCAAGTGCTCCAAGCGGTCCGCCGTTGATAAAGCCGAGAAAACCGCCAATCCATCTTCCAATTCCCATGTTTTGTTGTTTTTATTGTTTGTTGTTTTTTTCTGTATGAAGGTATGTCAAAACTACAAAATAGAGGCGGAGAGCCAATCGTAGGAGGCTACGGCATTCTTGCCGTAGCCATTGGAAATAGTAGTAACGATTTGTATTTCTTTTGTTAATGGCTACGGCAGGATGCGTAGCTCCTACGATTTGAATCGTTTACATTCTATTTTCCAAATATTATAGTTTTGATACACCCGCTACGGGTGGTTTAATAAGCTTTTTGTATAAATTTGTCTGCTTCCGCTTCTTCCATGCCGCTCTCCAACAACACCTGCTTCAGGTTGTCATAGTTGTGGCGGAACGCTTCGATGCGCTGCTCAGCCTCCTGTGGAGTGTAGCTGATGGCTACGCCTGTCGACTCCATTGTGCTAACTGTTCGTTGAACACGAAGCCGGTGTGCGACTCTTGACGGCTACGCATCCCTGCTGTATGTGGCGGAACTTGCCGATGAGTCCGTCAGCAACAGGCGTGGCGTTCTGTGGGAACGCTATGGTGACGGTCTTCTCCTTCGCGCAGTCGGTATCGGGTATGTCGATGAGCACCGAGAGGTTGTTGCCGTCGTATGTGTAAGCCGTCTCTGTGCCGTCTATCTTCACGCTGGCGGGCACAGTCGATGCCACCAGTTTAAGTGTGTAGCGACGGTTGGCAGGCATGTCTTTGTACGTGCCTTTGCGTGCACCGATGGTTACGGCTATGGTGCTGTCGTTGAGCGTGCGCTTGGTGAGCAGCGTGGTGGCGTACTCGTGGGCGTAGTGTTTGTCGTTGCCGTTGTCCTCGTAGAGCGTGAAGCTGCTGTCGCCCTTGCCCGGATAGACGGCTACGGTTATCGGTTCGCTCGTGCTGCTGAGGTTCTCCACCTTGCCGTATTCGGGCAGAACAGAGCTTGCCTTTACGTAGACAGGATATTCGTCGAGCTGGAATTTGCGCTCAACGGTCTGTCCGCCACGTAAGAGCGTACCCGACGAGAGTTCGTACCAGTCGCAGCCCGCAGGCAGCCACACCTGTTGTGTGGAGATTCCGTCGTGCATAGGGCTTGTAATGGGGTAGACAAGCACATTGTCGCCGAACATATACTCGTTGCGGTTGGCGTAAGCCTCCTCGCTCTCGGGGTAGTCGTAGTACATCGGGCGACAGAGCGGCAGGGCATCGTCGTAGGTGCGTCGTGCCATGCTATATATATAAGGTGCGAACTGGTAGCGCTGGCGTATTATGTCGTGCAGGATGTCGCGCTCGCGGTCGGCGAACACCCACGGCTCCTTATTGAGTCCGGCATCCTTTGTGGAGTGGGTGCGCAGAATAGGGCTGAACGCACCGAATTGCATCCAGCGTATGTACATCTCGGGGTCGATAGAGTGGGCACCATGTGTCCGCCCATGTCGTGGCTCCAGTAGCCGTAGAGCACGTTAGACGCTGTAGAGTTGAAATAAGGCTGGAAGTCGAGCGATTTCCAGCTTATTATGGCATCGCCCGAGAAGCTATCTGATAGCGGTGGTTGCCCAGTCCGCCCCAACGATGGTAGAGCATAGGGCGCGTGTCGCGGTTGCGCTCCATGTCGGTGAACGTAGTGTAGTTGATCCACCACGTGTTGCTGAGGTTGGGGAACAGTTTGTCGTTGCCCCACTGCTGCCAGTCGAGCCACCAGAAGTCGACACCGTCCTTCTCCATCGGGTGCAGCACCTTCTCGTACCAGCCCTGCATGAAGTGCTTGTCGGATGCTGTCCACTCTATAGTCTTCTTCTCGTCGGGGTTCATGCCCATCCACTGCGCCATCACGGGGTAGCAGTCCTCGTCGGGCCTTATGCATCGGCAGGATGCAGGTTGAGTGTGGTCTGCAGATTCTGCTGCTTGGCCCACTGCAGGAAGCCTTAGGCGAGGGAAACAGGCGTCGGTTCCAGGAGTAGCCTGTCCAGCCACCGCGTGAGGGTTCGGCATAGTGCCAGTCCATATCTACGACGAGCACGTCGAGCGGAATGTCGTAGTTGTGCATCTTCGTGACGAGGTTGCGCAGCTCGTTGTCGCTATACGTCCAGTAGCGCGACCACCAGTAGCCGAAGGCGTAGCGCGGCGGCAGCGGCACCTTGCCCGCAAACTCGGTATAGTCGCGCAGTGCCTTCTTGTAGTCGTGTCCGTAGGCGAGGAAATACCAGTCCTGTGTCTTTCCCTCGTTCGGTCGGTGGTTCACCCACTGCCAGTCGGAGTCGTCGAACACATATCCGTTAGAGTCGTCGATGAATGTCCATCCGTTGCGCGAGAGGAGTCCGTCTTCGAGCGGCATCTTGTGTGAGTCGAGGTGCGTGTCGCCATCGTAGCCGTCGAGTGTGCGGTAGGTTCCCTTCAGGTTGGCATTGTCTTTCAGTCCAGGATGCCAGCTGAACGAGGTGGTGTATGGGTTGTTGGCTTTCTGCTTGCCGTCGGTCTTCCGCTTCGTCTTCGTTGAAGAGATGCGAAGATTCTTCTCGTTGAACATTCCGCTGCCTTTGGCGTACGACAGGACGAAGCGGTCGGTAGATATAGTGACGGTTTTCGGCGTGTTCTTCACCTTGTATGCTGCGGCAGGGTAGCTGCGGTCTACGGCTATGAACGACTTGCTATCAAGAAACTGTCCGTCGGGCGTGTATTCCATGCGTATTGCTCCGTCGGTAATCACGGTGAAGCGCACGTTCTGGTCCTGATAGGCGATGTTCTGGTTCTGCGCAACGGCGCACGTGCTATTGCCGCAAGTGCTGTTGTGATGATGTTTCTTTTCATAATTGTATGTGTTTTATAGTGGTTTTGTTTGCTGTTTATCGGTGGATTGCGTTCGCCGTCCAATCAGATTGCGTTCGCCGTCCAATCAGATTGCGTTCGCCGCCCGACCAGATTGCGTTCGCCGCCCGATCAGATTGCGTTCGGTGAACGATGACTTTTGCTTTGTTTGCCTGTCAATCGTTCGCTATGCTTTCATAGCTCGGGATGTCCTGCAGGAAGTTGTAGTTGTGCTTTTCGTAGTCTATTTTGCAACAGTAATGCTGTAAACCGTTGCTCACCACGAGATAATCTACGTGTAGCAACAGGTTGTAAGCTGCAATCTGCTCAAACACCTTCTGCGTTATTTCTATCGTAGGCGCTTGTATTCCATTATCATACGCGGCTGCAGATGGCGGTTGTACAGCACGCTATCGGCGCGCAGTTTCTTGTTGCCGATGCTGAGGCTCATCTCGTTGGCCATGAGGCAGCGGGGTAGCCTTTGTGCTCTATCAGATAGTGAACGAAGTGCTGGCGCACCCATTCTTCGGGTGTCAGTGCCACGTAGCGATGGCGCAGAACGTCGAAGATGCGAGGCTGTTCTTTAGTGCCCGACAACTTTATTTCGAAAGATGGTAGGTTTAATCGAATCATTTTTGTAATTTTGCTTATGCAAAAATAGTGCAAATCGAGTGCAATCAAGCTTGCTTGAATTGCTGAGATGCAGCCTATTTTATGCAAAGATACAGTATTTTGCGTATTTTTACACCTTATTATATTATAATTATGGCAGAAAAGAAATCATCGGTCACATTCGAGACCATTATGCGCGACCTCAAAGCTAAGAAATACGCTCCAGTGTACGTGCTTATGGGCGACGAGTCGTACTATATCGACCGAATAACCGATTACATAGCAGACAATGTGCTTGACCCCGACGACCGCGACTTTAATCAGACGGTTGTGTTCGGTGCAGACACTACGGCAGCGCAAGTGGTAGACATGGCAAAAGGATACCCCGTCATGCCGGCTGCGCATCGCGTAGTAATCGTGAAGGAGGCGCAAGGCTGAAGTCGCTCGATGCTTTGGAACGCTATTTTGAGAAGCCTTTGGCGTCTACGGTGCTTGTTATAGCCTACAAAAATGGCACTATCGACCGCCGAAAGAAGGTTGTGGGCAAGGCGGAGGCTGTTGGAGTGGTGTTCGAGAGCAAGAAAAAGCGCGATTATGAGCTTCCGGCGTTCATCGAGGCGTATCTGAAGAAAAATCATGTGGCAATAGATACGAAATCGGCTGCGATGATAGCTGAGCATATCGGAGCCGACCTCAGTCGACTCATATCGGAACTCGACAAGGTTATGATTTCGCTTCCGGATAACGATAGGCGAGTGACACCGGATGTTGTGGAGCGCGAAATCGGAGTGAGCAAGGAATTTAACATTTTTGAACTAAAGACTGCTATCATAGAGCGCAATGTGTTCAAGGCAAACCAAATTGTGAAGTACTTCGATAAAAATCCCAAAGCTGGGTCGCTCTTTTCGTGTCTGCCGTTGCTCTATACCTACTTCCAAAATCTTATGGTGGCATTCTATGCACCCGATAAAAACAACGACAATAACCTCGCTGCATTTCTGGAACTAAAATCGGTGTGGGGTTTGAAAGACTATAGGGTAGGGATGAGCAATTTTAGTGCAATGAAGACTCTCCAGATTTTAACCAAAATAAGAGAAACAGACGCCAAAAGTAAGGGTTTAGACAGTCTAAATACCTCCACAGACGACCTGATGAGGGAGTTAATCTTCTTCATTTTGCACTAAAATAGCTGGTTTTTGTAGCTGTTTTTCTCTAAAATAGAAATTCTGAAAGACCTTATTTTTAGCCTAATTCCTTACAATTCATAGGAGTTAGGCTATTTTTGTGCCCTTATATGTGGCTGTTTTTTGAGTTGCTTTTATCCTTGTTCGTATTTTTTCAGAAATGCAAAAAATCGCTATTTTCGATGCTTCAATATTCACGTTTCGTAAACCTTAACATAAAGAATTGCATATTTACACACGTAAATTGTATGTAAATATATGTTTGTAAAGTTATAAAGGCGCAAATAAATATGTAAATGTAAATCGTATAACTTTGTGTATTTGTGCTTTAAAATTCACAAATCAATACTATACAAGTGTGATAATGATATTAATGCGAGTCGGATAAATTGACGTAAGTGCTTGAAAAAGTGTACAATAATACTTTGTGTTACACAAAAACTTGCTTGTTTTTGCGAAATACAGGCTTATCTGCGCATTTGTATATTATTTGTTTGTGTATATGCGTTCTGTAAGTAAAATAAAATCAGCGATTTAATATGAAACATTAAACATATTCTTATATATATAAAATGTCCCAATTCAGCAATATGTGTCTACAAATCTATAAAGCATGAGGTAAAATGTAATTTGTAATATTAGCTTTGTAAATGTAAATGAAAATATTGATATTGAAATATTAATTTAAAAGTTTGTATATGTCGATTTATATGTTTAACTTTGTAAATGCAACGAAAAAGCGACCAAAAAGCACTTTTTGGGTATGTCTCACGTAAAAAGTAACTATAAAATGAAGGATAGAATTAAGAAAATTATGGAGATGCAGCGAACCACTCAACAGGATTTCGCTGATCAGTTGAAAATAGCTCCAGCTACTTTGAGTAGTATTTTCACTGGACGCACTCGCCCTACTCTGGCTATAGTTGATGCGATAAAGAGTCGCTTCCCGCAGATCTCTACCGACTGGTTGATGTTCGGTAAGGGAGACATGCTCGTGAAGCGTGATGAAGAGGCAGAACAATCGAATGGTGAAAATGGGTCGGAAAACGACCTGTTGATTGATTACGATTCGGCATTAAAAACAGAACAAAATAACGCCGACAACTCACCTGTTAATCAATCCATACCAGACTATGCTACGAAAAGTGGTGATGTTGCAGGTTTCGCGATGAAAAGTTGCGAGGTGAAGCAGCGTCGAATAACCGAAATACGTGTTTTTTATGACGATCAGACCTGGGAAACGTTCGTGCCGAGCGCAGGTTAAATAACATTAACTGTTTTCTTGTAATAATAATAATTTGTATCTTTGCACCTTACTAAATATAATTGATAGAAGTGCTTGCGCACATTAATTAAAAGGTAGCATAAACAAATATTATATAAATATTCAATGAAACAGTACAAATTAGTGAACAATGTGCTTGGCTGGCTCACGTTCTTCGTGGCAGCCTTCGTATATTGTTCTACGATTGAGCCGACAGCCAGTTTCTGGGACTGTCCTGAATTTATTACAACGGGTTACAAACTCGAAGTAGGTCATCCGCCAGGAGCGCCTTTCTTTATGCTTACCGCAAACCTGTTCTCGCAGTTTGCGAGCGATCCGTCGCAGGTTGCGCGTATGGTGAACACTATGAGTGCTTTGCTAAGTGCTACCACTATCCTGTTCCTGTTCTGGAGTATCACGCATCTTGCGCGCAAGCTTATTCTTAAGGATTGGAGTGAGATGACTCTCGGTAAGCTTATTGCTATTCAGGCATCAGGCTTGGTAGGCGCACTCATCTACACATTCTCCGATACATTCTGGTTCTCAGCGGTAGAAGGTGAGGTTTACGCCTATTCGTCAGCATTCACAGCTATCGTTTTCTGGCTTATCTTGAAGTGGGAAGACCACGCCGATGAGCCTCACAGCGACCGCTGGCTGGTGCTTATCGCATACATGACAGGTCTGTCAATCGGTGTTCACCTGTTGAGCCTGCTTTGCCTACCAGCCATCGTACTTGTTTACTGTTATCGACGCTTCCCACACATCGAACTTAAAGGCTCGTTACTTGCTCTTTTGGGCTCGTTCGTGCTCGTTGCAGCCGTGCTCTATGGTGTCGTTCCGGGCATCATTACCGTAGCCGGATGGTTCGAACTTCTGTTCGTGAACACCCTCGGATGTCCGTTTAACACTGGCGAGATAATCTATATAGTGCTGCTCGTAGCCATTGTCATTTGGGCTATCTATGAGTCGTATGTTGACAAGAGTTTCAAGCGTCAGAACATCTCATTCGTTCTCTCGGTAGGTATGCTCGGTATACCGTTCCGCGGAATGACCTGGGGTGCAGGTCTCTTGGGCTTAGTGATACTCGTAGCTCTGTATTTCGGTTTGAACTATCGCAAGAAGATTGGCAAGGAGCTCGTTCCAGTGGTTACAGCACGCTTCAAGAACACTGCTCTGCTCTGTATGCTGATGCTTATGATCGGCTATTCGAGCTACGCTGTCATCGTTATCCGCTCGGCTGCTAACCCTCCAATGGATCAGAACTCGCCAGAGGATGTGTTCACACTCGGTTCGTATCTGAGTCGTGATCAGTACGGCGACTCACCATTGCTCTACGGACAGGCGTACACCTCACAGGTGGCTTACGACGTTGATGGCAATATGTGCGTGCCGAAGCACAAGGAAGGTGCTGCTATCTGGCAACGCAAGGAGAAGGCTTCTGAGGGTGAGAAAGACTCTTATTTCGTGGTTTCGCACAAGGATAAGCTCATTTATGCTCAGAATATGCTCTTCCCGCGTATGCACTCGTCGGCTCATGCTGGAGCTTACGAGAACTGGATGGGAGACGTTGAGGTACTCAGGTGCCTTACGACCGCTGCGGCGAGCCCGTTATGGTGAAGATGCCTACTCAGATGGAGAACATACGCTTCTTCCTTTCTTATCAGTGCAACTTCATGTACTGGCGCTACTTCATGTGGAACTTCGCCGGACGTCAGAATGATATACAGGGCAACGGCGAGCCAGAGCATGGCAACTGGATTACAGGTATCTCGTTCATCGACGACTGGATGCTTGGCGATCAAAGCAAAATGCCAGCAGAATTGAAGGCTAACAAGGGACACAACGTGTTCTACTGTCTGCCTCTGCTGCTCGGACTTATCGGTCTTTTCTGGCAGGCTTGGCGCGGTCAGCGCGGCATCCGCCAGTTCTGGGTAGTGTTCTTCCTGTTCTTTATGACAGGTCTTGCCATCGTGCTCTACCTTAACCAGACTCCGCAGCAGCCACGTGAGCGCGACTACGCTTATGCGGGTTCGTTCTACGCATACGCCATTTGGTGCGGTCTCGGTGTGCTGGCTATCTACGATATGCTCAAGAAAAAACTCAAGGGCAATGATGTAGCCGTTGCAGGCGTTGTAGGCGTAGCCTGTCTGCTCGTACCTATACAGATGGCATCGCAGACGTGGGACGATCACGACCGCAGCGGACGTTACACCTGCCGCGACTTCGGTCAGAACTATCTGATGACATTGCAGGACAAGGGTAACCCGATTATCTTCACAAACGGCGACAACGATACCTTCCCACTCTGGTACAACCAGGAGACGGAGGGCGTGCGCACCGATGCACGTGTCTGCAACCTCTCTTATCTGCAGACCGACTGGTACATCGACCAGATGAAGCGTCCGGCTTACGATTCGCCTTCTGTGCCTATCACATGGCCGCGTATAGACTTCTGTTCGGGTACTAACGACTACATTGAGGTTAGACCAGCTATGAAGCAGCAGCTTCTCGATTTCTACCGCGAGTATCCGAAGGAGGCGCGTGCTGCTTTCGGCGACGAGCCGTTCGAGGTGAAGAACATAATGAAGTACTGGGTGCGCTCTAAGGACAACGACACGCATGTTATTCCGACCGACACGCTTTACATCACTATTGATAAGGAGGCAGTGCGTCGTTCAGGAATGATGATGGCAAGCGACACCATCCCCGATCGTATGGTCATCTCGCTTGCAGGCAAGCGTGCTATCTACAAGAACGATATGATGATGCTTGAGATGCTCGCGCAGTGCAACTGGGAGCGTCCGTTGTATGTAGCTACAACTGTAGGTTCAGACAATTACATGAATCTCGGCGACAACTTTGTGCAGGAGGGCTTAGCTTACCGCATTACTCCGTTCAATACTAAGGCACCAGGTGCAAAGAACTTCGACACAGAGAAAGTGTATAATAATGTGATGAACCGCTTCAAGTGGGGCGGACTCGACAAGCCAGGACTCTACATCGACGAGACTGTGATGCGTATGTGCTACACCCACCGCCATTTGCTCGCTCAGCTTGCTATGCAGCTTATTGCTGAGGGTCAGAATGCAAAGGCAGAGAAGGTGCTTCGCAAGGCAGAGAAGGTGCTCCCCGAATACAATGTGCCATACACATTCATGTCTGGAGCGGCTGATATGCTCGCGCTTACGCCCTTATCGGCAAGAAAGCGGATGCTGCACGCATTCTTAACAAGGTGTGGGCAGACGCAAAGAGTTATGCCGACTACTACTTGCAGCTCACAGGTTCGCGCTTTATGATGTCGCAGAACGACGTTCTTCGTCAGCTCTACATCATGCAGAATATCGCTGACATAACACAGGCTTGTGATCATTCGCTCGCCGATCAGCGTTTGAAGACAGTTAATGCCCTCTATGCTGTATATCAGGCAAAAGGAGGCGCACCATACGACGGAGAATAAATAGGTAATAATGTTTATAGAACAACCATCAATATGGCTTCGATGGCTCTATCCGAGAGCGTCGTGGAGAATGGATCATAACGACCATTCGGTGTATCTCACGTTTGATGACGGACCGATACCCGAGTCGACACCATTCATTCTCCAGACGCTGAAGGAGTTCGGAATACACGCTACCTTCTTCATGGTGGGCGACAACGTGCGCAAGTATCCCGAACTATACAAGCAGATAGTGGCTGACGGACACCAGGTGGGCAATCACACGTATCATCACTTGGAGGATTTAAGCATCTTACCAGCACATACGTGAAGGATACCAACCGCGCCAACGAGCTGATAGGCTCTCACCTGTTTCGTCCGCCGCACGGCTGTATGAGTCACGCCGAGTATTTGTGGCTGCGTCGCAAGTATCGCATCGTGATGTGGGATCTTGTGACACGCGATTACTCAAAGTGGATTACTGCCGATGATGTAGTGGAGAATGTGAAGCGTTACGCCCGCAACGGCTCAATCATCACGTTCCACGACTCGTTGAAGAGTATCGAGAAGCTGCATACTGCTTTGCCGCGTTCGCTGCAATGGCTGAAGGAGCAAGGCTATAGCTTCAAGGTTTTCGACTAATAGGAACTGCAGAACTATTTGATATTATGACAACAACCATAACATCTGAACAAATAAAAGCCGAGGCAGCAAGTCTCGGCTTTTTTGCTTGTGGCATAGCGAAGGCGGATGCCGTGGAGCAAAGTGTCGTCGATAGCTATCGTCGTTGGATAGCTGAGGGCTGCAACGGCAGCATGGCTTATCTTGAGAACTATCCCGACAAGCGTTTCGATCCGCGTCTGCTTGTGCCTGGTGTGCGCAGTATTGTGTCGGTGGCACTCAACTACGCCCCGTCGCGCTGTATGCCCTCAGATGCGCCTCAATTCGCGTCGTATGCCTTGGGTAAGGACTATCATGATGTTGTGAAGCAGAAGCTCTCCCAACTGGCAGAGCGTCTCGGATTGGAGTTGAACGATCAAGTACGTGCTTTCTGCGACTCCGCCCCCGTGCTCGAACGTTATTGGGCTGTGCGTGCCGGATTGGGTTGGATAGGGCGCAATCATCAGCTCATCATCCCTCGCGCTGGTTCGATGTTCTTTCTTGGCGAGCTGTTTCTGCCCGTAGAAGTGGAGTACGACGAGCCGATGCACTCGCGTTGTGCACGTGCAACCGCTGTGTCGAGGCTTGTCCTACACAAGCGTTGCAGCGCAACGCTGACGGCGAAACCTGTAAGTTCGACGGTAGGCTATGTCTGAACTATCAGACGATAGAAAATCGTGGTGATATTCCGGAAGAGCTTGCTTCAAAACTCGCTCCTTATATATATGGATGCGACCGCTGCCAGTCGGCTTGTCCGTGGAATAGGTTCGCTGTGCCCAATACGACCCCCGAGCTGCAGCCTTCCGACGAATTGCTTGCGATGAAGCGTGAGGACTGGCTCAAGCTTACGGAAGAGGAATATCGCAAGCTGTTCAAGGGTAGTGCGGTGAAGCGTGCGAAGTATGCTGGGCTTATGAGGAATATTAAGGATGCGTTGGGGTGAGGGCTTTCTGTTGGTTGGTGCATCGTTTGGTTGGTTGGTGCACTTGAGACAAGTGCACCCCCTGAGGGTGGTCAGTTGATTCGTGCTATTCTGATGCCCACCTGTGACGGATGTTTCTGCATGTAGTCGTGCAGTGTCATCGGCTCCTCCACCACCTTCTTGTGTATCTGTGATGCGTTCAGCATGTGCAGTCCGTCCTTGTGCCACACGGCGATGCCGATATGCGACGTGTCGAGTCCCTTTTTCTTTGTTATGATGGCAATGATGTCGCCGTCGTGTATCACCGACCGCAGCAGTCTGGTGTTTTTGATGTCGCCCTTCGGTATGTACATATATGTCTTGCCCGACAGGCGTTGCTCCATTTGGGCTATCGGCTTCACCATTTCAGGATTGTTTTTCAGCATCGGGTATGCCTCCGTATGCGTACTCATGAAGTTGATGCGGAGCGTTTGTCGGGTGTTGAACGGTGGGTTTGGGGTATTCACTTCGCGCACGAAACCCTTCTTAGTGTTCTCCTCTATCCACTCCGTGAAGTAATGCTGACGCATAGGGTAGGACACCGTGCCGCCAACGTAGCGTATCATACGCAGGAAGTAGAGATAGTCGGCGTAGGAGGTGCGGTTGTTCTTTACGCACTCGTACACGGCGAGCACGTTTTCTACGTATGTGGTGCAGTCGAGCTGGCGCAGATTGACCACAAGACTCTCCTTTGGGTTTACCTCCAGCGTCTTTGCCACGTATGGTATGCCCAGAAAACCGCGTGCTATATGTAGCAGCAGCTTCCGGCGCTGTATGTCGGCATTGGTTGTCGTTGGCATGGATGTGCGGTATTTTTGTGCCTTTGCGATGTGTTGCATCACGAGTGCGCTGTCATTCGTCGCAGCATAGCACTGCGTGGTTAGCATTGCTGAAACTATTATTGTGAATACGATTGATTTCATGCTGTTTGTGTTTAATGTATAGTGTTACTTCTTCCTGTTGAAGTTAAATCCGAAGTATATGTTCAGACTTCCGAACATGCTATTCGTTGAAAATCGTGGCTTCTTGTAGTTGTACGAGTGTACTATGGCGCTCATGCCGGCGAACCATCTCATGTTGTTCCACACGATGCCGAAGCGTCCCACGCCGTCGATGTTGAAGTTGTCCATGCTGAAGTCGTGGAATGAGAGCACGTCGCTGTTTTCATTGCCAGTAGCGTTCTTGTAGCCTAACGCCATCGACAGTGAAGCCGCCGCCAACCAGTTGTGAGCGAACGCCCAGTTGTAAGCGTATCCGCACGACACTGAAAGGTCGGTGTATTTTATCTCCTTCATCTTCAGGTTGCTGTCCATGTATCGTTCCGCCACGTCCTCGCCCAAACGGTTGGCAACGGTGGTGTAGAGCTTGTCCCAGTCTATCTTCAGCGAGTGCTTTGTATAGCCAATCCGCAGAGCCACGAACCGCTTGACCGGCGCTGTATGGTGCTTTGGCTGAATGCGGCAGGGTAGGAGAAGCGTCGATGATTGAAGATGTAGTAGAGGTTGAAGCCTTGATGCCTATGTTGATGCCGTCGAAATCGATGTTCTTAAGTGGGCGCGTGTTGATAGAGTTGTTAGAGTCGAAGCTGGCGTACGAAATCTTGTAGTTGCTTCCGGTCTTGCGGTAGAACAGGTCGATGCCAAACATGCCGGTGTACAGGCTCAAGTCGAACTCCGTACTTCTACTCTTTTTACCCAATTCGTTGAAGTCTACTGTGTAGCCGAGGAACAACCAACGCCAACCGAAGTAAGGCCCGAACTTTATCTTCGGTTCGGGGGCAAATGTGAAGTCGTTGCCCTGCGAGCTTGTTATGCGATAGCTTCGTAGGTGTTGGTGTTCTGTATCATCGCTGCATAGTTGTACTTCTGCGGTTCGATATAGGTGGTGTCCACGTCCGAGAACCACTCGAACAGACGCACGAATGCGTTTCCCACCTTCTTGAAAAACGGTGTCTTCTTTTGCGGTGAAGGCGTTGTGATTGAGTCTGTCGCCAACGTGTCGTCTACTACGTACGTAGCGGCAGAGTCAGTCGAAGCACCATGCCGCAGCTGTCGGCAGGTGTCTGTGCTGAGGTCTGTATGCTTGCGTGTATAGCAAGGCAGAGTATGACGGCGTATAGTCTCATTATGTATTTATGGATGTTGTAGTTTAAGTATTACAGTTTGCCCAAGATGCGGTCCATTACCCAGTTTACGGGCGTAGCACTCACGCTTGTACAGGTGCAGATGCCTGTACCTGTAGGTGCTCTATAACGGCTTTGATGATAGGCAGTTGCACGTATGGCGGATTGGGTACCACGATGCTCGTTTTCCCATTGCTCGTCACGAGCTGTATAGGGTCGTAGTTGTACACCGAGAACGAGAGCATTCCCTTCTCGCCAATCACCTCTATGCAGTCCTCCTTTGCGCTCTTGTGGCCCACGAAGCACCACGAGCCGCTGCCCGGCAGTCCGTTCTCGAAGTAGAAGCACGCACTTATCGTGTCCTCCGCCTTGTACAGATGCGCACGATTAGAGCAGTAGCCATGAGCACGTGTGATGATGCCGAATATCTCCTGCAGCAAGTCGAGCTGGTGCGGTGCAAGGTCGTAGAAGTAGCCTGCGCCGGCTATGTCGGGCTGTAGACGCCACGGCAGGTTGTGCGAGTCGCTGTAGTCGAGGTCGCGTGGCGGCACCGCGAAGCGTATCTGCACGTTCGTCACAGTGCCAATCTCGCCCGAGTCTATGATCTGCTTCACCTTTTTGAAGTAAGGCAGATAGCGACGATAGTAAGCCACGAAGCACGGCACGCCCGTTATCTCGCTGATGCGGTTGATGCGTGCGCAGTCCTCGTAGCTCGCTGCCAGCGGTTTCTCAATGTACACAGGCTTACCCGCCTTCATCGCCATGATGGCGAAGGTGGCATGGCTCGACGGTGGCGTAGCGATATATACCGCTGTCACCTCCGGGTCGTCGATGAGTTGTTGTGGGTCGGTGTACCATCGCTTTATGTCGTGTCGCTTGGCGTACGACTTCGCTTTCGCTTCGTTGCGGCTCATCACCGCCACAACTTTCGAGCCGGGCACCTCGTTAAATGCCGGTCCCGACTTCTTCTCGGTCACTTCTCCGCAACCTATAAATCCCCAACCTATCTGTTTCATATTCGTATCGTGTTTTATGAGTCAAAAATTAAACCGGTGTCTGTCTCTCGGTGTGTCTTTTCTGATGTCGCAGCCCTACTTTTGTCATCGGATTGCGTCCGCCGCCCGATCGGATTGCGTCCGCCGCCCGATCAGATTGCGTTCGCCACTCGATCAGATTGCGTCCGCCGTCCGATCAGATTGCGTTCGGTATCCGATGACTTAACGTGAACTTTTGGCTGTAGGACCTACGGTATTAGCTTTCCGCTACGCGCCGTAGCTCCTGCAATTAGCTATGCCAACCTTCGCCTCTACATATTCCTCTCCAGCCAATCGTCGATAAGCATACGTGCCAGACTCAGTTTCTCGGGTATCGTAGGCAGCGAGTGCTTGTTGAACCATCCACCGCGCGAGAGCTCATCGTCCTGTAGCTTCAGCTCTCCACTCTCGTATTCGGCGAAGAAACCCACCATCAGTCCGCAAGGGTAGGGCCAGGGCTGCGACTTGAAGTAGCGCAGGTTCTTTATGGTGAGCTGCGTTTCCTCCATCACTTCACGTCTGACCGCCTCTTCGAGCGACTCGCCCGTCTCTACGAATCCGGCTATGCAGCCGTAGAAGTCGGTCTTGAAGTTGCGCGCGTGCACCAGCAGCAGGTCATCGCCGCGGTTTATGAGCACGATGATAGCCGTGGCGAGCTGCGGCCACACAGTCTTGCCGCAGTTGGGGCATCGCTTCGATATGTCGGTGTCCATCTCCATCGGCGCACCGCATACGCCACAGAAACGAGTGTTGCGGTCCCAGTAGAGTAGCTCCTGCGCCTTGCCTGCCTTTAGATAGAGCGGCAGCGGGAGTTTGTAGAACGATTGGCGCAGTCCGCACATCTCGTAGCGCGGGTCGTCTGGTGCCTCGTCGATGGCGAAAGCCTTCACCGGGGTGCCGTCGTCCATAGGCGAAACGTTAAGGATGTGAGTGTCAGATGTCACGCCGATGGGAGCTGCTCGCCACTCGGAATGGTGTGAGTGCCGTCGGTGCGTCGTTCCAGAAGCACGTCTCCACGACAGAAAACAAACCAGTATGCCATATAATGTGTGTTTTAAAATTGATGTTAGTGCTACAAAGTTACTGCTTTTTAATATAAAAAGAATGAAATCTTGTATAATCCAAAGATTTTTGTACCTTTGCAATCACTAAAACCTTTGTTAGGAAGACTGCATTATGATACTATTAATCGTTACGGTATTAATTATTGGTTCTCTTCTGATTGCTACAGAAAAGTACACCAATATCAACAAAGCTGCGGTTGCCATCTTTGTAGGTACACTTGGCTGGATACTCTATGTCTGTTTCGGTGCCGATTTTGTGATGGGGCAGCACGCTGTCGACTATGCTACGTTCCTCGGTGGAGCCGAGTCGTCGTCGGCAGATGTGAAGCAGTTCATAGCCTACAACGTGTTCCTCAAGTATGTAGGCAAGGCTTCAGAGATAGTGCTCTTTTTGCTTGCTACGATGGTTATCGTAGAGATATTGCAGAACAACGGATGCTTCGACTTTATTTCACAGCTGCTGCGCACACGTAGCAGTCAGCGTATGCTGTGGACACTCTCCGTTGTGACGTTCCTCATATCAGCCAATCTCGACAACCTCACCACAACCGTTATGATGCTCACCATAATGCACGATGTCGTGATACGGCAGCGGCAGCGTGTGCTGCTCGGTTGTGCCATAGTGATATCCGCCAACTGTGGCGGTGCGCTCACCGTTATCGGCGACTTCGGGTATCGTTCTGTGGAATATGGGTGCCGTCACCGCCTCCAACTTCTCGGCTTCGATGGCTCTGCCCTGTCTCATAGCGTGGCTCGTGCCCATCTTCTGGATAGGCAGACAGCTACCTACACGCATCGAGACACAATGGATAGTGCTCCCGTATCGTGGCGACGACACACGTCTGAACGTATGGCAGCGCGTCGTGATGCTCTTCGTGGGCATCGGCGGACTATGGTTCATCCCCACGTTCCACAGCATCACGAAGCTCAGTCCGTTCCTCGGAGCACTCTGCGTGCTCTGCGTTCTGTGGATAGTGAACGAGATTGTGAACCGCAAACTGATGAACACCGACGAGATGATACAACGTCGTGTGCCGCGCGTGTTGCAGTACGGCGTGATACAGATGATGCTCTTCGTGCTCGGCATAATGCTCATCGTAGGTTTCGTGAGAGAGACCGGTGTGGCAGCGTACATGGCGCAGTTAGTTGACCGATACATGAGCAATCTGCTCGTGCTCGGATTTTTCACACAGATGCTCAGCAGCGTGCTCGACAACTTTATGTCGCTCATGACGATGGTGTCGCTGCGCGATGTGGCTGACAGCGTGCAGGCGACAGTGTATGCGCAAAACGGTGCGTTCTGGAAGATGATGGCATACGCCTCGGCGGTAGGCGGCAATATCCTGTGTATCGGAAGCATCACCGGATTGGCGCTGATGAAGATGGAGCGCATACCGCTCGGCTGGTACTTCCGGAATGTAGGCTTGGTGGCATTCGCAGCTGCCACTGTAGGACTCGTCGCTATGTACATCATGCTGATGTAAGGCGGGGAGAGCTCGCTATATATATAATAAGGTGAAAAAAGAACCCAAACCAATATAATAATTTGATAACAATGGCAAGAATAAAGACAATCGGTGTGCTCACCTCAGGTGGCGATGCACCGGGAATGAACGCCGCCATCAGAGCGGTGACACGTGCAGGTATTTGTAACGGATATAATATAAAAGGCATCTATCGAGGATACGACGGACTTATCAATGGCGAGATAGAAGACTTCACTACAGAGAACGTGAGCGGCATCATCATGTCGGGCGGTACAATCCTGAAGACAGCGCGCTCAAAGGAGTTCATGACCGACGAAGGCAAGGAGAAGGCTTACCAGCAGATGCAGGCACACGGCATCGATGCCCTCGTCGTCATAGGCGGTAACGGCTCGCTCACCGGCGCAATGGAGTTCGCCAAGAAGTACGACGTCTGCTGCATCGGTCTGCCCGGCACAATCGACAACGACCTCTACGGCACCGACTCTACAATCGGATATGACACCACAATGAACACTATCGTAGAGTGTGTAGACCGCATCCGCGACACAGCGCAGAGCCACGAGCGCATCTTCTTCATCGAAGTGATGGGCCGCGACGCAGGCTTCCTCGCACAGAACTCAGCCATCGCAAGCGGCGCTGAGGCTGCCATCATCCCCGAGGACTCTACTGACGTCGACCAGTTGGCACGCTTCATGGAGCGCGGCATACGCAAGTCGAAGAAGAGCTGCATCGTGATTGTGTCTGAAAGCCCGAAGTGCGGCGCTATGTACTACGCAGAGCGCGTGCGCAACGAGTTCCCGCAGTACGACGTGCGCGTGTCAATCCTCGGTCACCTGCAGCGCGGCGGACGCCCGTCGGCACACGACCGCATCCTCGCATCGCGCACCGGCGTTGGCGCTATCGAAGCAATTATGCAGGGACAACGCAACGTGATGATCGGCGTGCGCAACAACGAGATTGTCTACGTGCCACTGAGCGAGGCTATCCGCAGCGACAAGCCGTTCGACCGCAAACTCATCCAGGTGCTCGACGAACTCAGTATCTAACAATAGTGGTAAAAAACCACCACGGCATTGGTTGATTTGGTGCAAGAAAGTACAATAAATATTAAATAGTTTTTTCAATAACGATATAGTTGTTATATTTGCAGCGGAATTAAAAATTTAAACAAATATAGTATGTCACAACTCAATGGGCACATCTCACAGATTATCGGTCCGGTCATCGACGTTTACTTCGATACGCTGGTAAGAACGCTGAAGAGGTACTGCCTAAAATACACGAAGCGCTGAAGCTCAAGCGTCCTAACGGACAGGAGCTTATCATTGAGGTTCAGCAGCACATCGGTGAGGACACGGTTCGTTGCGTAGCAATGGACAACACCGACGGTTTGCAACGCGGTTTGGAAGTGGTGCCTACAGGCAACGCTATCCTTATGCCGGCAGGTGAACAAATCAAGGGCCGTATGATGAACGTAATCGGTCAGCCTATTGATGGTATGAGCAAGCTCGATATGGAGGGCGCTTATCCTATCCACCGCGAGGCGCCGAAGTTCGAAGACCTGTCTACACACAAGGAGATGCTCGCTACGGGTATCAAGGTCATCGACCTCCTCGAGCCTTACATGAAGGGTGGTAAGATTGGTCTGTTCGGCGGTGCGGCGTAGGCAAGACCGTGCTCATCATGGAGCTTATCAACAACATCGCCAAGGGACACAACGGCTACTCGGTGTTCGCCGGCGTAGGCGAGCGTACACGTGAGGGCAACGACCTTATCCGCGACATGCTTGAGTCGGGCGTAATACGCTACGGCGAGAAGTTCAGAAAGGCGATGGAGGAGGGCAAATGGGACCTCTCGCTCGTTGACCCAGAGGAACTAAAGAAGAGTCAGGCGACACTTGTCTACGGACAGATGAACGAGCCGCCAGGAGCACGTGCTTCTGTTGCGCTCTCAGGACTTACCGTGGCAGAGGAGTTCCGCGACCATGGAGGCAAGGACGGCGAGGCAGCCGACATCATGTTCTTCATCGACAACATCTTCCGTTTCACTCAGGCAGGTTCTGAGGTGTCGGCTCTTCTCGGCCGTATGCCGTCAGCTGTGGGTTATCAGCCTACACTTGCCAGCGAGATGGGTAAGATGCAGGAGCGCATCACCTCTACAAAGAAAGGTTCTATCACATCAGTACAGGCGGTGTATGTGCCTGCCGACGACTTGACCGACCCGGCTCCTGCCACAACATTTACTCACCTCGACGCTACAACCGAGCTTTCGCGTAAGATCACCGAGCTTGGTATCTATCCAGCTGTCGACCCATTAGGCTCTACATCGCGTATCCTCGACCCGCTCATCGTGGGCAAGGCTCACTACGAGTGTGCACAGCGTGTGAAGCAGATTTGCAGCGCTACAAGGAGTTGCAGGACATCATCGCCATCCTTGGTATGGACGAGCTCTCTGACGAGGACAAACTCACCGTGAACCGCGCACGTCGCGTTCAGCGCTTCCTCTCACAGCCGTTCGCCGTAGCCGAGCAGTTCACCGGCATACCGGGCGTGATGGTTTCTATCGAGGACACCATCAAGGCTTCAACATGATTCTCGACGGAGAGGTAGACAACCTGCCGGAGCAGGCATTCCTCAACGTGGGAACCATCGAGGACGCCATTGCTAAGGGTAAGCGACTGCTTGAGGCAGCCAAGGGTTAACATCATCATTAATGTTTTGTATCTATGAGTTTGAATTTGAAAATCGTTTCCCCCGAAAAGGTGGTATTTGACGGAGCAGTGGAGCGCGTTGTCGTTCCCGGCACAAGCGGTGAGTTCGAGATTCTCGTCAACCACGCGCCTATCATCTCCACACTCGAAAAGGGAAGGCTGGTCTATCAAGACTCTGAAGGCAGACACGAACAGATGGTTAACGGCGTTTCGTCGAAGTGCAGAAGAACAACGTGAACATCTGTGTTGAACTCTGACGAAACGTACAATGACATGTTGAAAGAAGAAATCAAAGGCATCAGTCGCCGATACATACTGCAGTCGCTTTGCCTCCTGGCAGTGGTCACGCTGATACCCGCACTGCTCTCATTGCTGACAAACGTAGGCAACCTTACAGTGCCTACCATTGTCGCATTGTCGTTCGCAGTGGTGGTGGAGTCAGTCGATGCTCTCGTATGGGGCAAGGTGCGACAGGCAGGCGACGACGGCTTGCCCACATTCTACACCGCAGTGTCGGGCTTTCGTATGTTGTTGGCATTGGCAACCTTAGTTGTGTGCTACTTCGTGGTAGGTCGTGACGCGATGATGGAGTACTGCCTGGTGTTCATGGGTTACTATTTTGCCATAATGATACACCACTCAGTGTTCTTCGCGCGCATATCAAATTCTCACACATCGTGTGACAATGAAAACAAATAAAATAATGAAACAGATAAGGTCATTAATCGTACTCCTGGTGGTGATGCTCATGCCGCTCGCGGCTAACGCCTCGCATCAGAAAGAGGGACAGATCGACATACCGGAGATGGTTCTTGAGCACCTTTCCGACTCATACGAGTGGCATATCGCTTCGTATGAAGGAAAGAGTCTAAGCATACCATTGCCTATAATCGTACGCAGTTCGGCTACAGGCGACTGGACGCTGTGTACTGCGGAGAATCTGCCCGCCAACTACTTCTTTGACGCTGAGCATCATGGCAAGATCTACGAGAAGATGCCCGACGGCACAAGCGTAAGACCGCTCGACCTGAGCATAACAAAAACCGTAGCACAGATATGGATTGTTGTGTTCGTGCTCATAGCGGTGTTCCTCTATTGTGCACATTGGTACAAGAACAGAGACGAGAAGAGCGAGGCTCCGAGAGGATTTGTCGGTTTGATGGAGATGTTCGTTATGGCTATCTACGATGATGTTATCAAGGCAGCAATCGGCGAGAAACGCTTCAAGCCGTTCGCTCCATACTTGCTCACAGTGTTCTTCTTCATCTTCACAACCAACTTGTTGGGACTTCTCCCGATATTCCCGGGCGGAGCGAACGTAACGGGTAACATCAACGTGACGTTCTTCCTCGCTATGTGTACGATGATTGCCATCAACCTGTTCGGCAACAAGGAGTACTGGAAGGATATCTTCTGGCCGCACGTACCGGTGTTTCTGAAGGCTCCGGTGCCGTTGATGCCAGTGATAGAGTTCTTCGGCGTGTTCACAAAGCCGTTTGCCCTCATGGTGCGTCTCTTTGCCAACATGATGGCAGGACACGCGATCATCTTGAGCTTCACTTGCGTGATATTCCTTGGATGGTCGCTTGGTGTGGGCTATGGTATCGGACTGAACACAGTGAGCATCATCATGATGCTGTTCATGAACATGCTTGAGGTGCTTGTAGCATTCGTTCAGGCTTATGTCTTCACGCTGCTGAGTGCGGTCTTCATCGGACTGGCTCAGAAAGACGAGGAGGCAGAGGCTTAAAAGCTTAAGAGAATAAATATTAACAGTAAAAAATAATAATTTAAAAAACTAAAGAACTATGATTATTTCATCACTTTTGGCTGCTGAAGGTCTGGCACAGCTGGGCTGCGGTCTCGGAGCAGGTATTGCAACAATCGGCGCAGGTTTGGGTATTGGTAAGATTGGTAGCAGCGCAATGGATGCTATCGCTCGTCAGCCAGAGGCTACTGGCAAAATCCAGACAAACATGATTCTTACCTCTGCTTTCGTAGAGGGTTGTGCTCTGTTTGCCATCGTAGCTTGCGCCTTCCTTATCAAGTAGGAACAGGTCATCGTGTAAATTATAGCAAATGAATTTTGATACATTACCATCAATACTAACTCCTGAACTCGGACTCCTCTTCTGGATGCTGCTGGCATTCCTGGTGGTCTACTTCGTACTGTCGCGCAAGGGTTTCCCTGCCATTATTGCAATGGTAGACAAGCGCAGCAAGTACATCAACGAAAGTTTGAAGAAGGCAGAACAGGCAGCTTCACAACTCGAGAACATCAAGCAAGAGAGCGAGGCTATGCTTCAGGAAGCACGAGAGAAGCAAGCCTCTATACTGAAAGAGGCTGCTACCACTCGTGATGCTATTGTGGAGAAAGCTCAGGAGAAGGCGCGAGAGGAGAGTGCACGCATCCTTGGTGAGGCGAAAGCCGAAATCGAGGCGCAGAAGCAAGCTGCTATCAGCGAGCTCCGCGAGCAAGTAGCCATATTGAGTGTTGAGGTTTCGGAGAAGATTCTCAGAAAGAAGCTCGGCACTGATGCAGCACAGATGGATTATATTAATCAGATGCTTGACGAGGTTACATTAAATAATAAATAAGTGTAGGCTATGGATTTAGGATTAATATCGGTAAGATATGCTCGAGCCTTGCTTAAGGCTGGCATTGAGGCAGGTGTGTCCGACCGTGTGTACAACGATATGCTCACGGTATTGGAAAGCTATGCCAAGGTGCCGCAGTTCAAGGCTACCATAGACAATCCGATGCTGTCGAGACAGCAGAAGGGAGACTTGCTGATAGCTGCGGCAGGTGGCGCTTCATGCGAACTCACACGTACGTTCTTCGGACTCGTACTGAAGGAGGGACGTGAGCGTATCATGCAATTTATAGCTAACTCGTTTATTACGTTGTACAGAAAGCATAACAATCTAATTAGTGCTAAATTAACTACCGCCACAACTCTCGACTCGCAGACAGAGGCTAAGTTGCGTCGGTTGGTAGAAAGTAAGACAAATGGCACTGTTGAGTTTAAGACCAATGTGAAGCCCGAACTCATAGGCGGATTCGTACTCGAGTACGACACCTATCGTATGGACGCAAGCGTGAAGTCGCAGCTCAACACCATATTGTCGCAGCTTAATTAAATAAAGATTAATTTCTATGTCAGATAAAATTAAACCAAGCGAAGTGTCACAGGTGCTCCTCGAGCAGCTTAAAGGCCTTAACAACGGCAACAAGTTCGACGAGGTGGGCACTGTGCTCGAAGTGAGCGATGGCGTAGCGCGTATCTATGGTTTGCGCAACGCTGAAGCTAACGAGCTTCTCGAATTCGAGAACGGCACAATGGCTATCGTGATGAACCTGGAGGAGGACAACGTTGGTTGTGTGCTTCTCGGTTCTACCGACGGCATCAAGGAGGGCATGGTTGTGAAGCGTACAAAGCGTATTGCGTCAATCAACGTGAACGACAATATGCTCGGTCGTGTCATCAATCCTCTTGGTCAGGCCATTGATGGCAAGGGCGAAATCGACCTTACCGACTCTTTTGAGATGCCGCTGGACCGCAAGGCTCCTGGTGTGATCTATCGCCAGCCGGTGAAGGAACCGCTGCAGACAGGTTTGAAGTCGGTCGACTCGATGATTCCTATCGGACGCGGTCAGCGTGAGCTTATCATCGGCGACCGTCAGACCGGTAAGACTGCCATTGCTGTCGACACCATCATCAACCAGAAGAGTTTCTACGAGGCTGGTAAGCCCGTATATTGTATATATGTGGCAATCGGACAGAAGGCATCTACCGTTGCGGCTCTTGTTGAGAACTTGAAGCAGCATGGTGCTATGCCTTATACCATCGTTGTTGCGGCTACGGCTGCCGACCGGCTGCCATGCAGTACTACGCACCGTTCGCAGGTGCGGCTATCGGCGAGTACTTCCGCGACCGTGGCTACTCGGCTCTCGTAGTGTACGACGACCTCTCGAAGCAGGCTGTTGCCTATCGTGAGGTGTCGCTCATCCTGCGCCGTCCTTCTGGACGTGAGGCTTACCCGGCGACGTGTTCTACCTGCACAGCCGTCTGTTGGAGCGTGCTGCACGCATCAACGACCAGCAGGAGGTGGCAGAGCAGATGAACGACCTGCCGGAATGTATGAAGGGACACGTGAAGGGTGGTGGTTCGCTCACCGCGCTTCCTATCATCGAGACTCAGGCTGGTGACGTGTCGGCTTACATCCCGACCAACGTTATCTCTATCACCGATGGTCAGATCTACCTCGAGAGTGACCTCTTCAACCAGGGCTTCCGTCCTGCCGTCAACGTAGGTATCTCCGTATCACGTGTAGGTGGCTCGGCTCAGATCAAGAGTATGAAGAAGGTTGCCGGTAGCTGAAGATCGATATGGCTCAGTATCGCGAGCTTGAGGCATTCTCCAAGTTCTCAAGCGACATGGATGCCGTGACAGCCATGACTATCGACCGCGGACGTAAGAACAACCAGCTCCTCATACAGCCTCAGTATTCACCGATGCCTGTAGCGAGCAGGTGGCTATCATCTATTGCGGTACGCACGGATTGATGCACGCTGTGCCAGTAGAGAAGGTGCGTGAGTGTCAGGATGCCTTCCTTGAGAAGATGCGCTCTGTTCATCAGGACGTTATCGAAGCACTCGGAAGTGGTAAGCTTGACGATCAACTCACCGCTGTCATCGAACAGACAATGGCAGACATCGCTGGTCAGTATAAAAACTAATTGCTTATGCCGTCGCTCAAAGAGATTAAAAACCGAATATCATCTGTCAACAGCACCCGCAAGATTACGAGTGCGATGAAGATGGTGGCTTCCTCGAAGCTGCATCATGCGCAGACAATGATTGAGAATATGCTTCCTTATGAGACACTCCTGGAACATATCCTCAAGACATTCCTTGCATCGGAGACCGATGCACGCACGGTGCTCAACGAGGTGAGACCGGTGAAGCGCGTGGCATTGGTGGTATATGCGTCTAACAGCAGCCTGTGTGGAGCTTCAACGCCAACGTTATACGTCTCCTGCAGCACGTTGTGGACAAGTATGCCGAATTGGGCAAGGAGAACATCGTAATCTACCGATAGGCCGCAAGGTGGCTGAGAAGGCAGTTAAGATGGGGCTTAACGTGGCTGGCGACTTTACTGCGCTTGCCGAGAAACCCAACGCCAACGACTGCATCACCATAGCGCGCGAGCTGGGCGAGAAGTTTATCAGCGGCGAGTACGACCGCGTAGAGATGATCTACCACCACTTCAAGAGTGCTGGTTCGCAGATTCTCACACGCAAGCCGTTCCTGCCGATTGACATCGAGGAGGAGCTGAAGCGCGACCACGAGCGCGACCTGACATCCAACGTCATTACAAAGAAGGCGCAGGAATACATCAAGCGCAAGGAGGAGGAGAGGAAGAGTGAACACAAGGAGGCCGTTCCGCTGAACGACAACTTCCTCGTAGAGCCGGACATGAACACAGTGCTCACGAAGCTCATCCCGAAGTACTTGCACCTGATGGTGTACACGGCACTGCTTGACAGCATCGCCAGCGAACACGCCGCACGTATGGTTGCCATGCAGACCGCTACGGACAATGCCGACGAGATTTTGCGCGAGCTCAATCTGCAATACAACAAGAGTCGCCAGCAAGCCATCACGAGCGAGCTGCTCGACATCGTTGGTGGCAGTGTCAACAACTAACGGCGCAAGCTCCAGCAAATACTATAATACAGAAAGGAGAAGTCAATCAATGGCTTCTCCTTTCTGTTTTTTGTTTATATATTAAGGCATTACCAGTAGGCTATTGGCTTTTTATGCACGCAAACCGCAGCAATACCATTTATTTTCTGTATATTTGCATGTCAATGCGGGTTTATCTCAAGATATAATGACTATTGTATTAGGTTTCTGCCATCCGCACCGACCGACGCAGACATCTGCACCGACCGATGCGGATGCTTCAAGTT
>ENA-OQHY01000278-OQHY01000278.1-human-gut-metagenome-genome-assembly--contig:-NODE-278-length-30049-cov-4.066573_pt1 | contig 30049 bp, 39 predicted proteins | sample MGYA00242570_ERZ504733 | MGnify/ENA primary metagenome ERZ504733 (study PRJEB26092, sample SAMD00036219) | human gut metagenome | host: Homo sapiens | study: EMG produced TPA metagenomics assembly of... | reverse complement strand
AAGGAACATAATATGGATGTCCGCGAAACAACAGAGCTGGATGAAGATGAGCGCATTATCACGATTGCAGATGGCAGCGATACTGGAATCGTCAATGCTCAAGTCCCCGAAGCAGATATAATCAGGTATAAAGACAGCACCTATGAGATTATTTCTAAGATTGCCTATTTGATTGGTGTGCCAAAGCGGATTTTTGAGAATGAGCACGAGCCGCCGAAAATGGAAGTTTATGAACGGCTTGAACAGGACAAGGCGGCTCGGATAATCCGCCACCTTTGCATTATCCGAACGGCCATAGAGCGGAATTTCAAACACATCAATGAAAAGATGCGGTTTGACTATACTTCAATTTATAATCTCCCTGAATATATTCCGCCAGATAGCATGACACAGCTCAGTGCTGATGGAGTCAATTTTGTCCGAAAGAGCAGCAAAAAACTTTGCCATCATGTCATTGAGATCAACAAGTTGATAGCTGATAGAATTAACAACTGCAAAAAGCTATTTCCTCTTTGGCTAAATTGGCAATATGTAAAAAATCTTTTTGTGATGCCCAATGGTCTAACAGAGGATGGGACAAAGGCCGCTGCGGATATTTACTACTCGCATTTACTTTTCTATCCGTATCAGGTTTATATCAACTGGACTCCTAAAGAAGAAGGGAACATTCTCTATAACGACAAGAAATTTGTCACCTTGCTCTACCAATGGAATAATGACTATTTCACAGAATATAGCAAGGTATCAGACGCAGGGAGCTATGTTAAGGGAAGCATCTATGAGTTTATAGAAAGCAGCGAGAAAGTTGTCATCGTGGTAGATTGCGAAAATTCAGACCCATACAAACTTTGTGCAACGCTGAGGAATCTTGACCGTCAATATACAAAGAAGATTTCTTCAATCATCTTGTTTGATGATGTTCATGCTGCATCTGCGTGGCGCATTTTGGAAAGCTTCACCGCAATCCCTGTTGAGCACATGATGATCGAACGAGTGAAGCAAAATAAATCCCTTGTTGATGTGATGCTCATTTCAAGAACCTGTCAGGAACACTATAAAAACAATGTGGATTCCTTCATCCTTGTGTCAAGCGACTCGGACTACTGGGGGCTGATTTCGTCTCTGCAAGATGCCCGTTTTCTTGTCATGATCGAACGGGAAAGCTGCGGGCCAGACTTGAAAAATGCACTTTCAGATGCCGGAATATTCTACTGCTACATAGATGACTTCTATTCAGGGAATACCGAAGACATCAAGCAAGGCGCACTCTTTAAGGAGATGTATCGGTACATCGACAATGCCCTCAGACTCAACATATTTGAGATGTTTGATGAAGCAATACGCACAACACGGATTGAAATGAGTTCGGCGGAAAAACAGCAATTCATTTCTCAATATGTGAAAACGATGCAGATGAGGATCACCGACAGTGGCGATGTGGTCTTGGAGTTCAAACGAAAATAAGCGGAGGTGTAAAAATTATGACGGATGAATTATGGCGCGAAGAGGAAAAGAAAACATTAGAGAGGATTGCCAAGCTGACCGAATTGGGAAAAGTTAAATGGGAATGCGTAGAATACAATCCGCTGTGTTTCATGAATGAGGACAAGGTGGATGAAACCTCTGCTTATTTGTGCCAGATGTTTACTCTGACAGCGGAAATCGGTGGGATGCCTTACGAGCTTGAAATAGCCGAATACATTACCGTACCTGACGGGAAGGGCGATATTGCGCTTACTTTAACGCGAGATGTCCCTGATGATTTTATGAAGATTGATTCCATACTGTCCAGTGATGTTGATGAATATGAAAACTGTGAGCCGAGCGAGATAGGTAAACGATACAAAAATGATCCTCCATGCGGCTAACAGAAGCCATCGTCCCCGTTGTAATTGAGTCCGAAGCTGTTCAGGACACTTTTGAATGGGCTAGGTTCATCAATGAAAATGGAATTGCAGATGAGATTCTTAATCATCCAGTGGTTCGGCTTGCCGAAAAGCTGTTTAATAAACACCGCCTTCTCGACTACCACCGGATTCTTTTCGACATCCCTTATAGGGAAAAATTGATCTCAGAATAAAGAATAAGCCGCAGTACCCACAATGGGAACTGCGGCTTATTCAATTCATTGCTGGCTAATTACCAGATTATATGTTTTCTACCACAAGCGTTATGGGATTGATGACACGCACCGGCTTACCCTGCTGTTGCGCATACTGTACGGTTTTCCCTGTGCCACTCGGTTTACCGTTCCATACTGCAATAATGTAATCAGCCTGGTCAACCATATAACGATTGCGCTTGTGCATACAATCCGGGGTATAACGCTGCTGCAAAAGCGTTTCTTTGTCGCATTTGGAGGCTATATCGAAGTACCGATCCCTGAGCGCCTCGCTCCATTTCTCAGCTTGTGTTTCGCAAGGGATGGCACACTCAAGCGTAATACCATTATAAGCCGATTTCAAGCCAAGGACGATCTCAGCCGCAAACATATCAACGCCAATTGCCATACCGGTGATAAAGTGCGTAACACCATTCTCTTCAATCTGCCTGATTATTTCATCTCTGAGCTTCTGCTTGAGTGCAATACATCTTTCGTCTGCCTCATTGAATCCAAACGGGAGGCTCTGGGGTCTGTGGCCTGTAAATGCACATTTCTTTGTCCTCATATCTCATCTCTCCAACTGTGTGTTTTAGCGTTATTCTCATTCGCTTATCCATAGTATAGCATGAAGAGATGCAGAAGTCAGTCGAAATACGCGGTAAAAGAAAAAACTGCGCCGAATAAGCGCAGTTCAATGACGAATGTTATTTTTCATTCTCTTTTTCTTGACGGATCAGGAGTTCAACTATTTGGAGAATGCGATTTTGAGCATCAACCGAAAGTGTGCCCAATTCATTCGAGAGCTGTGTTGCCTTATACTCTGTCGTGTGGTCGAGTACATCACAGAAGATGGCATCCGCAGATACCTCAAGAGCGTTAAGCAACAATATCAAATTTTCACAACGGGGAAAAGATGCGCCCCGTTCTAATGTTGAAATATAGTTTGCAGTGAATCCGGTCTTTTCGGCAAACTCTTCCTGCGTAAGACCGAGGCGTTCGCGGCACTGCTTGATCCGCTTGCCTATTCGCTTATCTATCATGACAACTACCATGCCCTTTTCTGTATCGTTCATAGTAATTATATGGACAAGCGGCACAGTTATACAGAAACGCTAATCCACTCTCAATGTATTAGCGACATAGTTCTGGCGAAATTCGTGAAAGAATCACAAAAAAGAGCCTCAGCCGACACCCGCAAGGGCATCGACCGAGGCTCTTCGCTTTTGATAGAAAATCGACCTTTATTCTGACATCTCAGGCGTTTGGCGCTTAGACAGGAAAACATACGGGGCAATGCGTCATCTCTGCTCAGAAGGCAGGAAATCAACGATTTTCAACCTTTACCACGACATTTTTTCCTTATACTTAGTTAGCTTTGAAGTGAGTTAAGCGCTTTGCCAATATCGCCATCAATGCAGATTGATCGCTTTTGTATTTCCTTCGGGCAGTACGCCTCTGATAGATTCACACAGGCATACACAGCCTTGGGATTCTGATAGGTCATTCGCCAGAAAGGGTACTTAATTATTACAGGTGTATTCCCGCCAACCCCAAGTTCCAGATACAGGATATGCGCTCCGGCATGGCGGCGAAGGAAGTCCTCATACCGCCGGGCGGCGGCGTGCCAACCCTCATCCTCCACAAAGGTTTCGTCCGCCCGCAGGTTCATGGACATAGGCTTGCCACAAATGGGGCAGTGTGGCACCAATTTGGTGGGGACCGTCATGGCGGGAGAAACGCCATCCGGGAGCGTCAGCCCTTGCTCCGTGATGTTGAATCCCTGAGCTTCCACCATCATACGAATGGTTTCCTCATTGTCGTAGGTCTTCTGGTGGCACGGCTTGGAACATTGCCACAGGCCGTAGTCGCCCTGCGTATAGAACAGGCGGTGCTTGTCAAATCCGGCCTTCTGAAATTGGTGATCTACATTGGTTGTGAGGACAAAATAGTCTTTCTCCTGCACGAGCTGGAACAGGTCACTGTACACCGGCTTCGGCGCATCCATATAGCGGTTGATAAAGATATACCGCTCCAATACGCCCAATGCTCTTCAAAGCTGCAAACGGGTAGAACCCGCCTGAGTACATATCGCGGAAACCATACTTGGCGATAAAATCCGCAAAATACTTTTGAAAGCGTTCGCCGGTATAGGTAAATCCGGCGGAAGCGGAAAGCCCTGCTCCCGCTCCGATCACCACTGCGTCCGCCGTCTCAAGCTCCTGTTTCAGGCGGGATTTTTTATCGTAACAGGCGTTCATAGATTTTGCGGTCGCTGTCCTTAAAAACATTGAAAATCACCTCCATCTGATTTGCGTTTTGCTTTTGCCAATCCGTGACCGTCTGGATGGCGATCTGCGCGGCGAGTTCGTTCGGGAAATGAAATTCGCCTGTGGAAATGCAGCAGAAGGCCACGCTGTGCAGGCATATTCCGCCGCAAGTTCCAAACAGGAACGGTAGCAGCTTGCCAACAGTTCCCGGTCTGTTTGGGTGACGATGCCATGGATGATCGGGCCAACCGTGTGCAGCACATAATGGCAGGGCAGGTTATAGGCTTTTGTGATTTTTGCGCCGCCGGTGGGTTCTTCTTCTTTCTGCGCGGACATGACATGGGCGCATTCCAAACGGAGTTGCACCCCTGCATAGGTGTGGATGGCATTGTCGATGCAGCCGTGACAAGGCACGAAACACCCCAGCATTTGACTGTTTGCCGCATTAACGATGGCATCCACAGCCAGCGTCGTGATGTCGCCCTGCCAGAGATAAGTCCGGGCTGTGCCGATCTCATGTCTTGAAGCCTTGTGACACCGCGCTCTGCAAGACGCGCTTGTAAATATGCGTCTTGTACGGCTAAAAATTCCGCGCTGGCCGGGACCGGCGGGCGCACATTCATCAGGCTGCGCAAAAGGTGGCGCTTTTCCGCCATGCCATCCGGCAACTGGATGTCTGCGTATTCTTTACGCTCTGTCAGCAGATAACGGAGCAGATAGTCCAATCTCTCATCCTGTGTCATGGCCTTACCTCCGTTCAATCGCCCTTGCTGGGCAGATTTCATAGCAATTCCCGCAATGCAGGCAGTGTTCCTGCTGTATGACTACGGGCTTTGTCGAAATGTCAATGCACTTCTGCGGGCATTTGGAATAGCACAGCTTGCAGCCAATGCATTTGTCTGTAACAAAGTAGCCGTTTTCCTTTGCCCGCGCCCCACCGAAGGAAAAACTGGCGCGTTCAATCGGTTGCTTGGAAAGGTCAAACCATTCTCCTGTCCCCTCGTAAATCTTGAAAACCGTCAGGGCGCTGCGGGAGCGCACATCGGGATAAATCTTCTCCATATAGGGATTTTTGCGGAACAGATCGGGAAGTTTCTCCGGCCCGATTTCTTTCGCCTTGCCCTGCACCGATACTGCCACGCAGGACAGGGTATCTTCACCCTTCATAGCGGTAAAGGCGATGTTCTCATTGGCTTTCAGCCGGTCATAAAAGTTCTTGCCTTTGGCGGTCAGGAAGTAAAGGCCGGTTTCATCATAATCCATCATGTCGATGGCACAGGTAACAGGCCGCCCTTCACCGCCCACGGTGGCAAATACGGTGGAGTGGATCTTCTCAACAATGTATTGCAGATAATCATTCGCTTGCATAATGAACCTCCTAATTCTGTCTGCCCTTCAAGATGGGAGTAAGCCGTTTGTAAAGCAGCATGGTGACAATGCTAATTCCAATTCCTTTCAGCAAATTAAATGGGAAGGCATTGAACAGCACAACATCCAATTTTGTTTTGATGAATGGAATAAACTTGCCAAAAGAAGCAATCAGTTGGTCGAGCGGCATAAACGCTTCAAATACGGGAAGAAGAATAAAGTAGTTGACGATGGCAGCTACAATTCCCATCACGACGCTGGCGGTCAGGCAGGCAATCAGCGCCGTTTTCTTCGTCTTGTGGAATTTATAAATAAGCCCGGCAACCGCAACAAAACTGCTTCCCATGATAAAATTGGCAAGCTCCCCGATACCGCCGGTGGAGGAAGTGAGCAGTTGCAAGGCGTTTTTTACAAGTTCAATCAGTATTCCCGCTGCCGGGCCATAGGCAAAGGCACCGATCAGCGCAGGCAAGTCCGACAAATCCATGCGTGCAAAGGATGGGGACAGCGGAACAGGAAATTCAAAAAAGGCAAGCACAAAGGCGATGGCAGAAAGTACAGCAGTCATGGTGAGCGTCCGTACATTCTGGATAGATGATTTCTTTTGTATGGCTACGGTTTTCATAATTCTCCTATCGAGATATGATTTGGATTAAGAACAAGCCCCGCAAAGTCTGACACTTGCGGGGCTGCTCTTGTCATATCCTCTCTCATCCGGACTTTTACCGTCGGTAACGGAATTGCACCGTTTCGGCTGCTTTTGCAGTTCGCAGACTGTCACTGCCGGTCAGGGATTCCACCTTGCCCCGAAGATATTTGGGATATTTTCTTTACAGGTCGTACTCCTGCGGCGGGTTGCCGGAGAAGTCGGCGATCACGGCATGGGCGTCCTTCAGATAGAACACCTCGAAAATGGGGTTGGTAGCTTCGCCGTACTGTCCCTTGACGATGGGGTTCTGGATGCACATTTCCTTGGCGGCCATGTTGTCCTCGAACACAGCCTCGCCATTCAGTCGAATCCACGCATAAGCGGGGCTGGAAACGGAAACTTCAATGTTGGGGTTCTGCTGCATATCCTTGTAGACATCCTTGGTGTTGTTGGTGCAGAACCACAGCTTGCCGTCCATCTCACCGGCAAACATGAAGGGGCGGCACTTGGCTTTGCCGTCACGGCCTACGGTAGCGAGATACTGCACGGGGTTCTCCTGCAAAAATTTTACGACTTCGTTCATGATAAATACCTCCTGATTTTGAATGTGGGTTTTGGGGATTGCAATTTTTATCTTGCAAGATTATAATAAATCCGTAATCACCGATTGTAAAGTAAGCACTTTATTGTGCCGTAGTTACCAAAAGGAAACTATTGAAAGGAAGGGATACAATGCAGCAAGCCAAAGAGTTGCCCGCCTGCCCGGTAGAAACAACACTTATGCTGATTGGGGACAAATGGAAAGTCCTAATCCTGCGTGACCTCCTGCCCGGGACAAAGCGGTTTGGAGAGTTAAAGAAATCCATTGGCAGCGTGTCACAGAAGGTACTGACCGCCCAACTTCGCGATATGGAAGAAAAGGGGCTTGTCAATCGCCATGTGTATGCAGAGGTGCCGCCACGGGTGGAGTACAGCTTGACCGATTTGGGAAAAAGCTTGAAACCGATTCTGGATGCTATGTGGACATGGGGTGAAGGCTACAAAGCGCAAAACAGTTAAGAGCATAAAAGCAAAAAGAGCCTCAGCCGACACCCGCAAGGGCATCGACCGAGGCTCTTCGCTTTCGATAGAAATTCGACCTTTATTCTGACATTTCTGGCGTTTTGAGCTTAGACAGGAAAACATACGGGGCAATGCTTCATCTCTGCTCAGAGGGCAGGAAATCAGCGATTCTCAACCTTTATCCCGACATATTTTGGCTTTGTGCAGAGCGCTTGGAAAAGTAATGCGGACAGGCGACGATAACAGCGCGGAAGCTCTGCTTACAGGGATGAATGCAGCGGCGGCACAGGTCATTGTATTTGCGCCGACCGTCGCTGCCTAAAAAGAAGCTCCATTCGAGCTTCCATTTCTTACTTCGGCTCATAACTCACGCTCGTTCTTCTTCTCCTTGTGGGGAGAAGGCTTATCCGTATGCTGGGCGGTTTTGGCGGATTTCAGCCGATCCATGATAGAGGTTTTCCTGCCTTTCTCGTTCGCTTTGTCTTCCTTCGGACCGTTGTTGATGATCCCGTCAATCATGCCGTAGTCATCCTCAAGCGACATTTCAGCGGCTTTGAGCGGATTCTGCTTTTCCAGCTCTGCTACCCAATCCGTTTTTTCCACACCGAAGATACCGCCTTTTGCGGCGTGTTCCTTGATCTCCTTGGCGTCCAGAACCAGCCCCTCGGTATCGTCGCCGTACAGCCGGTAAATCTGGCACGACTTCATAACCTCAGCCGCAGCATCCTCCGCATGGGCAGCATCCCGCCCCATTTGTAGCCGTAATGCTTCATTTCCTCGATGCTGATGCTGTCATCTGGCATCTTCTCGACCGGCATGACCTCCTGACGGAGAAGATTGACAGCGGTCTCATCGAAGCCGTCATAGATATGGGACAGAACCAGCTCGCCGCGCTCATCGACAATGATGCAGGAGGCATCATCCAAAGGTGTCGTGCTCCATCAGCCAAAAGGTGTGACCGTCGATCTCCTTATGGTCAATCGTGTGCCATGTGCCGATATGACCATCCACCGCCATGCCGGAGGTGTTTTCGTTGACAATGGAGCTTTTCTCTTCAAGAACGGTCTGTTTCTGCTGTTCTTCGGAAATCATCGGGATAGCCACAATCCTGTCTCCGATTTTGGCAAACTGCTCCGGCATTTTGAACTCCGTCATAAACTGCCGCAACAGATCCGGCGAAAGCGAGCCGAAGCTGTCATCCGTCAGACCCGTAACAAGGAAGGTACCGGCAACAATGTCATAGATTTCACCGCTGTCATCCCGCAGAGCGCGGTTGAGAGGCAAACCGTTCATCTTGCCTTCTTCATTGCAGACAATGGCAACCGGCTCTTCAAAGGATAGACCGCCTCAATGTCCCCGCCAACCTCATTTTGTAAGGACTCGAGGCTGGAAGGGATTTCTTTCACATAGGGCTTCTTGTCCGGCTCAACCACCAGCACAGCGATCGTGCTTGGCGGCTCCAATTCCTCGCCGCTTCCGGTGACGCGGTACTCATCGGGAATATCCTCAAGCGTCCCGTCAAAGTAGCGGTTCCAGCTATCGCCGGTAGGACGGATGTACCGGCATTGGTCAGTGTGCCGCCTTCATTGATTGCGCAGTCTTCACCGTACCGCTCAAAGTCGATGTAGTCCACAAAGCTGCCGAACTTGTTGTCGATGTTGTACCACTCAAGAAGATAGTAACGACCGAGATCGTCATAGTCCTTGATGTCGGGAATAAAATCATAGTTGTCGAGATTGTAGGTCAGGTTGATCAGATCGTCGAGGTCATTCACTTCATCGCAGCCACTATCCATGATTGCCACGAAATGCTCAAGCTCAGAGCGGGACATCTCATCCAACCGGGCGGCGAGGTAGTTGAGCTTATCGAGGTTTTCGTATTCGCCAAGGAGATTGCTGACTCCATGAATGGAGCAGTCGTAATCCGTGATAAACCATTCCTCATAGACCTGTCCGAACTCGTCCTTTGAGCCGATGCCGATACGCTCGAAGACCTTCTTCATTTCCTCTTCGGTGGTCGGGAAATGAACCCACTCACCGACAAGCTCGCCTTCGTTGTACTTGCCGAGATTGGTCACGAAGCTTCAAAACTGCCATCCAATACGGGCATAGGCATTCTCCTTTCAATCGTCCATCATACTGTCCGGCGCGATGTAGAGCTGGGCAAACGCCTCGTCGGTGATGCCCTCAAGCTTCCGAACGGTATGGAAAAGCAGCTCCGCCATCTCATCGTCCAGCTCGTTGATGGGCAGCGACTTCATTTCAGCAATCAGCCTCTTGCGGCTGGAAGTGTCGAAACAGCACATCAGGTTAGTTTCTTCCACGGTAAAAAACATAATCACATCTCCATTTCTTTTGATTTTGGTTTCTTCGTGTGCTCAGGTTTCTTAGCGCCTTTATCTGGCGCAGTCTGGGCGTGTTCTTTGAGCTTTGCGAGGACAGAAGTCTTCTTCTGAGAGGGATGCTCTCTGCGATCCATTGCTTTCCAGAGGCTTTCTGCCGGAGCGTCCTCCACATAGGAACGCACAATAGACATACGCTCATGGAATGGAACGGGATGCTTCCTGTCCGTGATGTCCGTCAGGCTGACTTCTTCATTTGGAAAATCCACTTTGTCAACGCGGACGGTTTTGCCGTCCATATCCATCACCATGCCAACAGGGATATAGTCCTCAGCGAGAAGGTGCTTGACGGTTTCCTGTCTACCGTCTTCACCGGATTGCGTGACAAGGACATCGTTGCCTTGTCCCCACAGAGCCTTTGCCTTGGCAACCCACTGATCTTCCCGAAAGCCGGTCACGGCGACCTGTCCGCCGCCTTCCAGCTCTTTCATCAGGAGCTTTGTGCCGAGCGCGGGCGCTGCCTTCTTCGCATCTTCGCCGTAAATCTCGAAGTAGCCGTTCTGGGCAAAGCAGGCAATCGCTTCGGGATGGGCTTCCTTGACGGCGTTGTAGGCGGTCTGCGCTTCAAGGGGCAATATGCCCAGCTTTTCTATCACGCCATGCTGGACGGCAAGCTTGTGAATGTGATCCTCAATACTGCCGGTTTTCGCATGGTAGCTCGTTTTGAAGCGCTCACGGCGGAGAATCATGTCAAGCTCAACCGCATTCTCAGGCAGATAGCTCACCGACACGACCTCGCCGTGCTTTTCTTCCAGCGGGATCGCTTCGCGCCGGTAGCTGCGGAAAGGCAGATAAAAGGTGGCATCGTCCTTAAAGGTGACTGCCACTGTCTCAACCGGAACGGTGAGCTTTTTCATCCGCTCCACATGGGCGGCATAGTCCAGCTCAATGAGGTTGCCTCTGACGGTATCGCCCTCTACGCCTTTGATCTCAACCGCGTAGGCAAGGATGGGATCGCGGGTTTGCTCATGATAAAATTCCCACACTTTGTTTTCGTAGGAGTCCTCCACATAAACTTCGCGCTCCGAGAGAAGGTAAGTGCCGTTCGGACGGGACATCCAGAGAAGGTGCTTGTCCTCGGGGGATTGGGAAGCGGCAAGGCTGTGAAGTAGCCCGGCGTCCAGCTCAAAATCCTCCTTGTAGTTCTGGGTATGGATGTCCATAATCCGGCGAAGGGCATCCACAAGATCGATGTTTTCAAACTTCATAAGCATCACTCCAAACCGACATCGTGGGACTTCTGCTTAACCGGCGTTTTCCGCTCAGGCTGGCTCTTTGCCGCAGCACGGAGCTGTTCCCGGATGGAAGGCTTTTCCCGTGTGGCCTCCTGAGACTTCTCCTTGCCGATGTATTCCAGAGTTGGTGTCAGCTCGCGGTAGCAGCCTGCGTCTTCTTGGCAGAATGGCGGCGGTGGATAGCGAACATCGGCTCGCCATCACGGGTGACGGTGTTGCCCTCAATCCTGACCTTATACTCCATCATCACCTTGAAGGACTGATTGGACGAACGGTAGGTAGACAGCATCCCGTCGTTGCGACCGGCGATCTGCGCTTTGAGCGTGTCCATGACAGCTTCCTTGATTTTCTTTTCCTCCGGTGTGAGGCGATGCTTCACCGGTACCGCCTGTTCCGGCTCTTTGGGAGCCGGAGCTTCGGGAGCCTTCTCCGGCACAGCCGGTTTGCTCTGCTCAGCCGGTGCCTGTTCCTGAGTTCTGCTGATGGCAGTCTGCCGGACAAACTCTTCGGTGAAAAGGCTGACCAGCCCCGGATTTACACTGTCAATAATGAGTTGAGTTGCATGATCCGGGCTGCCATCCATGCCCTTTGCCCATTCCTTGCAGTCTGGGGAAATGCGCGCGTCATGGTCTTTCTGCTGGATGGTTTGCGCGAGGACATAGGCGACGCGCTCAGGCGAGAATTTCTCAAGGATGCTCTTAACGGCGGACTCCGCCGCAAGTCGGTTGTTGCCGTAGTAGTCGTTGATGGTCTGCTCAATCGCCTCTTTACAGTCCATGTTGGCTTGCATCGAGGTGCGGTAAGCATCCAGCTCACCGGCTTCAAAGGCATACATCGCAGCTTCTCGGTAAACCGGAATCGCCGCATCCCGCAGCGGCGTAGGGGCTTCCTGTTCCTTCACGGCAAGCCGCTCTTTGAGCTTTTCATCAATACCGGTGATCATCTCAGCCGCCGTTTTCCGGATCGTTTCCAGCGAGCCTTTCAGCTCCTTGGTCTCCTTGTCGGAGGACCAACCGGCGATATAGCCGAAAGAATAATCAGAGGTTTCAATGCCGTACCGCTGGCAGACGGTATAGGCGACGCTTTCTGCCTCGACCTCCTTAGTGCGCCGGTCTTTCTTGTCTTCGGGAGCAACCTTTTCGCCGGGAGTGACGGCATGGAGCTTGGCATGGGCAATCTCATGGATCGCCGTCTTGATGGTCTGGATTTCGCTCATGCCCTCCTGAATGGCAATGCGGTTTTCTACATGAGAGAAGTAGCCTTTTGCGCCATCGGTGATGTTTTCAAAGGCAATGGGGACCGGAGACAGCTCTTTGAGAGCATCAAAAAAGGCGGCGTAGTTTTCCACGCTGCCTGTCAGCTCGTCTACGGCAATATCGGGAAGCTCTTTGCCGTCCGTCTGAGCCACATCGAAGACGCTCACCACCTTGAAGGCGGGGCGGGTCACTTCAACCGTCTCAGTGACCGGCTTGCCGTCCTTGTCGAGAAGGGGCTTCTGCGTTGCTGGGTCGAGTTTTTCCCGCTCTTCCTGCACCTTGTAGGGCGCAGGAGCAAGGATTTTGATACCCTTTTCGCCCTTCATCACATGGCGGTCGAAGTTGCGCTGCCATGCCGTGTAACCGGCGATCAGCGTCGCATCTGGCTTCTGCATGGCAATGAGCAGCGTGTTATTGAACGAGTAGTTATAGAATTTGGACATCGTTTTCAGGTACTCTTTGAAGCGCTCCGATTCAAACAGTTCCTTGAGTCCCTGTTCCAGCTTGTCGGTGATTTCCCGGACTTGCTGGGCGTTTCTGTTTTCAGCCATTTCTAACCTCCAATCTTACTGATTTGAAATAGAAAACTCCGGCTGAGATTTGCCCGAAAGACGGGCTTTGATCTCAGACGGAGTTTCCGTTCTGGTCAATCTGCGATGATACAAATTATCTGTATGTTCCCATTCAATCAACTTCTCAAATAAGTCAGGGTGACGGTTGACCATGTGGGAAAGCTCAGAAGTCGATGCGTTCGGCAGAACCAACAACCGTTGCGTTTGGAATGTTGATAACAGGGCGAGAGCATATCGTATTTCTCGCACAGCCGCCAAGCATCCGCTTCCGTCATGCCATACTTTGCAAGAAGGCTGATGTCCTTCTCCTTATTCAGTCTGGCAAGACGCTTTGGCTCGTCCAATGCAATACCTACATAGCTACGGGTGTCATCAGGTTGAGCCTTATGGTACTTGCGGAGCGGAGGCATTTTACAGTCCCGATTTACCGCGCACTTTCCCGGCCAGACAAATCCCCGAATCATACCCTCATAAGGACCTCTTACGATGATGTGATGGAACACATCATCGTAAGTTTTGTCACTTCGCAGAACCGTGAATTTGCATCCGAGTTCATTTTCAACGAACCGTTTGAGCTTTTGGTGGATAAAGTCCCGATGCTCCGGGACTTCTCCACTGATCTCCTGATCGAACATCACCTCACTGTAAATGACCTCATCCAACGGCTCGTTTTTCTCCGCAGCAAGAAGAATTGTTGCTACGCTGTCCTTGCCTCCGCTGCATGAGGCAATATATCGCGGGCGCGTCATCGGTCGAACTCCATCTTGAAGCTGACATACTTGCCGCCTGTGTCATCCAGACGGATCACCGCATCATAGAGCTGCGGGCGCTTTGGCGTATAAAGCCGGTCACTCTGCACCAACCCTTGTCCAGCAGTTCGGCGGCGATTTTTCTTGGTCAGCTTCTTTTTCTTACTCGTAAAGAACTTGTTATCCTCCCACATACAGAAGGAGCATTCCTTGTTCGAGCAGTAGTAGTTTCCCTTGCCTACATAGACCGGCGAGCCGCAGCGCGGACACTTCCCGATGGACTCTCTGCCGGTATCGAAGCGGTTTGCCTCGGCCTCAGAGAGGAAGGGATAGGCTTTGACCAGATCGGAGGTCATTCCCACAATGCCGGAAAGGAACTTGTCCGCATCCGCATTGCCACGCTCAATCTGCATCAGCGTATTTTCCCATTCTGCCGTCATGGTAGGCGAAGTGATCTGTTCTGGCAGGACGCATACAAGGTTGTTGCCATCCTTTGTAGGCACGAGAGATTTGCCCTTGCGCTCAACGAAGCCGCCTTTGACCAGCTTTTCGATGATACCGGCGCGGGTGGCGGGAGTGCCAAGCCCTTTCTTTTCGGTATCATCGTCGAACTCAGCGTTTCCCGCAGTTTCCATTGCCGACAGAAGGGAGTCTTCGGTGTAGGACTTCGGCGGGGATGTGTAATGTTCGGTGACGCTGGAATCGACAGAAGAGAGAATATCCTTCTCATTCAGAGAAGGCAGTGAGCGCTCCGGCTCGTCCTTTTCTTTGCTCTTGAGTGTTTCCTTGAAGCGGCGCTCAATGGCTTTCCATCCATCCTGCACGACCGTTTTGCCTTTGGCCTTAAACTCATAGCCCTCACAGGTGAGCGTGACCGAAGTCTCATCGTAAATGTGCTTTTCTCCGGTTGCACTCAAAAGGCGCATGGCGACAAGCCGGATGATTTTCTGCTCCGACTCCGGCAGCTCGCCGAGATCCTGCTTTTCAAGCTGGACGGTGGGGATAATGGCATGATGGTCAGTGACCTTGGCGTTGTTGGTAATTCGCCCGATGTCCGGCTCATGGGTGATGCCCTCAAAGAGCGGCAGCTTGCGGGAGACAATGCCGATCACCTGACGGGCGGTGCTCTCCATATCCTCAGTGATGAACTGACTGTCCGTTCGGGGATAGGTAAGCAGCTTTTTCTCATAGAGGGACTGCACCAGATCGAGCGTCTGCTGGGCGGTAAAGCCATAGTAGCGGTTGACTTCCCGCTGCAAGGTGGTCAGATCATAGAGCTTCGGCGGGTTGACCGTCTTCGTCTCCTTCTTGAGAGAAGAAACGACGCTTGCTTTTTATTGCAAGCCGCCGCAATCGCCTTCGCCTCGTCTTCGGTTTTGACCTTTTCCATGTCCGCCGTCAGGCTGTCTTTGCTGATATGGACATTGAAGTATTTCTCCTTGTGGAAGGTTGTGATTTTGCCTTCACGCTCCACCAGCATTGCCAGCGTAGGCGTTTGGACGCGCCCGACCACCAGCTTCTTATGATAGAGTGTCGAGAACAGCCTTGTGCCGTTGATGCCGACAATCCAATCTGCCTTGGAACGGGCAAGCGCGGCTTCATAGAGCCGGTCATAGTCGCCGCTGTCTCGCAGATGGGCAAAGCCTCCCGGATTGCGCTGTCTTCCAACGAGCTGATCCACAGGCGCTTGAAAGGCTTCGTGCAACCGGCTTTCTTGTAGACCAACCGGAAAATCAGCTCGCCCTCGCGCCCCGCATCGGTGGCGCAGACAAGCTCGGTTACACGCTTATCGCGCATGAGGTCGCACAGCACTTTGAACTGCTTCTGCTTGTCCTTCGGGACTTCAAACAGCCATTCCTCCGGGACGATGGGGAGATCGCTGTACCGCCATTTGGCAAAGCGCTCATCGTAGGAGCTTGCGTCCGCAAGCCCCACAAGATGACCAACGCACCAAGATACGATGTAGTTGTTTCCTTCGAGATAGCCGTCCTTACGGGAGGAAGCACCCAGCACCTTCCCGATAGCGGCTCCAACACTCGGTTTTTCCGCAATCACTAAGATCAAATCGTTTCCTCCGTTTCTCTGGTTTCAGCCTTGTCATCCTCATCGTCTGCAATGACAGGCTCTTCGTCCTCGTTGATATACGGCTCTTCCTCATAGCCTCGTCATCGAAGAAATCCAGATCCTCGTCCTTCTGCTTCTTGCCACGAACGAATTTGAAGTAGTAATACGCACCGCCGCCGATGCCGACCAGCGCGATGATGCCGATGATCAGGGCAATGTTCGGGGAAGCGTTTTCCGGCTCTTCGGGCACCTCGGTTTCCTCGCCCTCGACTGGCTCTTCCGGCTCAGGTACAGCGCCGGTACACTCGCTCATGTTTGTTTTGCAGACAGGGCATTCGGTGTTTACAGCTCCGGCCTCGCAGCGGGTATCGCAGTTACAGGTAGTAAGCGAAGATGCCGTTTCCTCATCCAACAGGGCAAGCAGATCAGCCTCGTCCACCATGTTGAGGAAATAGGTCTGGTACTGTTCTTCTTCCTCGTTAATGGGCGCATCGTAATCGATCACGACATAGAAGGTGTTGCCGGTCTTGGTCTGTACTGTGATGAACTGCTTATTCGTCGCCTTGTCATAGAGCAGATCGCGGGTATAAGCGTTGCCTTCACCGTCAATCGGCTCGCCCTCATACGGTTCAGGCTCTTCGGGTGCTGCGGTTTCCGGTGTTGACTCGGGCTGGGTTGCCTCCGTGACCGGAAGCTCCTGCTCGGTGTCATCCGCATAGGCGAATGCGGGTACAGTGAACGAGATACAAAGCGTGAAGCACAGTGCAAGTGCCGCCAGAAGGCGGATTCCTTTTCTCTTAGTCATTGTCCGTCACCTCCTGCTTGGTAGTGGTAGGCTTTTCCGCCTTGCTGTCCTTCATCGCGGCAAGGAAGGACATGATCTGATCCTTGTCCATGACCATCGCACGGACGGTGTTGACGATTTCAAGGTTTTCCAGCTCGGTTTTCTTGTCGTACAGCTCCTTGAGCTGCCCCTGCAGGTCCTCGACCTTCTTCTCGGTTTTGGCGATTTCCGCGCAGACCTTCTGATATTTCGGGTTCATAAAAACGCTCCTTTCGGTTAGTAGTTGGGTCTTCCAAAGGCATAAAAGTGGGATTGCCAATAGGAAGTGTTGATGGATGTGTACTGGATGGGATCGCCGCAGTGCAACATCACATTGTCGCCCACATAGATTCCCACATGGGAAACGCCCGGTGTGTCGTATGTGCCGACAAAGAAGACAAGATCCCCCGGCTTCACATCAGCGCTGGAAACAGGCGAACAGACATTGTAAAGCCCCTGCGCACCCAGCCGCCCGGTGTTGACAAGTCCACTGTTTGTGAGGACATAGCTGACGAATCCCGAACAGTCAAAGGAAGTGGATGGATTTGAGCCGCCCCAGACATACGGGTAGCCGAGATATTTTTCTGCCTCTGCGATGAGGGTGGCGAACTTCTCGTCTGTCAGATACGCCGCATTGACCGTGTAGTCATCAGGCGGGTTTTCAATGTACTTGTCCACATAGCCGGAGCCGGGGAACAAATCCTCACGGTTGCCCAGCGTTGACATATAGGCCGAGTACATGGAGAGCTGGTCTTCATTCATGATGTAGACCGGCAAATGGGAGAGGTCAAAGTTTTCCAGCGTAACGGTACAGATGTAGTAGTTGTATGGGACTTGTACCTCGTAGGTATAATACTCAGTGCTTGTCGCGCCGGTATCGGGATCGGTGACGGTGTAGCTGCCAACTCTCGTCTCTGTCCGGTATCGTACCTCCACGATTTCCTCCGTTGTGAGGATGTACTGCTTATCAAACAGCATTTGAAGCGTACTCTGGATTTCATCCAGCGTAAACTCAGCTTCATGGAGCGCAGAGAGAATGGAGATCAGGACATAGGATCATGCTCGATGTCATCCAAATCAAAGTTGTACTCATCGTAGCCGGGGTAATAGCTCTCGAAGTTGTCCAGCTTATCTTGCAGCTCTGCCTCCATCTGCAAATACTGTTCTTCCGCGCCGAGCATTGCTTCGTCTTCACTCAGGTAGGAGGATGCAATAACGGATGAGCCGGTTGAAGTGAACATGGCAGTGCAAGAGCTGATACCGGCTGCAAGCAGCACAAGGACCATAGCACCAACGCCGATCCAGAGAAACACCTTTTTGTTTTTGGCAAAGAACTCCTTGACCTTATCCGCTGCCTTCTCACGGGTTTTCTTGCCCGTTTTCTTTGTGGCAGTGGAGGTGGTCTGAGAGCCGGACTTCCGCGCCGCTGCATATTCCTTCTTGATGTTCTGCTTCTGGTAGTGCTTGTTCATGTTGGGACGCTGCTTCTTCATCTCAGGATGTTCCTGCTGCGTCTTCTCATAATGGAGCTTTGTGTCGGCAACCTGAGCCTCATGTTCCAGCTTAGAAACTTTCTCAAAAGGCTTGTTTGCCTGACTTTTCTTGTGGTGACTGTAATGCCGGACAGCCGTCTCGGCTACGATCTCAGAACGGTGAGCTGCTTCTACTGCGGAATTGTCATGCTCAACCTCATGGATTTTGCCGTGAATACCGGAGGCAAGCGTATCGCCTACCTTACGGACAGACTTGTCAGCCTCAAACTGCAATTTGCTCTGTCCCTTTGGCAGCTGATCTCATTCCTCTGAAGTTAGAGACGGGTTTTCGCTTTGCCTTTTTCATCATCAAAGACACGCTCTTTCTTTGAGAACTTTCTTTGTGGGCAGCTTCTCACGGGCAGCATCCAGACGCTCATGCGCCTTTTCAGACTTCTTTTCAAGACGCTGGATTTTCTTTAGTAGTAGGAGCTGCTTCATCGGAGATCGGCTTGTCTGCTGCTGTCTCTGCCGCCTTGCCGAGAATGGCTTCACCATCCACGGCTTCAACTGCCTGAGTACGACGGGCAGAGCTTGTCACTGCTGTCTTTGCCATCACTGAGCCGTAATCAATCGGGGATGAATGATGAGCTTCGGGGATATGCGGCGCAGGAGAATGAGCCTCGCTGACCGGCAGCTCTCCGGGCTTGCATTCCGGCTGGGTATGCTCAGAAACAGTCTCCGTATTCTCCGTTGTTGGCTCTTCCTGCTTTGGCAGAAGATCCTCCGGTATCGGCTGCTTATGCTTTACAGCCTCATCGGGAAAGACTGAGGGATCGGCTTCATGAGGCTTGACGAGCTGGGCGTCTTCAAGACGATTTGATATTCTTTCGGATGTACCTTCCGTGAGGTTTTCTTCGACAGCACCTTCTCTGGTCATCCTCATGACAACCTTGTCTTTGGGCTTCAACTGTTCACGAGGCATTAAATCTCACCTCCAATCCGAGCATAGGCAAGCTCTGTATATTCTGGATTCAGCTCAATGCCGACAAAGTGCCGGTCAAGCTGCTTTGCAACCATACCCGTTGTACCACTTCCCATGAAGGGATCGAGAACAATGCCGCCTTCGGGACATCCGGCAAGCAAACAAGTCTCTACCAGCTTCGGAGGGTATGCAGCATAATGACCGCCCTTAAAGGGGACAGTGTTGATCGTCCAGACATCGCGCTTGTTGCGCAACGGATTGATCATCTCATCGGAGATAGCACCGTGTTCACGGCAAAGATTGATGGTCTGCGGCTTCGCCTGTCCGGGGATAGGCTCCCCGTATTTGTTGCTTCCCTTGACCCCACGCTTGAGCCTGCTTGCCGTTCCGGGAGCAATCGGCTCGGAAATGGCCTTGTAGTCAAAGAAATACTTCCGTGACATCGAGAACAGAAAGATATGCTCATAGCATCGGGCGCAGCGGTCTTTGACGCTTTCCGGCATCGGGTTTTCTTTCATCCAGATAATGTCATTGCGCAAATACCAGCCGGAGTCGCGGAGCGAAAAGGCCAGCATCCACGGGATGCCGATCATATCCTTGGGCTTGCAGCCTCAACCTTGTAGTTGAGAGCCACAGCCTGACCGTTTCTGCCCTTGGGATTTTTTGCGTCCACATAGCCGCCCTGATTGCCTTTCCCGGCATAGGTGTCGGAGATGTTGAGCCAGAGCGTCCCATCCGAACGCAGGACGCGCTGACTTCGGTGAACACTTCCGTCAGGCGCGAGATGTATTCCTTTGGCGTTGCCTCTCTGCCGATCTGCCCGTCCACACCGTAATCACGCAGCGCGTAGTACGGCGGGGAGGTAATGCAGCAATGGACGCTTTCATCGGGCAGCGTTTTGAGGACTTCGAGACAATCGCCGGTGTAAATGTGATCAAGCTGTATGGAGACTACCTCCTTTCTGCGAGACTTGATGCGCACTTAGTCGGAGAAATACTCGTCCGGCTCGTAGTCCTCGTCATCGTCCAACTCATCCTCCCAGCGGTCGATGATGGATTCGGCCTCCTTCGCCGCCTCGCGGTACAGGGAAAGACGGTTGCGCTCATAGGCGGCATAAGCGGGGATGAACTTGCCAAACTCCTGAATGGCGCGGACATCCTTGGTGCGCATATCCGATACCATGTCAATCAGCTCGGCCATCGTCAGCAGATCCTCAATCATGCTGTCATACTTCTCCTTGGGGATGGTGACAAAATCGTCCGCATCCTCGTCTTCCTCATCCATATCAAAAGCGGAAGGAGAGCCGGACACACGGTAGATGTGTTCTTTCTCCTGAATGGAGTCGAGAATACCGCCGATGACCTCCGTCGCCTCATTGGCGCACTCGGCGATTTCCTCGCGGACATGGAGGTAAGCGCGGTGGTGCTTTTTCAGCTCGTCCTCCTTGCGGATCAGGTTGACCAACTCCACGGTCAGCCCCATCAGGCCGAAGAAGCTGTCCATGCCTTCCTTGACCTCGCGGAAGCTCATCTCAACCGGCATATCGCCGAAAATCTCGGTCATCTCGTCAACGGTGATCTCAAAGTTCTCGTTCATATTCTTTTTCATAAAGGTAGTCCTCCTTAATTCTGCAAGGTTTCTTCGGGTTTGGTGGTCATGTAACGATAGAGCATCGTGTCCTTCGGGAAGTCATCCTTGAAGGGGACGATGGTCGAGCCGTAGAAGATCAAGCCTTCACCGGCGTTGGAATTGGTGATGTAGTTCTGCTGGCTGGGCGAGATGTTCAGAGCTTGGACAAAATCTGCCGGTCGCCGCTTGCCTGGTTCAGAAGGTAAACGAAGTCGGAGTTCTCAAAGATGTTCTCAATCTCACGGGAAGCCAGCAAATCCTTGACATTTTGGGTGATCCCGGTCGGAATCCCGCCCCATTTTCTGAACCGCTTCCAGATTTCGACGGAATAGGCGGCTGTCTGTTCTTCCTTGAGCAGAAGGTGGAACTCGTCCATGTAGTAGCGCGTCGCCTTGTGCTGGGCGCGGTTGATGGTCACGCGGTTCCAGACCTGATCCTGTACAATGAGCATCCCCAGTTTCTTGAGCTGCTTTCCGAGCTGCTTGATGTCATAGCAGACGAAGCGGTTATTTACATCCACATTCGTCCGGTGATTGAAGACATTCAGCGAGCCATGCACATAGATTTCAAGAGCAGTGGCGATACGCTGTGCCTCCGGCTCACTCTGACTGCGCAGGATGTTGTAGAGGTCTTCGAGAATAGGTATCTTCTCAGGGACCGGATCGGCAAGGTAGTCCTGATACACCTTGCGGACGCTGCGGTCGATGATGGTCTTTTCCACCGGTTGCAGCCCGTCCTTGCCGCCCACAATCAGCTCACACATGGAGAGGATGAAGTCGGACTTCAAGGTCAGCGGGTTTTCCTCTTCCGAGTAGTTCACATTGATGTCCAGCGGGTTGATGTAGTCGGTGCTCACCGGCGAGATGCGGATGACCTGACCGCCAAGCTTCTGCACAAGGGATAATACTCCGCCTCGGGATCGCAGACGATGATGTCATCTTCTGTGATGAGGAAGGCGTTGGTCATTTCACGCTTTGCCGAAAAGCTCTTGCCGGAGCCGGGAGTGCCGAGGATAAGGCCGTTCGGGTTTTTGAGCTGCTTGCGGTCAACCATGATCATGTTGTTGGAGAGCGCGTTCAGCCCGTAATACAGCGCCTCGCCGCTCTGAAAAAGCTCCTGCGTCGTGAACGGGACGAACACCGCCGTCGAAGAGGTGGTCAGCCCGCGCTCAATCTCGATCTGATTCAGGCCAATCGGAAGTGAGGACATTAGCCCTTCTTCCTGCTGGAAGTCCAGCCGCTTGAGCGCACAGTTGTATTTCTGGGCAATGGAAGCCGTCTGAAAGATGGCGTTTTCGAGCTTCTGGCGGGAGGCAGCGGTATTCATGATGAGGATGGTCACAAGGAACATTCTCTCGTTGCGCGTCTGAAGGTCCTGCAACAGGCGCTTGGCCTCACCGCCATAGGTGGCAAGGTCGGACGGGATAATTTCCATGTCATATCCGCTTCTCACGGCCTTTTTCTGCTCTTCAATTTTCATCTTGTCGAGGTCGGTAATCTTCATCTTGATGCTCTTGATAGCTTTCGCCTGATCAATCGTGCGGATATGAAGATTGACCGTGATGTTGCTGTCCATATCGAGGAAGTCAGCCAGCATCCGGTCATTGAGTTCCGGCGCGAGGATTTGCAGGAAGCTCACCGCGCCGATGGCCTTGCCCATCTTGAAGCACTTGCCTTCGCGGAAGTCGAAGGAAGTGGGCGCGATGAAATCTTTGCTGCTGAGTCCCGTCCGGGCTACCATGTCAAAGGAGAAGCGGAACGGCTCATTCGAGTCCATGTTGAACACATCATGGAGCACTTTCAGCCGTTCGTAGCCGGACAGCGGCTCGGTCTTCACACCGAGGGTTTTGAAATTGTTGAGGATGTCCGTCTCAATCCGATCCAGCTTGGCCTTCGCCATGCGCAGGGAGTCGGCCTCAATCCCGAAGGTGATGTACTTGCGCTTGATGAGGCCGTTGTTGCCCTTCGTGAGCTGGTTTTGCAGCATCTCGGAATACTCGCTGCGGATGTCGTTGAACTCGTCATCCTGCTCCGGGATGTTGATCTGCTTCTTGAACTCGCTGATGCTCGTCCTCTGGTTGATAAAGGAGAACTGGACAAAAATCGAGCTGTCAAAGTAGTTCAAAAAGTCGCACCAGTCTCAAAGATAGCCGTTTTGTCCTCGTTCTGGGCGAGCTGGTAGTTGATGTCGTTGAAACGGATAGTCTTTGTGTAGAGGCGGCTGTTGACCTTGCAGATGCCGTCGCGGCACATCTCCACATAGGGATAGTCTGCTGCGCCGACTGACGGACTTTCTTTGTCTTCTTGGCCTTTTTTTTCTGCAGGACCAGCTTCTTCTTTTCCTCAGCGGAGAGAAGATCGCCGTACACCTTGCCGTTTTTGGTAAGCCGCTTAGGCTCTGCGGCCTTTTTCGTGCTGCTGTGCAATCTGCAATTCCTCCTTCTCTTTGATTTCCTGCTGGATCGCAGCGTATAGGTTGTTCGTGCGGTATGGCCGCACCTTATCCCTCAGAAACATGGACTTGATCACATGGCCGAGGATTTTTTCAGCCGGTTGCCCGTCCTTCTCATAGAGAGCGAAGAAGATAAACGGGAGCATGATGACCACCATCAGCATTGCCGAGGTGGAGATGCCGAGGCTGGGCTTAGTCAGGAAGAAGATCGGGACACCCGCTGCCGCAGCCAGCGCAAAGCAGATGAGCTGCCGCTTTGTCAGGTTGAACATGACCTTCGTCTTGACACGATTCAGATCCTTCGGGACCGGTACAAACGCCATTGGGAACCTCCTTTCCAAGCGTGATGCTGCATTCGACCTCGTTGCCCCAGACATCCCAGCCTTCGGGGGACTGACGAGCGAAAAGTTCGATGCGCGGGACATCGCCCATGAGCTGGACGATGCGGTTGCGGGCTTCCTCCGGTTTCTTGGAGTGCTCTTCGATGTGGCTCATGATGACCTGATGTACACCGGCGCTTGCCCGTTTGGGATGGCCTTTCGTTGCAAGGATGCAGAGTTCCGCATTGGCCCGGTCCAGTACCCCATGCCCCAAAAGAGGCCGTCGGACACCCGGTTCTGCTTGATCCAGACAAAAGCCGTCGTTTTATATTCAAATCCCCATGCCTCAAGGACTTGTAACGCCTCCTGCATACAGGGAAAGGTAATCCACATGAAGAGCACACAGTCTTTTGCTGCAAGCTCTCCAATGGGCAAAGCCTTGATGTCTTCAAGGCTCATGGTCGGGTAATGGCTTTCCGCCGAGCGGCCAAGCCCTTTCTTTGAGTAGACCCGGTACCGCCACGGAGGGTAGGCGTAGATCACGGAGTATTTCTTCAAGCTGACCCTCCTTTCTCAGTGGGCATTGAATAGTGACTTCGCGAGCGAACCTGTCTTGAACAGGGAGAAGCACAGGATGACCGTATATGCTGCCACCGAGAATAGCGCCGAGTGGATATTGGCCGCGATGATCATGTTGTTGATGAGCACGGCATAGATCGCCACGCACACCATGATGAGGAAGCCTTGGAATGCCAGTGCGAACAACCCTTTGAGATAGTTCGTGCCAATGCTGCCCCATTCGCGGTTGCTCATCGTCGCAATGGGAATGGGCGCGATGCTCACGGTGCAATAAATCTCAATCATACGGCCATAGAGGATGACCGTGATGAGGATGGACATAATCTTGAGACACAGGCTGATCAGCAGCGTCTCTATGGACAGGCCGAGCAGTTCGCCAATGCCCATCGTTTCCATGCTGGCGCGCATTTGTTCAAGAGTGGATTCGATGTCGATGTTTGTGTCGCCGCTTATGACACCGGCTGCACCGGCTACGACATTTTGACCGATGTCGAAGACCGCCATCACAATGTCAAAGGTGTTGGTAACGAGGTAGATCGCCACAGCCGCCTTGAAGAACCACTTGAAGAACATCCATGTGTCCATATCATGCAAGTTGTTTTTCTCGGTGATCATGGAAATCAGCTCGTAACACAGAACAAAGGTGATGATGATACCAGCGATGGGGACTATCACATTTTCGGATAGTCCCCGGATCATCTGGTATATGCTGCTATCCCATGAAGAGGGCGTTTTGCCTACCTCAGCAGCTATCGTCCCTACCTTGTCGTTGACATCGGTGAACATATTGGTCATGTTGCTTTCAATCCAGCCGATCAGAAGCTCTTTTATGGCTTCCTCGATTTTTTCAAGGATAAATCCCAATATTTCACCACCTTTCGGTTATGCTGGGGTTGCCGGATCAGAACAGGCCAGACAGGAGCGGGATGAGGGTCGTGCCGATGAGCACCACACCACCACCGGCCATCAACTGCTTGATTCCTTGGCTCTTGGCACCGGGATTGTCATTGCCGTACCCCTCCATGAGGTTGACCACGCCCCACACGGCAAGGCCAGCGCCAAGGGCGACAACGAGGGTCTGCAAAACGGTAACTGCCTGATTGATAAATTCCATAAATGACCTCCTTGTGTTGGAAATTGATTAAAAATTAAGGAGAGCGCGGCATTTCGCGCCCTCCATGTGGACACGCGAACCGGTTATCAGAACAAACCGGACAGCAGGGGGATGAGGGTCGTGCCGATGAGTACCACGCCGCCACCGGCCATCAACTGCTTGATGCCCTGGGACTTGGCACCGGGATTGTCATTGCCGTACCCCTCCATGAGGTTGACCACACCCCACACGGCCAGACCGGCACCGAGGGCAACAACGAGCGTCTGAAGGACCGTAACCGCCTGATTGATAAACTCCATAGAGTAACCTCCTTGATTTTTGAGTGTGAATTTTTGAAAATGGGCAAAAAATAGAAGCCCCGTCATTGTTCTGCTTTGGGCAATGCCCATGCGCAGTGCATGACGGGGCTTCATTCGGCTTCAACCTCTCCCATGTCATAGAGGTCGAAGGTTTGGGTGGGCTTGACTACCAGCTTGTGCGAACGGTATCTCTCGATGTCAAAGGCGTTGCGCTTATCGTAGTCGGACAGCATTTTGTATTTTGGATGCTTCGTAATATCGTACTTGTCACTGAGAAAAGGTCTCACGCCTCTAAGCTGCAAAATACATTTGCCGCCGTCCATGACAGCGATCTCATCCTCCGACATGAGCTGTTTACCGGTCTTCTGATAGTTCAAACCGTATGAATTGTTGGTCGAACGGGTTTCTGATGTGTTATATAGGTCGATTGTCTCCTTTCCGAGGATTTCACTGAGTTCCTTCAAAGTGGACTTTTCCTTGCCGCCGAGGAAGAGCGTGCAGTCGCAGTTGCCGACAATCGTGTCCGCCGCGTCCTTGTAGATGGTCTTGAGCTGGCTCTGGGACTGCAAGATGATGGATGCCGAGATTTCCCGGCTTCGGATCGTTGCAATCAGCTTGTCGAACTTCGGGATTTGACCGATGTTCGCAAACTCGTCGAGCAAGCAGCGGACATGGACGGGGAGCCGTCCGTTGTAGACATCATCCGCCTTGTCGCAGAGCAAGTTAAAAAGCTGGGAGTACATAATCGCCACGACAAAGTTGAAGGTATCGTCGGTATCAGAGATAATGACGAACAGCGCCGTCTTGCGGTCGCCGATGTAATCCAACTCCATCTCGTCGTAGCTCATCAGCTCCCGCAGCTCCGCGATGTCAAACGGGGCAAGCCGTGCGCCGCAGCTAATCAGGATCGACTTGGCGGTTTTGCCAGCGGCTAACTTATATTTACGGTATTGCTTGACCGCGAAGTGGTCAGGGTCGCGCTCTTCCAGCTCATCGAACATGAGGTCAACGGGATTCTTGAAGGTTTCGTCATCCTCTCTGGCCTCCGAAGCGTTGATCAATTCGAGCAAGGTAGTGAAGTTTTTCTCGTGTTCCGGCGCTTCGTACCAGATATAGCCGATGAGTGCAGTATAGTAGAGCTTTTCTGCCTTGACCCAAAAATCCTCCCCGGACTTATCGCCATCTCCCTTCGTGTTGACGATGATCGTATTGACCAGTTTGAGGATGTCCTTCTCGCTGCGGATGTAGGCGAACGGGTTGTAGTGCATGGACTTACGGAAGTTGATCGTATTCAGCGACTTGATGACATAGCCGTTTTTTTCAAGCATCTTCCCACATTCGACCAGCACCGTACCTTTGGGATCAGTGACAACATAAGAGCTGTGCATCTGCATGAGGTTAGGCTTCACGAAGAAGCGGGTCTTGCCGGAGCCGGAACCGCCGATGACAAGGATGTTCTTATTCCTCGCATACTTCGGCTGCTTCGGACGGCTGTTCATCGTCAGCCCCTCGGTCTGGGTGAGGATGACATTGTTGGAGAAGTTATCATCCATGTAAGGCCGGATGTCTTCCGGTCGCCCCCAACGGGCTGACCCGTATTCCTCCCCTTGGCGGAATTTCTTGCGGTTTTTGCCTTTGATGTAGACGGCCAGCTTGAGCAATGCGCCTCCTGCCACACCAATGAGAAGGTCTACCGGGTGGAAGCTGGGGAGCGGATTGGCAAACGCTGCACCAATATTGGCAAAGCCGCCGGTGAGTTTGTCGATGAACTCTGTGCCGGGAGCCAGCCGGAAGACTGCCGCCAGCTTATCCACAAAGTAGAAGGCGAACACATACGGGAGATTGAGAAGGACGAGTTTTTTGATGTCGAGTGTCTTTCTCATAGCTCAACGCCCCGATCCTTCGTCTTGACCTTGACCTTCTCCTTGTGCTGGGCTTTGGACTGCTCCCTGCTGCGGGAGAGCTTCTGCTTGAGGGATTGTTTTTCTTTCTGCTTGACCGTCTTGGCGGAAAACTCCTTGAATGCCTGAGTCATCACATCCACATCCCGCCCTTTGAAAAAGACGAGATAGCGCGGCGGCTGCTCAGAGGTGTCTTTCTTGAGCGCGTAGTCGATCCCGTACTTGTTCGCTGTGCGCTCGAAAGACTTGATGTTTCCGTCGGTCACTTCAATGTTGCTGATTGCGGCGTTCTGCTCGACAAGGTGCTTGATGGACTGCTTGCCCCGATAGGTCTTTGGCTGAGAGGCTTGCTTCTCTGCCTTTTCAATTTCCTCGATGAATTTGGCGAGCGCCTTTTTCAACACTTCCGCAGTGATCCTGCCGCCCTTAATGGCAATCGCAACAACTTTGGTATTTACTTCATCCTGCATGGGGACCTCCTTTCTGAGATTTGCGGGGCAATCCCGTCACTAAGGCGGGACACCGTGTAAAATGTGGATCATGTTTTCATCTCACCCCCTTGAAGTTGATTGAGAATGCTTACGCATCCGCCTTTTCCGTGAAAATCGTAGTTCACGCGGGCTGAATAGTAGTTGTCTATGGTCAGCGAAGCGTTATATAACGCCGTGAGCAGATATGCCCGGATGTTCCGAATGTCGGAAGGGCAATCGTTCATCGCTTGGAGCACATAGTCGATGTGGCCGCTGTCCAGCTTGAGGAAGCGTGATTTGACCACCGGCTGCGGCATATCTTCTCCGTTGATACGATGGTGGGGCTTGTGGAGCAGACGGCATCCAGCATGATCTCGACAATTTCATTTACCCGGTCAAGGTCATAGTGCCTGTCCTGAGAGCGGATGTCGATCTCAAGGTTATCCCGGATCAATTCCCTGTATTGCTCCCGTTCGTCCATCCTGTCCATCCCATCAAGATTGATAGATTGATACTTATTCAGAGAGTTATTTCTTTCGTTGGTAATTACTTGATTAGTATTTAATTGTGCGGGATTTTCCCCATGTGGGTTTTCCGTGTGTGGATTCTCCATATCTGGATTCTCCACATCTGGATTTTCCCTGTGTGGAGAAACCGGTTGTGGCTGTTCGTAAATCTCAAAGACCGTGTTGCTCATCCTGCCCTTGGCGTCTCGCTGCCTGTGTCGGATAAGGTAGCCGTGAGCTTCAAGCTCCCTGAGAGCTGCCAGAACAGCATCGGGGCCTTCCTTGCAGATCGCCGAAAGACCTTTCGTTGAAAACTGCCAACCATCGTTGAAGGACAGCATTTTGGAGAGTAGCCCCACGGCCTTGAGGGACAGGGTTTTATCCCTGAGATGGTAATTTGCCATGACCGTATAGCCACGGTTTTTGTTGACACGATAGACTGCCATGTGGTTATCCCTCCCTTGCCATCACCGGCTGACAGCGCAGCGTTGACAGCTTTTCCGGGGAATAGGGACATTCCTCGAAGACACAGGTTTGATATTTCCAGTAGGGACGATGGAAGCAGCACGACCGGCATTCCGGGCAGATCCCGTCGCATCCGCTGTCATAGTGGTTGTGGCCGGGTACCTCCTTCATGAGGGCTTCAAAGGCTTGCAGCTTACCGGCTGTCATGTAGCTCATTTTGTTTTCTCTCCTTTCCTCGCCGCACCGCCGACATCTGCAAGAGGCAGATTGTTCCAGCTTTCGGGCAACAAAAAAGAGGGTTTGCTTCATGCTCCGAATTGGAGAATGAAACAAACCCTCTTAGCTTTTCAGATATTCAGATGATTTCTCGGATGGTATGGATGATGCCGAGCAGCAGCCCGACAATCAGGCGAGTCCTCCGATAAGACCGCCGATGATGATGTTGAGTGCGAAGATTCCTACTGTGCCGGATATGCCGTAACCGAAGGGGACGAGCCAGAGACACATCCTGCGGATGCCGAATGGGAAGCCGACACAGAGCCACATCAGGAAGTAGTCACATACGCCGTCCGCCATATAGACCGGCTTGAAGAATGCGGCAAGGCAAAGGGCAATCAGCAGAGGAAGCAGCACTTCCTTGAGAAAAGTCTTCACATCCTCACCCTCAATCCCTGCAAATCGTCCGTGCGGATGCCGACGAGATACCAGTCCGCAGCCATCTCGATCCGGGTGGGTTTCCACTTGCCCCCGACCATGACATCGAAGCATTCCCCGCAGTGCAGACCGCCGTAGTAGCAGTCAAGGTCAAAGCGAATGTCGTATCGATCCGTTGCGTGGTCATAAACCAAAGTTCCCTGTTTCATGATGGACTCCTTTCGTTGTGGGCAGCGCAACGGGAAGGGCTTATGCAGCGTACCTCCATAGCCACCGCCAGCCGGTTTTGATCCGGTGCGCCGATTGTAGTGCGATTGTTCCTCTTTCAGGTCAAAAAAGAAGGGACTAAGCCAGAATCCCTTGATTTTCAAGGTCTTTCTGATTTAGTCCCATTATCGCACAACAATCTTTCGTGATGACAAGGTTGATCTGCCTGCGCTCAATGGCTCTCAACATTCTCTGTAAATCAGGACGCTCCATGTTAAGACCTGTGAAGCCATCATCCTGATAGACTGCCACAACCTCCCATCCCTGCTTTTCGCAGTATTTTTCCAGCATATCACGCTGGTTTGCGATACTGGCACTTTCGCCTTGCAGGTCATCGTCCTTTGACAGCCTGCAATAGACCGCCGCACGATAGCCCCCGGCAAGTGC
>ENA-OQHY01000275-OQHY01000275.1-human-gut-metagenome-genome-assembly--contig:-NODE-275-length-30314-cov-2.596879_pt1 | contig 30314 bp, 33 predicted proteins | sample MGYA00242570_ERZ504733 | MGnify/ENA primary metagenome ERZ504733 (study PRJEB26092, sample SAMD00036219) | human gut metagenome | host: Homo sapiens | study: EMG produced TPA metagenomics assembly of... | reverse complement strand
CTTTTCATATGTGAGGTGCAAATACTGAACATGGTATTTCAAAAAGTTAATTGATATCCGAAAAGAGTTAAATATTCATCCATTGATTCGATATCCGGGTTACTTGAAAAAACAGAGGGAGACAGGGACATTTTCATTTCCAAGACGTTTGATTGAAGTTTGCAGAAAATCAGAAAGAAAATCCAGAAATAGCGTTTGATAAAGAACGGGATAAGATGATTGTTGTATTTGATGGAGACATTTTTGAAGAGAAGGTACTTGATTATGATGAATTGGTAGCAGAAGGTGAAAAGAATAATATATTAGCGGTCAGCAATCCGGCATTTGAACTGTTCCTGTTGTTGCATTATAAAAATTCATACGAAGATGATATTGAGCCAAATGCTGAACAGATTATCAAGAATGAAAAAGATGGACATCAGACATTTATCTATAAGTTGTTACTTGCTAGAACAGGAATCAATCCGAAGAAAAATGCTGCGATTGGAGAACTCGCGAAAAATATAGAGATTGCTATTGAACAGGAAAAGAAAATCAATGAGGATATTCATCAGTGTAAAGGACAGATTACATGTAATATAGGCGGATTATTGATGAGATTCGGAAGGATGATGGAAAATAAGTTGTTAGATGAAAAATAGGGGTGGAAAGATACAGTATGAAAGCAGATAATATAAAAAATATAATCAGTGACATAGATCATCTACCGTATAGAGCAATTTTATTTGATGGAACATGGGGAATTGGAAAATCTTATGCGGTAAATGAGGCATTAGAAGCAAATCCCAATGTTTGTAAAATATCAATGTTTGGTTTAAAAGACACTAGGCAAATATATCATGAAGCTTTATTTCAATTGGCTTTAAAGAATAATATTGGTGGGAAAATAGGTGAAATAGCTAATAATATTTTAGATGGCGCATCAAAAATCTGGGATAAAGTTGGTCAGGCAAAGGAAGCAGTACAAAGTATAGTCAATGAAAGAGAAATGTTTCTATTATTGTCAAAAGAGTTTACTTCTGTTCATATTATTGTAATAGATGACTTGGAAAGAATGAGTAATGACATAAATTTGGAAGATATATTTGGAATTATAGAAGAACTCAAGCAATGTAATTATGTAAAAGTTATTGTGATTGCGAATACAGATGAAATACAATCGGACAAAAAAGTTGTATTTGAAAAGTATAATGAAAAGGTCATTGAAAGAATATATCATATTACAGAACGTGCAGAGAAAGTGACATGGAGTAAAATGAATATCCATGCAGACTTTGTTGAAAAATTCTTGGAAATCCATAAAGTCAAAAATTTACGGACGCTCGAAAAGGCGCAACGTTTTTTTGAAGATGTAAAATTGTTTTGTAATAGTGACATGAGTGAGCAATTTAAAGAAGAATTAAGGTTAATATGCTTTGCTGTTGTTGTGGAGAGTATAGAAAACTTGTACTATAAAGAAATTGATTCTGATAATACTGATTCTGTAGAAAAAATGACAAATACGATTGGAAATATGCTTCAGCATAGAATTGGCAGATATCTTTATGGAATAAAGTGTAGTACAAATTGGTAGAATGATACTGAAATATTATGAGGAAGGGTACTAAATGAAAGAACAATTGGAGGCTGAATACAAGTTATTTCTTAATTCAGGAGATAAGCCTAACTATTATAAGTCAGATGAGGAAATAAGGAGTGTATTACCTATTTTAAGAGAAAAAATGCTTGAAGCAAAGAGTTTGGCAGAATTAAATGAATTTGCAGATGCGTATGTTGTTTGGAGTGATGTTTTAGAGGAAAATAATGAAAGTGTTTTATCAGAATATAGAAATATTTTAGAAGAAATGCTGGAAAAAACTGTCTTAGATGGGAAAGAGGAAATGCTATCGTATTCATATGATTTGTTTCACATGTCATCGGAAAAGACAAAAAGAATATATCAAGAAGAAAATAAAGAAACGATGAAATTTTAATAGAGACATATGTGGGATATTTGAAAAAAACAACTCATGGGAAAAAGGCTTATGAGTATTCATATAAACTTAGAAATAATTTTGATAGTAGTTATTATCATGATATTATCATATCAGAGATAGACAATTTGTATAATAAAATTTCTTTTCCAGTAGACAATGTGGATGAGGATAGATATCATACGTGTTATAATATTATGTTATGTTTTGTATCATTCAGATGCTGAAAAATTCTTGCAGTATTGTGAAAAAATAAAAGAAGATTGTGATAATATGTCAAGGCATAGAATAGATGTTTTGATTGAGGAGATAGTAAAAAAGTAAAAGTAAATTTACATAGCCAGATGGTTCCAACTCAAGGAATCACCTGGCTATTTTCATGCCCGGATATTATCCCCAATAATATCAATCTAAGGCAAGAAAGGAGATGAAAATTATGCCATATATACCACCATCGGTCGTGCGGGAGGTCAAGCGGATGGATTTGCTTACGTACTTGAAAAATTATGAACCATACGAATTAGTTCACTTTTCTGGCAACACCTACACTACCAGAACACACGATAGTTTGAAAATATCAAATGGGAAATGGATGTGGTGGAGTCAGAGAACCGGTGGCAGATCAGCATTGGATTATCTGATTAAAGTAAGAGGATACAGTTTTTTAGAGGCGGTTGAATTGCTTGCAGAACGGGCAAATATTCAGCCGCCTCTTTTTGTATCTGAGAATGTTCCGATGGAGAAAGAGTTACTGTTGCCAAAGAAAAATCAAGATGATCAGAAAGTGATTGCGTATCTTTTAGGACGTGGGATTGATAAGGAAATCATTCGGTTTTGTTTGGAGTCCGGAAGAGTTTATGAAAGTGCATTTCATCATAACGTAGTGTTTGTAGGGATGGATGAGAAAGATAATCCGAAATATGCAGCTCTTAGAGGAATCGGAACCAGCTTTATAGGAGAAGCAAATGGAAGCGATAAGAATTATTCTTTTCCCATTTTTGCAGAGAAATCCAATGATACGGTGCATCTGTTTGAGTCAGCCATTGATTTGTTATCCTATGCGACGTTGCAGAAATTAGACGGGAAAGAGTGGAGGAGAGAACATTTATTGTCACTGGCAGGTGTCTATCAGCCAGCAAAAGAAATTGAAAAAAGTAAAGTCCCTGCAGCGTTGGCCAGGACATTAAAAATGCATCCAGAGGTGAAGACAATCGTTCTGCATTTGGACAATGACCGTATTGGGAGACTTGCCACAAAAGCAATTTCTGCAGTGCTTCCAAAGCAATATCAGGTAAAAGATGTACCGCCAAAACAAGGAAAAGATTACAACGATCTGCTCTGCATCAAGTTAAATCTGGCAATTACAAAGCGAGAAAAAGCACGAAAAAGAGTATGTCTGGTCATGAAATATGAGAGATAGAAGGTGAAAAAGAACATGAAAATTGCAAATATGAGCTGAAGGTCGTGCATAAGAAAAAGCTGATTTTGACGATGGAAGACGATGTGGACAGTGAAGAACTGTTGAAGATTTTTCTGAAAACACAGTTGAAAGAAGAAAAAGAACAGAGTGAATTACTTGGAATTATTGCTGAGAAAGTGTCAGAAGAAAGCTGTACAGAGCAGTGTGAAAGTTGTCAAAAGTATTGTCCGGCAAGTGAAGAATGTATGGCAACTGATGAAAATGTACGATGCACAAAGTGTGAATACTTGTGTGAAGCTTGCGGGATTTGTGAACTGAAAAAATAAAAAAAGCAAGTGCTTTTTCGGCAAGTAAATCTTCTGATACCCGGAACAGTGAGACGGGTGCAGAAGAATACACAATACCAGCAAGCAACGCCTTTGGATTACCACACAGTTTTCCTGTCTGGCAGTCCGGCGGCAGCTTGTCAGGGAGAATCCCTGAAACCCTCAGAAAATGAAAAAGGAGAAAGTAACAATGTTGAAGTTTATTTGTGGAGTATTAGTAGGTGGCATTATAGGAGTAGTGTTGATGTGCCTGTTACAGATTAACAAGATTCAGTAGACAAAAAGAAAGGAGATACAAGATGCTGGTTGAAGTATCAATGAAAGACAAGAAGAAAGCAGAAAGACGATATCAGGAATATTTAAAGAAAATGAACAAGAAGAAGGGAGAATAGAAGAAATGATTGCAAAAGAAATGATAGCAGAAAAGGTATTTGCGGAAGGTGTAGCAAAAGACATCCGGAATTTTCTACCAGCTAAATATGAGAATGCAGAATTTCAGGTAATGCAGATGAATAAAAATAATGGAGTCCAGATGGTAGGAGTCCAGGTAAGACTGCAGGAAGAAAATGTGTGCCCAGTTGTCTATGTAGAACCGTTCTTCAATGAAATACGTTTGGGTGAACCCGTTGAGAAAGTGATGAATGAAATTGCAAGATGCATGGAAGAAGCAGGCAATGTTCCGTTTTTGCACAGTGGTATCAACCCAATGGATTATGATTCAGTGAAGGAGCATCTGGCAGTGATGCTTGTGAACACCCAGGCAAACAAACGAATGTTACAGGAAATGCCTCATGAAAATATGGAAGATCTGTCGGCTATCTGTTATGTGGATTTTCCGGTAGAGTCTAACGATGGAAAAGCGACTATGAAGGTGAAAAATGAACATCTTAAGATGTGGAATGTGGATGCAAAGGAAATGTTCCAGCAGGCCAGAGCAAATACACAGCCTGTAAATACACCGATTCTTCAGTCAATGGACGAAATGTTGTTGAGTATTTTTAATGAAGAAGGACATGCAACAAACCTGTTAGATGAAAATGTTGATTTTGGACTTCGTTCACATGATATGCTGTATGCACTTACGAATGTAGAAAAGCAATATGGAGCATCTATGATCACGCAGCCAGAAGTTTTAAATAAATTGGAACAGCTTTTTCCAGAAGGATTTTATGTGTTACCGTCATCTGTGCATGAAGTTCTGATTGTTCCGGATAATGGAGAGATGGAACCGAAAATGCTTGGTGAAATGGTACGGGAAGTAAATAAAAATGAAGTGGAACGGCAGGAGGTTCTCTCAGACAGAGTTTACAGTTACGATAAAGAAAAACACCAGATTCGCCAGGAACCAGATTCTATACAGAAAGTAAAGGAGATGGAGCGTTGAGAAAACGTAATGTAGCAATCCTTTTCCGATTGAACAAAAAAGAAGCAGAGGCATTGGATAAGAAAGTAAAGAGAAGCGGACTGAACCGGGAAGCTTACCTGAGACAGTTGATTTCTGGTGTTGTTCCAAGAGACGCACCGCCGCCAGATTATTATTCTATGATGCGGGAGCTGCATAAGATTGGAAATAACTTAAATCAGATCGCACAGAAAGCACATGTGTTAAATGTGGTAGATGTGCAGCGTTACGATAAGGAAGTGCGGAAGTTCAATGAAGCAGTCCGTAAGATTACAGAAGCAGTGATACTTCCGGGGAAAAATAAATCATGGCAGTGACATCAATCTGGAGCATCAAAGGTTGGATTGGAAAAGTCATCAATTATGCGGAAAATCCAGATAAGACCAAAGAACAGACGAACCAAGAACTGATTTCAGAAAGTGAAACTGGGCAATTACAGGGATTTAATGATGTGATTACCTATGCGGTGAATGCCGAAAAGACCAGACGGGAACAATCCGAATCCGTAGAAACAGAGCTTGTCGGAGAATCGGAAGAACTGATGGAACAGTATGTATCGGGAATTAATTGTGCACCGACAACTGCCAGAGAAGAAATGATTGCAGTCAAAAAGCGTTTTGGAAAGGAAGGCGGGATTGTTGCATTTCATGGATATCAGTCTTTTGCACCGGGAGAGTGTAATCCGGCAATGGCACATGAGATTGGAAAGAAGCTGGCAGAAGAATTGTGGGGTAGTCAGTATCAAGTGCTGATTGCAACTCATTTGGATAAGGCAAATCATTTACACAATCATTTTGTGGTGAACTCAGTTTCATTCCTTGACGGGAAAAGATACCACAGGACAAATCAGGATTATCGGGATATGCGAATGGTGTCGGACCGGTTATGTAAAGAATACCAGTTATCGGTTGTCGGGCAGCCGGAACAGGGAAAAGGAAAACATTATGCTGAGTGGCAGGCAGAACAGCAAGGAAAGCCGAGTTATCATAGCATGGTAAAAGCAGATGTTGATGAAGCAATCCGAAAAGCGAGGACTGAAAAACAGTTCTTTTTTTATTTGCGGGAAAAAGGATACTCGTTTAAGTTTGGAAAAGACATCATTATTTGTCCGAAAGGACGAGAGCGAGGTTTGAAGCTAAAGCGGAACTTTGGAGAGAATTATTCGCTGGAAGCAATCAGGGTTCGGATTCTGGAAGAAAATGAATTACCTGCCGAGAAGAAATTTCCGGTTCAGAGGCATTACCGGATTCGGGTATCCGGCAACTTCAAGCAGACAAGAAAAATCGGAGAACTTCGGGGATTGTATCTGCATTACTGTTATCTTTTAGGAATCCTACCGAAGAATCGCCCGTCAATATCTGCTAAACAGGTGCATGTATTGTTCCGGGAGGATTTATTAAAACTGAATACCGTTTCTAAGAAACGAAGCTGCTTTGCCATTATCACATTGATACTGCAGAGCAGCTTTTTCATTGAAAGAAGTTTGCAGAAACAAATGGAGCAATGTGTGGAGGAACGGAAGCATCTGCGTTATAGGATTCGGGCAGACAGACTGGAAGAAGAAATACAGGAAATGAAAGAGCAGATAAAAGTTCTGACAGAGAAAATCGGAATGCTCAGAAAGGAGGTGGTGCTTTGCGATGGAATTGCCGTACGTTCCAAGGTAATCGAAGATAAATTTAAGATGGTGCGGGAAAAAAAAGAGAAGAAGGAGGAACAAAGCCATGAACACATCAGGCGAAGCCGCTGACCAGGTGGTACGAATGTCGTTGGAAGTCGGTGAAGCAGCATTGAAGATCAGTGGTACAGGTGCGAAGCATCTGGCAGTAATGCTGTATGCAGTCTTAAAAGAGAAGAAAAAGACAAAAGGCAGAGTAAGACTTGAAACACTGGTCAAATCGGGTAGACCACTGACGGTATTTTCAGTGAAAGAAAGTGATCTGAAGCAGTTTGTGCAGGAAGCAAAACGATATGGCGTGTTGTACTGTGCAGTCCGAAATCCAAGAGGAAGCAGTGACGGATTGGTAGATGTGATTGTAAAGGAAGAAGATGCACCAAGAATCAACCGTATCGTAGATAGATTCCAGTTTGCATCTGTAACAGAAGCAGCGAAGATTAAGACGGAAATTGAGCGGACACGTGCAGAAAAAGAAAAAGCCGGAAAATCAGAGAAGCCGGAAAAGAAGCCGGAAAAAGTACAGGTTCAGCAAGAAAAACAGGGACAGGCAGAGCCGGAAAAAGATTATCCGCAGAAATCCAAGGAGGATCAGCTTATGGACGAGTTGTTTGGAGAGTCGGTGAAGAAAGAGGGTAAGGAGCAAAACCCCTCTTTGGCAAAGACGACCAAATCCCGTCTGTCCGAGCCTACCTCAAAGAAGCAAGAGAAAACCGCAGAGGGTACTTCTAAGTTATTTACCCCGGAAAAACCAGAGAAACCATCGGTCAGAAAGGAACTTCGGGAAATACAGAATGCAAGGAAGAAAGAAGTGGAGCGGCGTGAGAATAGAAATGATCCGGTGAGAAATCAGGGAAATAAAGACCGGAATCAGATTCGCCACCAGCAGCCACAACAGAAACGAAAACCAAGGAAAGAGAGGTAAATTTTATGGATAATAGTTTTGATTCTTTATTAAATGCATCGGCTGTACCACAGGATGAAAAGGTACAGGCATTTATTGCGGAAAGCAAAAATAACAGGAATCGCTGCTATGAGTTGTCAGAGCAGGTAACCGCACAAGTGGCAACGGATGGGAAAATGCTGCAGAAGTATCTGGATGTACAGAGTACCTTTGATCGATATACTACCAATAATGCACTTCTGATTCTGGCACAAAGACCAGATGCACAGAAATTAGGTGACTATGGATACTGGAGAGATCATGGATTTTATTTAAAACGTATGGAACGACAGAATCCAGTTCTGATTTTAGAGCCGGGAAAAACATATAAGCGTGAAGATGGTACAGTTGGAAATTATTATAATGCGAAAAAGCTATATGATATTTCTCAGACAACAATGTCCGATACAACAATTCAAAAGTCAGAATATGAAGAACATGATTTAATCCGGGCGTTAGTCAGTACCCCTCCGGTAAATATTGTTGCAGCAGAACCAGAACAGATGCCGGATGAAAAAGGAGCATTTTTTAAACCGGAAGAAGGTTGTATTTATGTAAGAAAAGGGATGAGTGCACAGGAAATCTTTCAGAATCTTGTGCCGGAATTGGTTATTTGCCGGATATGCGGATGGGAATCCGCACTATGATAAAAATGAAGATGCATTTCATGTATCGTGTGCGTCTTATATGTTGTGTAAAAAATATGGAATAGATACCAGTCGATATGATTTTTCACATGCACCAGAGTTCTTTGAAAAAATGGAGACTCAGGAAGTGAGAGTGGAACTTTCCAGAGCCAGAGATGCAGCGAATACAATTTCTGCAAGAATGGCAAAGGTACTGGATCAGAATCGGAATGCAACTTACCGACAGTCAGAGGCTGAAAAAAACGGGCAAGACAGTTCTGAAAATGTGAAAGATAAGAAAGAAAATCCAGAGCCTGAAAAGAAAGAACAGAAATCCAGAGGACAACATAGAAAAGAAGCACGCTAGAAAAATTCGGGAAAGGAGAATGCAAAATGAGCAGTGATACGATTACGTTAGAACTGGATAAATATGAGAGTGGCGTAGTGTTCCATTCCCTAAAGGACAAGCGGAATCAGATGCTGAAAGAGGGAAAAGATACGGAGCTTGTCGATGACGTTTTAATGAAAGTCATTGAGAAAATCGAAGTACCGTCGGAGAAGGAAAAGCGAGGACGCAGAAGCCATGAAGAACGATGATGAGCAGAGCAGTCTGATGTTGGCGGTAATTGGAATTATCCCGGTTATCTGGTTTGCGTTACTTGTCGCACCTTATCTTTCGTCTGGTCTTATGGGGATTCTGGATGGAGTCCCGGAAGCAATGAACCATCCGTTTTCCATTCGGTTATGTGGGGACAGTGTAAAAACTGTCCTTATTTTTTTGCTGTCTTACGGCATGGGAATCGGGATTTATATTTCTACCAAGAAACATTACCGACGAGGTGAAGAACATGGTTCTGCTAAATGGGGAAATGTGAAGAAAATAAATCGCAGATACAAGGAGAAGCGGTTTACAAAAAATAAGTTGCTGACCATGCATGTGCAGATCAGTTATAACATGAGGAAACATTTGCGAAATGTATTGACGGTTGTGATTGGTGGTTCCGGTTCAGGGAAGACCAGATTTTTTGCAAAGCCGAATCTGATGCAGGCGAATACTTCTTTTGTGGTTTTAGATCCAAAAGGAGAAAATCTAAGAGATACTGGGTATCTTCTGGAAGAAAAAGGATATGAGGTAAGAGTGCTTGACCTGATCAACATGGAAAAGAGCCATTGCTATAACCCGTTTGTATATCTGAAGGACGATAACGATGTGCAGAGATTGGTAACGAACCTATTCAAAGCGACTACACCCAAGGGAAGTCAGTCAAACGATCCGTTTTGGGATACTGCAGCTTCCATGCTGTTGTTGGCACTGATTTTCTATTTACAGTATGAAGCACCAGAGGAAGAACAGAATTTTCCGATGGTAATGGAAATGTTACGTGCCGGAGAAGTCAGAGAAGACGATGACCAGTATCAGTCACCACTTGATGAATTATTTGAGCGGTTGGAAATGAAAAATCCAGAACACATTGCAGTGAAGTATTACAAAGATTATCACTCTGGTAGTGCAAAAACATTAAAGTCCATTCAGATTACACTTGCAGCAAGACTTGAGAAATTTAACTTATCCAGTCTGGCAGCACTGACCGCAACGGACGATTTAGACCTGCCATCACTGGGAGAGCGAAAAGTGGCTTTATTCGCGTTAATCCCGGACAACGACACCAGTTACAACTTTCTGGTGTCAATTTTGTATACCCAGTTATTTCAGCAGTTGTTCTATCTGGCAGACCATAAATATGGAGGGAGACTTCCGGTTCATGTGCATTTCCTCATGGACGAATTTGCAAATGTTTCACTGCCTGATGACTTCGATAAGATTCTGTCTGTGATGCGTTCCAGGGAAGTGTCAGTCAGTATTATTTTGCAGAATCTAGCACAGTTAAAAGCACTGTTTGAAAAGCAATGGGAAAGCATTATGGGAAACTGTGACGAATTTTTATATTTAGGTGGCAACGAGCTCGAATTCGGATTCGAAGCAGAAGACATTCCTCTCATGATAGAGGCAATCCCTTCCGCCGATTCGATCGTGCTGATAATTACAAAAGTCGAGGATCCTGAGGAACTCGATACCAGATTTTCAAAATTTGCACCTTCTTCCATTGCTGATGCCAGGAAAAAGAATACTCCGGGCAAGCTGGAAGGAGCAGAAGGTTTACTCGATCTGCTCGGAAAGGTTCAGGAATCATTTGAAGCACAGGCAGTGAAGTCTGCCTCGGATACCACATCTGCTTCCGGTGATGATACAGAAAAAAAGGATTCCGGTAACAATATCCGGCTCTTTTCTTTCCCTGTGATGGAGAATGTACTGAAAGCCGCCAGACTTCTGGCTCCGATGTACCACGGTTCCAATACTTTATACAAAGACGAACAGGAGGAGATGTATCTGCTGGCACTTGCCCGGTCCGATCACTCCGCCGCAGATTTCAATCGGATCTGCAATATGTTGTCTGAATACGGTGCTTTAGAAAGAGCGTCCGGCGCAACTTTCGCGTTCCTGGAAGAACACTGCAAGACATTTCTTTCCGGAGATGCGGTTCAGCAGCTCGCCAATATTTAGCCGGAATTATGATCCGGAATTGTCATAAAGATCTGCTATCGGCAGTTCTTTACAAATAACTGCAAAAAACTCTACAGGAATCCTGTAGAGTTTTTTGTAGTTATTTTTATATTATGCCTGGCTTGCTTCCAGTGTTGCATTCAGTTTTGCAACTAAGAGGTCTGGATCAATTCCGTGTCCCATAGCGCCTTCTTCGATAGATTCCATCTGAGAATGTGGGCATCCGATGCATCCCATTCCTGCTTCCATCAGATCGTCAACAAGCTTTGGACATGTAGAATAATATTTGGAAAGCAGTTCACCAAATGTCATGTCTTTTGTAATCTGTGCCATCTTATCGCCTCCTTTTTATTTCAGTGTTTCCATTATAGTAGCTTTTTACCATTGTGTAAACATTTTCCGCAAATTTATTCTTAATATTTGACTACTCAAATGTCAATATGGATAACTCTTTTTTTCGACATTTCTTCATTTTTATAACAACTCTACAAAACGTGCGTTCTTTTTTCTATCCCCGAATAATCCCCCGTTTTTCCCGATTTGGGTGTGGATAACGTGGATAACTTTGTGAAAATCCCCATTTTTCTACATTTTTTGCATTTTTTGATGTGGATAACTTTTTTCATGAATTTTTTTTGTTATTTTTGTTTTTTTGCAGAAATATATCGATTTTTGTGGATTTTGTATATTGTGGATAACTTTCAATTCATGTGGATAATGTGGATAAAAAAAGAACCGGGGAATTTTTCATAAATTCCTCCGGTCTCTTTTCTTATATCGGCTCTTATATCAGCCGTCTTACGGTCACAATATTCGTATAGGTTGCCGGCAGGATCCCGATTCCTTTTGCACTGTTGATCGCATTTACGATCTGCCCATTTCCCATATAGATTCCTACATGGCCATTATATAAGATAATGTCTCCCGCAACTGCCTGATCGTAACTTACCGCCGTTCCCGCATTCTCCATATCCCATGTCGTACGCGGAAGTGCGATTCCAAAATGTGCAAATACCGACTGTACGAATCCGGAACAATCCGCTCCGTTTGTGAGGCTCGTACCTCCCCATACATACGGATTTCCGATAAACTGACAGGCATAATCTACAATTGCCTGCCCGTTTCCCGCAGCCTGCGCCTTCTGCTCCTCCTGCTCCTTTTGAAGTCTTGCCGCCTCTTCTTCTCTCGATTCGGCATACGTAAATGCATCTTCTGCATTTCCCGTGTCATTGTTCTGCACTAACTCTTCTGCTTTCTTCTGTGCCTCATTTCCTACCGTTATATATCTGGAATACACATACCCGGTCACATTTCCCGACTCAACCTTCGTCCATTCTCCCACAGGACCGGTGATCTTTGCCGCATAATCCGGATATAGTTTTCCAACCCATTCGCTGTCTGTTGTTGGTTCACTTCTTATATAAAGAAACGATTGTACATTTGCGAATGCCATATCTGAATACTCACCCTTTTGTTCCGGTACAAGATGATCTTTTACCGATATTGTCTTATCTGATGTGTAACAATCTTCCAATATCTGTGTGCTTTCCGCCGCTGGTATATTCTGCGTATCATCTATGTCTGCAGCATGCACCACCATTGGAAATGCTGTCATGATCCCGGTCACACTAACCAGGAGCACTCCTTTTTTAAGAATCGAATCCATAAACTCCCTCCTTTATGTTTTCTCGTCTTTTGTAATTGTTACAGAATTGTTACATATGTTACGTTTGTTATTATATCATCTGAATACATTTTGTCAAGTATTTCTTTTATTTTCAAGCGTATCATCTGATATTCCTCTATCTTCCATTCGTTTCATTTTTTTATTTTATTACATTTTGTTACATTTATTTCTCCTTATTGACAAATGATATAAACAACACTATACTAAAGATATCAATTATAGTAATTATTATCGTTATTGAAAGGAGGATGTTATGGCTGCTTTAAAATACAGTAAACAGCGAGCCTCTATCAAAGAGTATTTATTACACACAACCGCACATCCTACGGCTGATACCGTATATCTTCATATAAAAGAAGAATTTCCGAATATCAGCCTCGGAACCGTCTACCGCAACCTGAATCTGCTTGCCGACATCGGTGAAGCACTCCGGATTCCGACACCTGCCGGTGGCGACCGTTTTGATGGGCGCTGTGAACCTCATTACCATGTAGTATGCACGAATTGCGGAAAAGTATTCGATCTGGAAATGGATGATTCTTATATCCAGAAGATCAACGAAGATGCCAACGCATGTTTTGATGGAATTATCGAATCTCACAACACACTTTTCCATGGTCTTTGTGCCGACTGTATAAAGAAAAAGAACGAGAATAAATAATAAAATTTATCAAAAACTAATTGACAAAATAGTAATATCGTGCTAAATTAATATCAGTAACAATTACTAATATTAAATTTTAATAAATCAAAAAATTATTTCAAAGAAAAGGAGAACAAACATTATGAAAAAATTTGTATGTACAGTATGCGGATATGTTTACGAAGGAGAAGCTGCACCGGCTGAATGTCCAATCTGCCACGCACCGGCTGATAAGTTCAAAGAGCAGACAGGTGAAAGAGAATGGGCTGCAGAGCACGTTGTAGGTGTTGCAAAAGGTGTCAGCGAAGATATCTTAGCTGATTTAAGAGCGAACTTCGAAGGAGAATGTTCAGAAGTTGGTATGTATCTTGCAATGGCAAGAGTTGCCCACAGAGAAGGTTATCCTGAAGTAGGATTATACTACGAAAAAGCTGCCTGGGAAGAAGCTGAGCATGCTGCTAAATTCGCAGAACTTCTTGGCGAAGTTGTTACAGACAGCACAAAGAAGAACCTTGAGATGCGTGTAGATGCCGAGAACGGAGCTACAGCCGGTAAGTTCGATCTTGCAAAACGTGCAAAAGCTGCTGATCTGGATGCGATCCATGACACTGTTCATGAGATGGCTAAAGATGAGGCCCGTCACGGAAGAGCTTTCGAAGGACTTCTCAAGAGATATTTCGGATAAGAATAACGGATTCTGATATCAGAAGAAGAGCGGATACACCACTTAAGGAGTATCCGCTCTTTTTTGTTCATTCATTATTTTTTCCACTATCCTGCTCTATGCCATGCGCACATAGATCTTTTTCACCGGCTGGTACAGAACCGCAATTGCGATCACCATAAAGACTGCATTGATCACCGTAGCCGGAAGAGATGTAAATGCTCCCACCGCAGCCGCTGCGAATCCACTTCCCATGATCATCATAGATATGGTTCCCATAATAAATTCCATGATCACGTTGATGCATCCGTAAACCACGGCACAGATCATCGCTGCTCCGTATTCTTTCTTTTTATCACCGGCTGTCTTTTTCTTCAGCATCACAAAGAGTGCTCCGACGATCAGACACTTCAGCGCCGTCTCAACAAACGTCTTTGGCGCATCCTGCATATATCCATTTAACATATCAAAGATGGTAAGTCCCAGCGTTCCGGATACGGCTCCTCTTTTTCCTCCCTGAAGTAACAATCCCATTACGACAAATATATGTCCGAAATGAAGAAATGGTGTTCCGACTGCTGCCGGAAGCGGAATCCTGAAAGACTGGATTCCAAGAAATGTAATTGCTGTAAAGAATGCCGTGATCACCAGATTCTTCACCTTATCATTATGAATGGTCTTTCCTGCTGCTGTATTTGTACTCATTGTACTCTTCCTTCCTGTTGTAATATGTAATGAAAAATAAATTCTGCTGAATATATTAGCACGATAGTGGATTCGTCCAAACAGCCAGTTGTAACATTTTCATACAGGCCAGTTTATTTTTCACACCAAAGGAAGTCGTACCCTCTTAATCTTATATCTTTTAATTCCATCTTTTCACTCGTCAGCAGATTACGATATACTCCATCTTCCTGCATCCACGCTGTCTTCTCCTGATCACTGAAGTTGAATATTCCAAAAAATCTTCTTCCCTTATATTCACGTAATATGCAAAGGACACTGTCATCATGCACATCGTATGTATACACATCTGCATCTTTATCAAATGTTATTTCCTGTCCGCGGATCTTTTCCAACCGGTCAAGAGTCTGGAAGATACTTCCCTGAACAGTTGTGGGATTATTCTTATTCTCTGCAAGCTCCCACTGCAGCTTACCACGATGGATGTATCTTGAATCTGCACACTTAGCAGGATCTTCTTTATAACTATAGTCGTTCACCTGCCCCAGTTCATCGCCACTGTATAACATCGGGATACCCGACTGTGTCAACATATATGCATGCAGCATAAGATCTTCCCTGACCGCAGTTTCCATTGCTTCTTTGTTTTGTTCAAATCCGGCTTTTTCAATTCCACACATCGATGCTGTTGTCCCACAGAAACGTGCATCCTGCGTTACCGGATCATCATTATACAATTCTCCGCGACTTATACTTCCCGCTATTTCCCCTGTAAAATAATCATTCAGGTAACGCTTATGTGGGATTTCTTCCATCCCCCACTGTTTCAGGGTCTCATAATCCAGTCCCCATCCGATATCATCATGACAGCGCAGATAGTTTAAAAATACATACTGTTTCGGCAGATGATTCAGAACATCCATCTGCTTTTTCAATAATCGGATATCTTGTGTCGCTATGCTGTTCCAGGTCGTTGCCATGGTAGTCACATTATAAAGCATGTGACATTCCGGTTTTTCTACCGTACCAAAATACGGCACTACTTTTTCCGGTTCCATTACAACCTCACCAAGAAGCAATACACCCGGACATACGATTTCTGCAATCATACGCATCATACGGACGATTGTGTGTACCTGTTTGAGATTTCTGCAGGTAGTTCCTATTTCTTTCCAGATATATGGCACCGCATCAATTCTTACGATATCTATTCCCTGATTTGTCAGATACAGGAAATTATACATCATCTCATTAAACACTCTCGGATTGCGGTAATTCAGATCCCACTGATACGGATAAAATGTTGTCATTACATAATGGCCGTTCTCCGGAAGATACGTAAAGTTTCCAGGAGCTGTTGTCGGAAATACCTGCGGTACTGTCTCCTCGTATTTCTTCGGTATCTCATCATTATCATAGAAGAAATACCGGCTCATATACTCTCCTTCGCCAGCTCTTGCCCGTTTCGCCCATTCATGATCTTCTGACGTATGATTCATAACAAAATCCATACACACATTGATATCTTCCTCATGACACTTTTCTGTCAGTTCTGCAAGATCTTTCATCGTACCGAGATCCGGACGTACCTTACGGAAATCTGCCACCGCATAACCGCCATCAGATCTGCCTTTTGGCGTATCCAGGAAAGGCATAAGATGAAGACAATTAATGTTGCATTCTTTCAGATACGGGATTTTTTCTTTTACACCTTGCATATTTCCCGCAAAATTATCTATATAAAGCATCATGCCAAGCATATCTTTCCTGTGATACCAGCCGGCTTCCTGCTCTCTTTTTGCATCTCTTTCTTTCAGTTTGCTACTCCGTTGTCTGTAATACTCATACATCTTGGAACACAATTCCGCGAACATATCATCGTTCTGATAAAGTTCCATGTAAAGCCACCTGAGCTCATCATGATGTTTCTCTAACCTATATTGAAAAATACTGTTATTTTTTTCTACTCTTTTTCCCATTTTTATACTCTACTCTTCTGCTGTCAGATGCATCTGGTATGCCTTGAATTCTCCCATTTTCACAGGCATCGGAATTCCTGCTTCCATAAGTGCTGCACCATTATAGCTCTTTCCTGTTTCCGTGTCACGATAGATCGCACTACATTTCAATCCTTGAAGCTTTACATAATTCACAGTCATATTTCCATGAATTTCCTGCAGTACGACATTCAGAAGAACTTCTTTCTGATCTTCGGATACAAATGCCCATGCTGCATATTCCTCCATCGCAGGATCAGACAACCGATAGTACAATCCCGTCTGGATCAGTGGTGCGAACTTCCGGTATTCTTCCACCTGTAACCGGATCTCCTGCTTCTCTTCTTCGGAAAGTTTTCCAAGATTCAATTCATATCCGAATGTTCCGGCCATTGCCACTACACCTCTGGTATGCAGAGATGTGATCCTTCCTGTCTGATGATTCGGCACTGCTGATACGTGTGACCCTACAGCGGATACCGGATAACCGAATGAAGTACCATATTGGATCTGCAATCTGTCCAATGCATCTGTATTATCACTGCACCAGATCTGCGGTGTATAATACATCATTCCGGCATCAAATCTTCCACCGCCGCCGCTGCATCCTTCGATCAGCAGATCCGGATATCTTGTCACGATCCTTTCCAGAAAATCATATAATCCAAGAACGTAATCATACATGACCCTTCCCTGATCTTCGGTTCCTCTAGAGAACACATCCATAAGGCTCCGGTTCATATCCCATTTCACATACTCAATATTTCCCTGATCCAGGACTTTACAGATCTGATCAAATATATGATCTACAACCTCTTTTCTCGAGAAATCCAACACCAGTTGATTTCTTGCATGAACCGGATTCCTTCCCGGAATAGTAAGTGCCCAGTCCGGATGTTCTCTGTACAGATCACTGTCTTCCGAGATCATCTCCGGCTCCACCCAGATTCCGAATTTTACACCCAGATCATTGATCTTCTTTATCAGATCTCCCAGTGTCCCACCAAGCTTTTTCTCATTGACAAACCAGTCCCCGAGACCGCTGTTATCATCATCACGTTTTCCAAACCAGCCGTCATCCAGCACCAGCATGTCAATGCCTGCATGCTTTGCCTCTTTTGCCAGTTCGTATAAGGTATCACCATCAAAATCAAAGTAAGATGCTTCCCAACTGTTCACCAGAACCGGACGGACACTTTCTTTGTACTTTCCTCTGCAGATATGCTGTCTGATACATCTGTGCAGATTCTGTGAAAGAAGGTTCATTCCACTTCCGGAAAAAGTAAGAAGTACCTCCGGTGTATAGAATGTTTCTCCTTCTGCCAGCGGATACGAGAACATCTCATCCTGCAGCCCCATAAGCGCACGTGTCTGTCCAAACTGATCTTTCAGTGTCTCACCTTTAAAATTTCCACTATATACGAAAGACATTGCATAACAATTTCCATATTGATCCGTCGTATTCTCATCCGCAAGAATCATCATCGGATTATACTGATGGCTCGAAGTTCCTCTCACACTTCCGATCACATGACTTCCATGTGTGACCGGCTCTCTCTGCATCGTTCTCTCCATTGCATGTCTTCCGTAAAATGTCAGAAGATCATATTTTCCCTGAACAAAATCCAGACATGCAGACTGCGCTTTCCTGATACATATCTTTCCTTCGCCACGATAGACGATCTTCTCGCTTCTTGTGATCACATCATAATCAGGAAGCACACCATACTGCAATGTAACTTCTACGCCTGTAACCGCATCTTCCATTACGATCTCCAGTGTCTGGCTCTCCGTCTCATCCGCATAGACTGCCGGAAGACCCGGAATCTTATATTTTCCGTTGAAAATACGATGCGAACGGTAACGCAGATCACACGCTGTGCTTCCATCTGCATTTTCGATGATCAGTGCCGTGCTTCTGTAATCTCCGGTTCCATAGGAAGGATACTCCTGCGGGAGTGCATCCATGGAATATGTTCTGTCATCCCCTGCATCAAACGGATTTCCAGAGAATCCCCTGTCATAATACGTCAGCAGATAATCCATGCAGCTTCCATCTGTTTTCTTTCCATAATACAGGTGCAGGAGGAACCCATAAGGGTCCACCTGCATCTGATACGTTGTATTCTTTGTCTGTATTGTAAATGTCCTGTCTGATTTACTGTAAACAATTCCCATTTTCCAGTCTCCTTTTTGTGTCTTTTATCCGATTTGTATTTTCTTATTTTACAGCTCCATTTACCACACCGTTCAAGATATGCTTCTGACAGATCAGATAGAAGATCAGGATCGGCAGAAGTGCCAACAGGTAAGAGGCAAATGCCAGGTTATAGTTCGTTCCAAACTGTGTCTGGAAATTAAGCTGTGCCAGCGGCAGTGTGTTCTTTCCTGTGCCTGACATAATAACCAATGGTGTCATAACATCGTTCCACGTTCCAAGTGCTGTCAGAACCGCAACCGTTGCATGCATTGGTTTCATGATCGGAAAGATGATCTTCCAATAAGTTGTCCATGTACTTGCTCCATCCACGCATGCTGCCTCTTCCAGCGCTCTGGGAATATTTGTCAGATATCCGGAATACAGCAGCACATTCATCGGCATATAAAATACCAGATATAAGATGATCACTCCGGCTCTGTTCGCAAGTCCCATCTGCGCCGTCTGTTTTACGACCGGCATCATCAGGATTGCAAAAGGTACGAACATACCACTGACAACATAAAAATAAATAAACTTATAAAATTTACTATGTGCCTTATTTCTTGCAATTGCATATCCAAGCAGTGAATGGATCAGCATTGCAAGCACTACCGTCACAACTGTGATCAGCAGACTGTTTCCCAATGAGTTCCAGAAATCTGTCACTTTCATCGCCTCTGTAAAATTACTCAGACTGAAATGCTTTGGAAGCGATAAGATTCCTGCGACATCATTCGTCATTTCCGAAGGTTTCTTCAGCGCAATGACAACAGTCATATACAATGGAAATACTACAGTGATCAGCCCTGCGATCAAAAGAATCGTTACAGGCCAGTTTATTCTTTCTTTCCCAACTTTTTTTCATTACAACTGTTCCTCCTTCTTACCGGTGATATTCAACTGCATTACCGAAATCACTACAATCACAATAAAGAAAATAACTGCATTTGCGCTTTGGAATCCAAACTGTCCGCCACTCATTCCGTTATTATAGATCAGATATGAGATGGATTCTGTACTCTGGGCAGGACCTCCTTTTGTCAATGCCATGATCTGATCAAATACCATCAGGAAGTTTTTCACACTCAGAACCATATTAATAGAGAAAAATGGAATGATCAGTGGAAATGTCAGGTTCCTGAACTTCTTCCATCCTGTAGCACCATCAATGGCACCTGCTTCATATACATCCTCCGGAACCGTCTGAAGTCCTGAAATATATATGATTGTGTTCATTGCTATCGACTGCCATGCACACACGATCACAATCGCGATCCACGCAAGATTTGTATTAGAAAGCATACTGGAACTAAACGTCTTACTTCCGATCATTTTTCCAAATACAGGAAGGATATACGTAAAGAAATAGTTAAAAATATATCCTACCACCAGTGCTCCCAGTACATTCGGGATAAAATATGCGCCCCTGAGTGCGCTTTTGAACTTGATCTTACTATTTAGTCCGAGTGCCATCAGAAGACTCAATACATTTGTCAAAATTGTCGCCGCAATTGCCAACTTAAATGTAAAGATATATGAGCCTCCGACTCTGGAATCGGTAAACAGATCTTTATAATTACGAAGACCTACCCAGTCGTAACTTCCGTATCCTTTAAAATTTGTAAAACTATAGATGATACCTTTGATCAGCGGCAGCGTATTGAAGCAGAAAAATAATGCAACAATCGGAATCGTGATCAGAAGAAATGTCCGCTTTCTATCATTTAATTTATTCTTTTTCATCGTACTAACTCCTTGAACTTCCGTATTATCAGTAACTTATCTGTCTTAGTCATTATGCGATTTCTCGTAATCTTCCACTTTACGGATAATATCACGATTATATCTTACCCAGTCTGTATCAAATTTCTTAAGAAATGCCTTGCTGTCTTTTTTCATTCAGGAATGTCTGGATCTGTGCGTCTACCGCCATTTCCGATGGATAATAATGATCCTGATAGTCAGACATTTTTCCTTCTTTTATATATTCTTTCATTCCTTCAAGGGTTGATGGCAGTTCAAAATCTCCTTCTTTACAAGGAACCGCCTTCTGCGCATCCAGATATGCCTGTACATTCTCATCTTCCATGAGAAAATCTAACACTTCATATGCCGCCTCTTTATTTTTGCAGTCTTGCATTACGCAGAACTGAAGATCTATTCCTGAGTTCAACTTATTTTCTTCCTTGTTATTACTTGCCGGCATTACAAATGAATCAATCTCCATATCCGGATTCACCGTCTGGATCTGTGGAATTGCATAACTTCCGATCGTATACATTGCGGATTCACCTTTTGCAAATGCCGTACACGCCCCGTTGTAATCATATGCAAACGGATCATCCGGTCCATATGGAAGCAGCTCCAGCATACGTTCTGCCACTTCTTTATATTCCTTCGAAAATGTTGTCTTTCCGCGGTTCACCTGTGCACACACATCTGCGGGTGCAAGATCTACCGCAACCGCATTCCACGGTGCAAGACAAGTCCATGTATCTTTAAATCCAAAATAAAATGGCTGGATTCCTGCATTCTGTATCTCCTGACACAGGCTCATGAGTTCATCCCATGTAGTTGGTATTTTCCATCCATGTTCTTCGAACATTTCCTTGTTGTAAAGAATTCCTGCTGCATTTGCAACGTATGGTACCGCATAAGTTCCTTTTTCCGGAACAAATTCCAGATTTTTATCAATTTCTTTGTATGCCTCTTTAATATCTTCCAGACCTTTATAGTCGGAAATATCCATCAACATATCAGAATCGATAAAGTTTGAATAGTTCACGTCTCCTCCGATTCCAATAATATCCGGATTATCCTCCCGGATAAATCTCGTCTTCAAAACCGTCATTGCATCATTCGGAGATTCAATTGTAAGATGAATATCATCATGTGTACGGTTAAATTCTTCTTCTATTTTCTCAAATGTTTTTACTGCTTCCGGCTTATACTGCACAAGTTCTATTTCTGTCTTTCCTGTCTCTTCCTTTTGTCCGCATCCCTGCAACGTCATAGCCCCAGCCATCGTAAGAACCAGTCCGGCACTTACCAGTTTCCTGTACTTCCTATGCATGTTTTCACACTCCTTTTGCTCCGTTCCTTCCTGATTTTGAACCTTTCCCGGGATATTCTCTTGTTTTCATCGTCAGGTTTTTTTCGTTTCTTATTTACAATTAAATTGTAACATACCATTATGCGTCTATAAATATCCTCATATTATATATTTTATTGCAAAATGCGATTTTTTCCGTTATATATTGAAGTTATCTAGCATTTTGGTATATACTGTTTTAAAAAGGAGGATTCCTATGAGTAATCTTTTATTTTCCGTTTTCCAAAATGAAAATTTTGTCGATATCGGACTTTATCAGTATGGCTGGGAACAATGTGAACCTTCCCATTCTTTTGGACCTGCCGCCAGAAACCATTATATCTTTCACTATGTGATATCCGGAACCGGAACTTTAATGGCCGACGATTCTTCCGGCAATACAATAAAATATCAGGTGAAAAGCGGACAGGGTTTTATGCTATTTCCTAATCAGATCAATACTTACATCGCAGATCAGGATCTCCCATGGGAATATACCTGGATTGAATTTGACGGACTCCGTGCCAAAGAGATTGTCTCTACTGCCGGACTCAGTCCGGATCATCCGGTCTATCATGCCGGTTCGAAAGATCTCCGCAATGAAATGATGAACGAAATGTTATATATTGCCAGACATTCCGGTTCCTCCTCCGATTCACCGTTCCATATAATCGGACATTTGTATCTCTTTTTGGATTATTTCATGCGTTCTGCTGCTACAGTGCGCATGAACCATAGCGGGAAGATCAGAGATTTTTACATCAAAGAAGCATTATCTTATATTGAGCAAAATTTCAGAACAATATTACCATTGAAGACATTGCTTCTTTCTGTGGTCTGAACCGGAGTTATTTCGGAAAGATTTTTCACGATTCCATCGGAAAATCTCCTCAGGAATTCCTGATCAGTTACCGCATGACGAAGGCTGCAGAGCTTCTGAAACTAACCTCTTTATCCATTGCAGATATCGGAAATGCCGTCGGATATCCGAATCAGTTACATTTTTCAAGAGCATTCAAGAATACCTATGGAACTTCTCCAAGAAGCTGGCGCAATGAAAATAAATTAGAACCTGATATGTGAAAAATCAAGCGGAAAAGGATTATTTTGATTTTAAAAATATTTTCCTCTTCTGCTTGATTTTTTTCTTTTCCTGGTATAATATACACATATAGTAAACATAGTATTGAAAACTACATGTCATATTTTCGACATTCAGGAGGTGCATGACTATGGCAGAGCAGTTAAAAGAACACATTAAAGATCCGGGAAGTGCGATCACACATTTTATCGGAATGCTGATGGCAATATTCGCAGCAATCCCATTGCTTTTAAAAGCAGCGCGCGAACCAAGTAAGATTTACATTATCGCAATTGCTGTGTATGCGGCAAGTCTGATCTTACTGTATGCGGCAAGCACAACTTACCATACATTCGATAAATCAAAAAAAGTAAATACCATTCTTAAAAAGATCGATCACATGATGATCAGCGTTCTCATCGCTGGAAGCTACACTCCGATCTGCCTGTTAGTACTTGGCGGCAGGACCGGGATCATCCTTCTTGCGATCGTATGGTCATTTGCCATCGCCGGAATCCTGATCAAAGCATTCTGGGTATACTGTCCGAAATGGGTTTCCTCCGTGCTTTATATCGGCATGGGCTGGACCTGCGTACTGGCATTTACACAATTGCTGAATTCTTTAAGTCCGGCGGCTTTCGTATGGCTGCTGGCCGGTGGTATCATCTACACCGTTGGCGGCGTGATCTATGCTTTGAAGCTTCCGATCTTTAACAGTAAGCACAAATATTTCGGAAGCCATGAGATCTTTCATCTATTTGTGATGGCCGGAAGCGCATGCCACTTTGTTGTGATGTATGCTTTTGTACTTTCATGAAATCCATATGAAAAGCTGCCGGTGGCAGCTTTTTTCACTTAATATCATTTATTTTTACTTATTCTGCGAGTTCAAATTTATTCGGGATCTTCTCTCCGCTCTCGATCTCCTTATCCACACTCTTTTTCACATAAGTTTCCGTTTCCTTTGATCAGCAGTTCCTTTTCTCTCCGTGTCAGCTGTTTGATCGCATATTCCCGGCTCATTGCCTCATTCTTCGTCTCATGTTCTTCGTAATACACAAGCTTCACCGGTCTTCTGGTCTTTGTGTATTTCGCACCTTTTCCACTGTTATGTGCTTTTATCCTCTTATCCAGATCATTTGTCCATCCTGTGTATAACGTACTGTCTGCACATTTTATGATATAGGTATAATTCATGTAGCTGTCCCCACTTATCCACAATCGGTCTGATTTTTCCTGTAATAATCCACTTTATTTTATCCGTTATCCTGCGGAAAGTCAATTTTATCCACCCCTCAAAAAGAAGGACTGCACAAGAAAAGGACAGAGATCTCCGGGAATCCCTGTCCTTTTCTTTTAATCCTGATCCGCTGTATACTCCACCGGGTTCACCGGCTGCCCGTTTTTCCGCATCTCAAAATATACATTACAGCCTTCTTTGCTGTAATACTTCGTCGGCTGGCTAACATAGCCAAGCACACTCTTCGCTTCTACATAATCCCCGACCTTCACAGGTACTTCTTTCAGCTGCCCGTATAACAGCTCGTATCCGTTTCCGATGTCTACATTGACCGTTGTTCCCGTCTGCGCACTGACATCGATCGACTTGATGATCCGGGTGCGCCGCAGAGTACCTGATCTCCTTCTGCACCTTCGATGATCACGGCCGGATTATACTTATACTGATCCAGCGTCTGGAAATATACCGTCTTATCCATGCTGTAGCTCATGATCACAGCCCCGTTCACCGGCCATAGAATGTAGCTGTCTTCTGTAAAGTTGATATTATGACTCTTTCCTGCTGTTGCCTGGGTTCCTGTTCCATTCTGCTCTGACTGATCTGTCATTCCGGTTCCGTCTGATTCGTTTTTTTCATTATCGGTACTCTCAGTTGTTGTGCTTTTCTCCGTACTGCTTCCGGTATTCTCACTTTTTACTTTTGATGTTCCGGTTTCTCTTGTCAGATCGCTGTTCTCTTTGTTGTCTTTCTTTGTCTCTTTCTGCCTGCTTTTTTCTTCCGCCTTCGCCAGCTCATTTTTCTGCGTTTTCCTGTAATCATTAAATGTATATGTTCCTGCTATTGCAATTGCTGCCACAAAACATAACACTGCTGCCACGGTAGCACGCCGTTTGGACATAGACGTTTTTTCGTTTTTCTTCATTTCATCACCACCTCTGACCATATTTTGCCAGATCGTGATGTAGTTATACATTTTTTATAATTTCTGTCACTTCTTTTATATCCGTTCCTTTAAAAAAATATTTTAATATTTTTCTATATCCTTGTTTCTTTTTTGCCATCTCATTTGCCGTGTACTGACTCATACCGATTCCGTGACCGGCTCCTCTTGTGGTTACTCTTAACTTTCCATTATAAGGTTGCAGCGTAAAACAACTTGAAGCCAGATGATATTTATTTCTGAATTCTTCCCCGCTCATTACCTTGTCTCCCACGCGGATCTTCAATACATATCCCACGGAATCTGTCTTTTGTATCTCCACATCCAGCGTTTCAATACCTGTAGTTCCCTCATTTTCGCCTTTTTGTTCACTCTTCACTTCCAGTATCACCGTCTGTATCTCATTTTCAGCATTTACATCCACGGGGCATTCCACGATTTTCAGATAAGGATACTCTTCCTTTCCAAGCACCTCTTTTGCGTCTCTTGTATATCCGTTACTCAGATTAAAAAATGGTGTCATTGCCAGATCTTTTCCATAGAACAGCACTTGTCCCGCAGTAGATTCCAGTGCGTTTTTTAACTTCCGGTAATTTTCCGTATACCGCATGCCCCATGCAGATTTCATCTGTTTTTCTGTCCAGAATTCGTCTGCCGCTTCTTCCGGCAGTATACCGTCTCCACCGGCTTCCTGAATCATGCGGTATACTTCTGTCCGGATGAGCACTGCCTGTGCGTTCAGCGCTTCTTTCTCATAATCTGCCGGCATATCCCTGGCCAGTACTCCGATACAATACTCTTCCACAGGCATCTTTCCGTTTTTCTCTATTTTCACCATCGTTTCATCTGCTTTGGAAGCAGTGATGATCTTCGGTCCATTTATAAATACGGTTATGATATACGGAAGCAAGACTATGATAAGCAGCCAGCAGCCGGCCCGTTTCACTTTTTCACTTATTATCCTGTATCGTCTCATATATTGCACACCTCCCCGACAGCAGAGCCACTTTCTCCGTCCCCATTGACACTGGCAGAGCCACTTTCCCCGTCCCCATTGGCACAAAAAAACCCTCCCATACCTTAAGGTATGAGAGGGTTTTTAATATTCCAGTTCATCCTCATTGATCACAACATGATCCAGATGCCAGATATCATCTACATATTCCTGAATCGTTCTGTCTGCCGAGAACTTACCGCAGCAAGCGGTATTCTTAAGAGCCATCTTAGCCCATTTGTCTGTGTCTTTATAAGCTTCCATTGCACGGGCCTGTGCATCCGCATAAGAACGGAAGTCTTTTAAGATAAAGTACATATCTGCTCTTGCACCACCCTGATTATTCAGAAGGCTGTTGTAAAGGTCACGATACATCTCTTTATCACCGTTTGCATAAGTTCCATCAACCAGCTGGTCTACCACTCTTCTGATATCCGGATCGTTGTTGTAGATATCGTATGGATTATATCCACCGTTCTGCTCGTAGTTGATAACTTCATCTGCGCTCAGTCCGAAGATAAATGCATTGTCGATTCCAACTTCGTCTACGATCTCTACATTCGCTCCATCCATTGTTCCGAGTGTCGGTGCCCCGTTCATCATGAACTTCATGTTACCGGTTCCGGAAGCTTCCTTGGAAGCTGTAGAATCTGCTCACTGATATCTGCTGCCGCGAAGATCAGCTCTGCGTTCGATACACGGTAATCTTCGATAAATACAACTTTCAGTTTGCCGTTGATACTGCGGTCATTGTTGATCACATCCGCAACCGAGTTGATCAGTTTGATGATCTCTTTTGCACGGATATATCCTGCGGAAGCCTTTGCGCCGAAGATGTATGTCTTAGGATAGAAGGACATCTCCGGATGCTCTTTGATCTGGTTATACAGATACATTACATGCAGGATATTCAGCAGCTGACGTTTGTATTCGTGAAGACGTTTGACCTGTACATCGAAGATTGATCTTGGATCTACTTCTACACCGTTGTGCTCTTTGATGTAAGCTGCAAGACGCTCTTTGTTCTTGAACTTGATCGTCATGAATTCTTTCAGGGCCTCTTCGTCATCCAGCCATTCCTTCAGTCCGCTCATCTTGGATAAGTCTGTAATCCACTCTTTTGTTCCGAGCTTCTCTGTTACCCAGTCGGCAAGCAGCGGGTTCGCATGCATAAGGAAACGTCTCTGTGTGATACCATTCGTCTTGTTGTTGAACTTCTCCGGCATCATCTGATAGAAGTCTTTCAGTTCCTGGTTCTTCAGAATCTCTGTATGAAGCTTTGCAACACCGTTGACAGAATAGCCTGCAACGATCGCAAGATGTGCCATCTTAACCTGACCGTCCATCAGGATCGCCATCTTCTTTACTTTCTCTTCATTACCAGGATACTGTGCTCTTACCTGCTCGACAAAGCGGCGGTCGATCTCCTGGATGATCTGATAAATACGTGGAAGGAGTCTTGAGAACAGATCGATCGGCCATTTCTCAAGTGCTTCTGCCATGATCGTATGGTTCGTATATGCACAGCATTTTGTTGTAATATCCCATGCTTCATTCCATCCGAGATTCTCCTCATCAAGAAGAATACGCATCAGCTCTGCTACCGCCACTGTCGGATGTGTATCATTCATCTGGAATGTTACTTTCTCCGGAAGTTTGCTGATATCACCATGTTTCTTTTTAAACTTTGTAATTGCAGCCTGGATACTTGCTGATACGAAGAAATACTGCTGTTTCAGTCTCAGTTCTTTTCCTGCGATGTGGTTATCATTTGGATAAAGCACTTCTACGATATTCTTCGCAAGGTTCTCCTGCTCAACGGCTTTGTGATAATCTCCACGATCAAAAGAATCTAACTGGAAGTCTACGATCGCTTCTGCATCCCAGATACGGAGTGTATTCACGATGTGGTTGCCGTATCCTACGATCGGATAATCATAAGGGATCGCCATTACAGATTCATAGTTCTCCTGAACGAAGTGTGTCTTTCCTGTCTCATCGTATTCCACACGGATATTTCCGCCAAAACGTACTTCTTTCGCATATTCCGGTCTGCGAAGCTCGAACGGGTTGCCGTCTTTTAACCAGTTATCCGGTGCTTCTACCTGATAGCCGTCTCTGATCTTCTGCTTGAACATACCATAACGGTAACGGATACCGCATCCATAAGATGCATATCCCAGTGTTGCAAGAGAATCCAGAAAACAAGCTGCCAGACGTCCGAGTCCACCGTTACCAAGTGCTGGATCCGGCTCCTGGTCCTCGATCACGTTCAGGTCGATTCCCATCTCTTCCAGAGCTTCTTTTACTTCCTTATATGCCGTCATGTTGATCAGGTTGTTTCCGAGAGCTCTTCCGAGCAGGAATTCCATGGACATGTAATATACGGTCTTCGGATCGTCTTTCTCATACTGTTTCTGTGTTGCAAGCCAGTCATCGATGATGGCTTCCTTTACAGCATAAGAAACTGCCTGGAACAACTGCTGCGGAGTTGCCTCTTCTACTTCCTTACGGAACAATGTCTTTACATTGTTCCGTACATCTCTTTTAAATACGTCTTTTTCAAATCTTGGATTATACATTTTCTACTTCCCTTCTAAAAAACTGGGCTTTGATTATCTCTTTTCCACACCGATCGTTACAGCTTCTCCATTGATCTTCCACTCTTTCGTGTAGCCTGCTGGTGCTGCTTTTGTAACTTCCAGTGCAAGTGTTTCATCTGCGATCGTAGATGCATTGTCTGCAAATACTTCTCTGCTTTTTCTGTACCTTCATAAGATACTGCGATCTTATCCATAACTTCGAATCCGGCTTCCTTACGCATGGTCTGTACTTTACTGATGATCTCACGTACAAATCCTTCTTCCAGAAGTTCTTCGGAAAGGTTTGTATCCATAACAACTGTAATTCCGTTGTCATTCTCAGATACATATCCCGGCATCTGTGCAGATTCGATCAACAGATCTTCGCGGAACAGAGTCACTTCCTGTCCATTGATATCAAGCTTCAGGGCATCTGTAGCATTTAACTCATCCATTGCTGCATTTCCTTCGAGGTTATCGAGTGCTGCTTTAATACCTCCTAACATTTTACCATATTTTGGTCCCACTGTCTTTAACTGAGGTTTAAAAGTATATGAAGTAAAGTCACGAACATCTTGTGTAAATGTTACATTCTTTACATTTAATTCATCTTTTACGATGTCTTTGTAAAATTCCGGTACTTCAAAATCAGCTTTTACATACATCTGTCCGATCGGCTGACGGTTCTTGATATTTGCAGTATTTCTGCATGCACGTCCCATAACAACCAGCTTCAGAACATTGTCCATATTAGCTTCCAGTTCTGTATCGATATGTGCTTCATTTACAACCGGGGAAGTCACACAAATGGATACTTTCCGGAGCGCTCTCGTCCACGCTTCTTACCAGGTTCTGATAGATCTCTTCTGTCATGAACGGGATCATCGGAGCTGCCGTCTTGCAGATCTCAACCAGTGCTGTGTACAGAGTCATGTATGCATTGATCTTATCCTGTTCCATTCCTTTTGCCCAGAAACGTTCACGGCTACGTCTTACATACCAGTTACTCATGTCATCTACGAAGCTCTGAAGTGCCTTTGCAGCCTCCGGAATCTTGTAGTTGGACAGATCATAGTCTACTGCCTTGATTGCGGAATTGAGCTTAGACAGAAGCCATTTATCCATAACGGACAGTTTGTCGTATTCCAGTGCGTATTTTGTTGCATCGAAATCATCGATATTCGCATACAGTACAAAGAACGCATATGTGTTCCACAATGTTCCCATGAACTTTCTCTGTCCTTCTACAACGGCTTTTCCGTGGAAACGGTTCGGAAGCATGGTGCACTGTTGACATAGAAGTACCAACGGATCGCATCTGCTCCGTATTTCTCCAGTGCGTCGAATGGATCAACTGCATTTCCTTTGGACTTACTCATCTTCTGACCATTCTCATCCTGCACGTGTCCAAGTACGATAACGTTCTTGTATGGTGCTTTGTTGAAGATCAGTGTAGAGATTGCAAGCAGTGAGTAGAACCATCCACGTGTCTGTCAACAGCCTCGGAGATGAAGTCTGCCGGGAACTGCTTTTCAAATAACTCTTTATTCTCAAATGGATAGTGATGCTGTGCAAATGGCATA
>ENA-OQHY01000273-OQHY01000273.1-human-gut-metagenome-genome-assembly--contig:-NODE-273-length-30527-cov-5.414737_pt1 | contig 30527 bp, 34 predicted proteins | sample MGYA00242570_ERZ504733 | MGnify/ENA primary metagenome ERZ504733 (study PRJEB26092, sample SAMD00036219) | human gut metagenome | host: Homo sapiens | study: EMG produced TPA metagenomics assembly of... | reverse complement strand
TAACAATTCCGATATCCTTACCAAGTGTGAATGACATAAAACACAGTGCAATAAATCCGGCGATTGTTGTAACGGAACTTCCGATTACAGAGGAAAATGTCTGTGAGATCGCATGTGAACTGAATCGTCAGATCCGAAACGAAATGCTCCAGCCTGTTATGCGTTATGGGATCCTGAAGGAAAGAATGGCAGCTCTGATCACAGATGGTCTTCGTGCCGAGCTTCTGGAAAGCAAAGGATATGAAACCCAGCTTCTTGAATTTATCGATATGGAACATACACCAAAGAATATTCTGATCCGCGCAGTAAAAACCGGAAAGAAAAAGAGCAGGGACAGTTTTTCGGATACCATGAAGGCTCTTCATGTGGCTCCTACCCTGGACAGGCTTCTTTATCCGGAAGAGTCAGCCTCACAGAAGGGAGAATGACATGATGAAGATCCTACGTAAGGGAGTGATACTGCTTGTGATCTTTGTGGCAGTAGTAGCCGGGACCTCATTTCTGATGAACAGTCAGTCTACAGATAACCGCTCAGATATGAACGATGCCACACTTCCGGAGGTTATGGTAAAGATCGGAAGTACCCAGGCAAATAAGATGTATGGATACAGACAGCAGATGCAGACCGATTTCATGAGAGGAAGTATTACTCCGCTGGATACGACCAAAAAAGTGTCTTTTGAGATCAACCCATATGCTGATACAGTAACAGGGCTTGCTTATGAGGTACGGACTTCAGACGGAAGCAAGGTTATGGAGAACCGTAAGATCAAGAATCTCACGAAAGAGGACAACGGCTGTTTAAGTACAGAAATTGAGATCGGCAGTGACCTTCGCATGAACCAGGAGTATTCCATGCAGATCACGCTGGATACCAGTGAGGGGGAAGTTTACTACTATACAAGAGTGGTTTCCAGAACCCAGTTGAATACAGAAGCGTATCTTCAGTTTGTCAAGGATTTTTCCACAAAGTGTCTGGACAAGGAACAGGCAGATACGCTGACCGGATATCTGGAAGCGGAGGATATTTCCGGCGGAACGAATTACAATAATATTTCCATCAGTTCCGGACTTTCCAATATCAGCTGGGGATCCTTTCTCCGAAGCTCTACATGGAAGGAGTTCCGCTGATCGATGATATTAATGAAACGACTGCAAGTATCACGCTGGATTATCAGGTTTCCGCACAGGATGATGAGGGTAAAACCGAAATTTATGATGTTACGGAATTTTACCGTATGCGTTATACAGAAACAAGGATCATGTTGCTGGATTTTAAACGTTCTGCAACGAAGGTATTTGATCCGTCTCAGAAGGTAGTTTCCGATGCAGGCCTGCTTCTGGGTGTCCGTGACAAGAATGTCACTTATGCTTCAGACAGCAGTGGAAAGATCGTTGCTTTTGAGCAGGATGGGGATCTCTGGTCTTATGCACCGTCCAGCGGAAAGATCACAAGGATCTTCAGCTTCCGCAAAGAGGAAGATAACGATTCCAGATATGTGCGCAACGAACATGATATCAAGATCATCCGAGTGGCAGATAACGGGGATGTGGACTTTGTATTGTACGGTTACATGAACCGTGGTGTTCACGAGGGATACAGCGGTGTCTGTGTTTATCACTACAACAGCGACCGTAATGTGGTGGAAGAAAAAGTATTCATACCAAGTACAGAATCCTACGAGTTCCTGAAGGAAGATCTTGGAACACTCACTTATGTAAATAAAAACAATCAGCTGTTTCTGCTGTTTGCACAGAAGCTGTATCAGGTAGATATTGAGACAGGAACCTCACAGGTTCTGGAAGAAGGAATCAAACAGAACCATTTTGTTGTGTCAGATACCAAGGCACATGCAGCATGGCTGATCGAATCCGGAGATGATGCAGGGAAGATCCGGGAAATTGAATTTGATTCTCTGAAAACAAGAGATATTTCGCCGGAAAGCGGAAAAATCTGAGAGCTCTGGGATTTATGAATGAAGATCTGGTATATGGGATCCTTTCCGATGAAGACATTCTTACGGATGCCAATGGACATGAAACAGAGGGAATCAGTACATTCCGCATTGAAAGCTTTAAAGGAAAGGTGAAAAAAGAGTATCGTCAGGATGGCCTTTATATCACCAACGTAACGGTTGGCAGTACCATGATGGAGTTTGAACTTTCTGCAAAATCGGGGAATGCTTATACAGTCCAGAAAAAGGACAATATCATGAATAACAAAAAAGCATCCGGAAGCCAGATAGATGTAGCATTGATCACTACAAACCGTGCAGGAACGCTGATCCGCCTGACTATGACTCAGAAACCGGAGACAGACAGTCCGCTGCTTGTTTGTTCCAAGATCGAGAGTACTGAAGACTCATCGGTAACATTGGATACTACCGTTCCGCAGGGAGAACTTTATTATGTTTATGCATATGGTTCTCTTGACCGTATCTATACCGATCCGGCTGCAGCTGTGAAACGCGCGGATGCGCAGACTGGCGTGGTACTTAACCGTGCGCAGCAGTATGTCTGGGAACGTGGAAACAAAAAAACAAAGCTCCAGATGAATATAGAGGATGTACCGGAAAGTATACGTACAGCCAACTGGAAGAAAAAAGAACTTCAGGATAGCCTTGGTGATATGGGAACGGTGATCGATCTGACCGGCTGCACTCTTGACAATGTTCTTTATGAGGTCAGTGCCCAGAGACCGGTGATCGCCAAGACAGGAGAAAATTCCAGTGTGGTGATCGTAGGCTATGATGAATATAATACCTATCTTTATGATCCGGCAACAGGCAGATCAGCCGTATGGAATGAATGACAGTACAGCGCTGTTTGAGAGTGCCGGAAATGTATTTCTCACCTATATAGAAAACGTCATAGAGTGATGCTTACAGAGCAGGCCGGATGAAGGCCATGGGGTTACAGCAGGATGGCAAGACGGGAGTTCCCGTTTGGCATAAATCGAAAACAGGAAAAAGTTCCTGTTTTCCGGGGAAAGCGCGACAGGAAAGGGGAAAAATCAATGTTAAGTGAAAGTATTAAAAAACTGGTACAGTATGGGGTGGAGAGTGGTATTACTCCGGAATGCGAAAGAATTTATGCAACCAATCTTCTTCTGGATGCCTTTGGGGAAAGCGAATATACAGAACCGGAGACAGAGTATGCTAAAATCAATCTTGAGGAGACTTTGAACGAACTTCTTGATGAGGCTGTAAAGAGGGGCATCATCGAGGACAGTATTGTGTACAGAGATCTCTTTGATACAAAACTGATGAACTGTCTGATGCCGCGTCCTGCCCAGGTGCAGAGAGAATTCTGGGATGCTTATAAAGAAGATCCGGAAAAAGCCACAGATTATTTTTATAAGCTGAGTCAGGACAGTAACTATATCAGACGTTATCGCGTAAAAAAAGATCAGAAATGGACAGTAGACAGCGAATATGGCAAGATCGATATCACGATCAACCTGTCCAAGCCGGAAAAAGACCCAAAGGCTATCGCAGCTGCCAAGCTGGTAAAATCCAGCAGCTATCCAAAATGTCTGCTTTGTCCGGAAAATGAAGGCTATGCAGGAAGAGTCAATCATCCGGCAAGGGAGAACCACAGGATCATCCCGATCACCATCAATGACAGTCCATGGGGCTTCCAGTACTCTCCATATGTTTACTACAATGAACATTGTATCGTATTTAACAGTCAGCATACTCCGATGAAGATCGAGAGAAATACATTTATCAAGCTGTTTGATTTTGTAAAGCTGTTCCCACATTATTTCCTTGGCTCCAATGCGGATCTTCCAATCGTAGGAGGTTCTATCCTCAGCCACGATCATTTCCAGGGCGGGCATTACACCTTTGCCATGGCGAAGGCAGAGATTGAAAAGCATGTGACGATCCCGGATACGAAGATGTGGAAGCAGGCATTGTAAAATGGCCTCTTTCCGTACTGCGTATCCGCAGCAAAGACGAGACGAGACTGATCGATCTGGCAACACATGTACTGGCAGGCTGGAGAGGATATACGGATGAGTCTGCATTTATCTTTGCAGAAACAGACGGAGAGCCGCATAACACCATCACACCGATCGCACGTAAAGTGGGAGATACCTTTGAACTGGATCTGACATTACGTAACAATATCACAACAGAGGAGCATCCGCTGGGGGTTTATCATCCGCATGCATGCTATCATCATATCAAGAAAGAGAATATCGGTCTTATCGAAGTTATGGGACTCGCTGTTCTTCCGGCACGTCTGAAAGAAGAGCTGGAGCTTCTTGAAGAATATATTTTAAGCGGCAGGGACATCGCTTCCAATGAGAAAATCGAGAAACATGCTGCATGGGTTGCAGAATTTCTGCCAAAATATGAGAAACTTGATAAAGATAATATCCAGGAAGTCCTTCGCAGGGAAGTGGGCAATGTATTTGTTCATGTACTGGAGGATGCCGGTGTTTATAAATGCACACCAGAGGGCAGGGATGCATTTATGAGATTTATCAATACTCTGTAAAAAAAGTACGGAGGCACCCGGGGATGGATATGTATTTCAGGAGGAGTTTGTTTATATGAAAAACAGAGAAAAACCGGAAAGGCCTTTCAGGTAAAATGGCTTTTGCTGGCACTTGTGGCAGCTGCACTGATCTTTGTGCCGGCTGCATCGCATAAGGTGTCGGCGGCGAAGCTTGTTTATACCGTTAAGTTCAATAATAATTCAGGTACCAGCAAAAGTAAGACGTATACCGCACTGACACGGAACGTGACATTAAATACTACGATCCGGCTTCCGGCAGTACCCAAGGCTGTGGGATATCAGAATCTCGGATGGACTACACGGAAGGGGAGCAGTAAGGTAGTATATAAAGCAGGTGCCCGCGTAAAGGTCAGAAAAGATATGACTCTGTATGCGGTCCGCAGAAAGAGCAGATACTATACCGTAAACTTCTATCTTGGAAATGGAAGCACCAATTCCGCATATAAGAAGCTGCAGAAAAAAGTAGAAGAGGGTACATATTACACATTGCCTGCAGTTCCATCCAGATCGGGATATGTAAATCTTGGCTGGTCAACAGCAAAGAACGGCAAGGCATCTACTGCAAAAAAAGTAGGAACGAAGATTAAAATCTCCGGTAATATCAGATACTATTCCGTACAGATGCAGTCAGTAAAAGTAAATCTCCGCAAGGCAAACGGAACCGTATGGAAGACAGTAACACTTGGAAAGGGCGGTTACCTTAAGCTTCCATCTGTATCCAATGCGACAGGTTATACGTTTATGGGCTGGTCTAAGACCAGACGGACCGGTTCTTCCACAGATCCGGATTATGAAGCCGGCGAACTTCTGCGGATCAACAAAAACACCAATCTGTATGCGACAGTATTTAACCGTGCACTGGAGAAGGATATCAGCTCCGATGAGATGGCTCATCCGGCGATCGGTATGATGTACAGTAAGGTCATTTTTGTGGGAGATTCCCGTACTGCAGGAATACAGGCGACACTGAACAAACAGATGAGCAGTTCTGTAACAAATGGGGTTTCTTTTGTTGCAAACCCAGGAAAGGGCTTGAGCTGGTTCCGGGATACAGGATATGCACAGCTTATAGAAGAGATCGACAAAACAGAAGGTTCCAAACCGATCGCCGTTATCTTTAATCTGGGTGTCAATGACCTGGGAAATGCAGGCAATTATGTCAGCTATATGACCAATATCGCATCCACATTGAAAAGTAAGAACTGTAAGCTCTTTTACATGTCTGTAAACCCGATCAACAGTACCATGATCACAAAAGCAGGAAGAGGCGCCCGTACAGAGGCACAGGTAAGAGAATTCAACAGCAAGATCCGTTCCGGTCTTTCTCTGGATTACAAGTACATCGATATGTACAGTGTACTTATGAAAAAAGGCTACGGGACCAATGCTTCCTACAATGGCACAGACGCTGACAGTGATGACGGACTTCACTACACAACAAAGACATTCAAGAGGATCTACTATTACTGCATTACTTATCTCAACACAGGAAGTATCAACGCATCTTATTATTAATGGTATAACAGACAGAAAAATCCCGTCTGCCGGAGACATTCCGCCAGGCGGGATTTTCTGTCCGGCGGCCCGCTATTTTTCTGTCCGACAGGGCAATTACTCCTTGCACGAACCATGAGAATAGTCTATACTTAATTCGATACGGACGTTTGGAGGTCCGCAGGGACGTGTGATCCTGAATATGAGGAATGAGGTATAGATTATGAAACTGACAACAGTGAAAGAGATTTACAGAAACCGTGAACAGTATCTCGACAAAGAGATCACCGTAGGTGGATGGGTACGAAGTGTTCGTGATTCCAAGGCGTTTGGATTCATCGTACTTCATGATGGAAGCTTTTTTGAAACTCTTCAGATCGTATATCACGATAACATGGAGAATTTCGCAGAGGTTTCCAAGCTGAACGTTGGAGCGGCCATCATTGTTAAGGGAACGCTGGTAGCTACCCTCAGGCGAAGCAGCCATTTGAGATCCAGGCAACAGAGATATCTGTAGAGGGAGCTTCCGCACCGGATTATCCACTTCAGAAGAAGAGACACAGTCTTGAATACTTAAGGACCATGACACATTTAAGACCGAGAACAAATACTTTTCAGGCTGTATTTCGTGTACGTTCTCTCTGTGCATATGCGATCCATAAATTTTTCCAGGAGAGAGGCTTTGTCTATGTGCACACACCGCTGATCACAGGAAGTGACTGTGAAGGTGCAGGAGAGATGTTCCAGGTAACAACACTGGATCCGAAGAATATTCCGCTGACAGAGGATGGAAGTGTTGATTATTCACAGGATTTCTTCGGAAAGGAGACAAACCTTACCGTAAGCGGACAGCTGAACGGAGAGACTTATGCACAGGCATTCCGCAATATCTACACATTCGGACCGACCTTCCGTGCTGAGAATTCCAACACTACCCGTCATGCAGCTGAGTTCTGGATGATCGAGCCTGAGTGTGCGTTTGCAGACCTTCAAGACGCTATGGAGCTTGCAGAGGCTATGCTGAAATACGTGATCCGTTATGTCTTTGAGAATGCACCGGAGGAAATGAACTTCTTCAATTCCTTCATTGACAAGGGGCTTCTTGACAGACTGAACCATGTGCTTAATTCTGAATTTGCACATGTGACCTATACAGAGGCTGTTGAGATCCTTGAGAAGAACAATGACAAATTTGATTACAAGGTATTCTGGGGATGTGATCTTCAGACAGAGCATGAGCGCTATCTGACAGAGCAGGTCTACAAGAGACCGGTATTTGTTACAGATTATCCGAAGGAGATCAAGGCATTCTACATGAAACTCAACGAGGATGGAAAGACAGTTGCGGCTATGGACTGTCTGGTGCCGGGAATCGGAGAGATCATCGGAGGAAGCCAGAGAGAGGATGACTACGACAAGCTGAGAACACGTATGGATGAGCTGGGTCTGAAACCGGAGGATTACGATTTCTATCTGGATCTTCGTAAATATGGTTCCACACGTCATTCCGGCTTTGGTCTTGGATTTGAGAGATGTGTCATGTACCTTACAGGTATGGGCAACATCCGTGACGTGATCCCATTCCCGAGAACTGTAAAGAACTGCGATCTTTGATCAGAACACTTTTGCACAGCAGGACGTTCTGTGCTCCTGAGATCAGAGAACAGCAGGGAGAAATTGGCAACAGGTATTGATATGTGTGACTGACACACAAGGGAGAACATTATGAGATTTATTCATCTTGCAGACGTGCATCTGGGCGCAGTTCCCGACAGGGGCTGCCCGTGGAGCAAAGAGCGGGAGGAAGAAATCTGGAGCACTTTCCGCCGGGTTATTGCGGGCATCCGCGAAGATCCGGTGGATTTGCTATTTATATCCGGAGATCTGTTCCACCGCCAGCCTCTTATGAGAGAGCTTAAGGAAGTAAATTATCTGTTTTCCACCATCCCGGATACCAGAGTGTATCTGATGGCAGGAAATCATGATTTTATAAGCAGAGATTCTTTTTATAATACGTTTGAGTGGAATTCCAATGTTATATTTTTCAGGAGCAGGGAACTGACCTGCGTTAAAGATCCAAGGCTTGATGTCTATGTATATGGACTGAGTTACTATGACCGGGAAATAAAAGACGGACTTTATGATCAGGCTGTCCCTGTCCAGAAAGAAGGAATCCATATTCTGCTGGCCCATGGCGGCGATGAGAAGCATATTCCTCTCAGTGCAGCAGCTCTGGCGGCGTCAGGCTTCGATTATGTGGCGTTAGGGCATATCCACAAGCCGCAGATCCTGATCCGTGACCAGGCGGCCTTTTCCGGGGCTCTGGAGCCCATTGACAGGAATGATACAGGGGAACATGGATATATGGAGGGACGACTGATCAACGGAAGGATCCGTACAGAGTTCGTTCCCTTTGCCTGTCGTTCCTATCAGCAGCTGGTAATGACACTTCACGAGGAAACTACACAGATATCTCTGGAAGAAGCGGTAAAATCCCAGATTTTCCGCAGAGGAGGAAGGAATATCTACAGGATCGTTCTTCAGGGAATGCGTTCGCCGGATCTTCTTCTGATCCCTGAGAAACTGAAAAGTCTCGGAAATGTTACCGATGTTGTGGATGAATCCTGGCCGGCATATGATCTTGGTGAGCTCTACAAACGCTACAGCGGTACTCTGATCGGTGATTATATCGGCTATTTTCTGGCCAAAAAGGGTATGGATACCGTGGAAAAAAAGGCGCTGTATTATGGGCTTCAGGCATTGCTTGAGACAGGCAGCCGGCGATAAAGGGGCAGCACAGGAGGATAGCATAAGATGGTTATCAGACGTTTAAAAATAAAAAATTTCGGGAAAGATCCGGGACAAGGATATGGAGCTTGCGCCTGGGATCAACGTACTTTACGGTGAAAATGAGAGTGGAAAAACTACCACACATACATTTATCCGCTCCATGTTTTACGGCGTTCGCAGACTGCGGGGAAAGGCTGCTCTGAACGATACATATACAAAATATGAACCATGGGAAAATCCGGCAGAATATGGTGGGATCATGTGGTTTACAAGTAAGGGGAAGAAGTATCGTCTTACCAGGAATTTTTATAAAGAAAAGAAGCTGGGAGAGCTTCTCTGTGAAGATGATGGCAGTCTTGTGGATGCGGAACAGGGAGCTCTTGGGACTATTCTGGGAAATGTAAGTGAGGCAGTTTATGATAATACGGTGTCTGTGGCACAGCTGAAAAGCGTTACAGGAAAAGATCTCGTACGTGAACTGCAGAATTACATGGCCAGCTATCAGGAACCGGTGACAGTTCCATTGACATGGGACGAGCCATGCAGATGCTGAAAATGTCCAGAAAAGGATATCTGACAGAAGCGGCCCGGCGAAAAAAGGAGCTGGAAAAGGAAAAAGAAAAGATTTCCGCAAACATGGAATATATCCGCAGAGAGATCCGTGAACTGGATGAGAAGCGTGATCGGATCATGCAGCAGCAGGACGGGATGAACATAGGGACCAGAGAACGGAGTACAGAGGATCTTCTTGAGCTTCGGATCGATCGTGTAAAAAGAAGACGGGAGCTGACAGATGCAGTTCTGGCAGTTGTGCTGCTTGGTGGGATTGCCGGTACCGGCTGCCTGGCAGCTTTTTCCGGGCAGGTCATTTTCAGTGTTCTGGCAGGCGTGGCAACTGCGGCGATTTCTGTAGCGGCATTGTTTTTTCGCATACGGCTCAGCAGGGAGCTGAATAAGAGAGAACGTCAGAGAGAGCGCTGGCATTCCAGACATGAGGAGCTGACCTGGAACCGGAACAGTCTGGACAGTGACTACGAAGAGAAGCATACAGCGCTGGAGAACCTGCAGGCAGAGTTGACGGAATGTGAAGAAAACACAGAAGTGATCACTCCGGAGGAAACGGAGATCCAGGCGCTGAATATGGCTATGGAGACGATTGAGGCACTTTCCGGAAACATTACGGATCAGGTAGGGGTCCGTCTGAAAAAACGTACATCTGAGATATTAAGTGAGATCACCGGTGGCAGATACCAGGAGGTTCTGATGGATGAGGCACTGCATATGTCTGTGAACACAGGGGAGCGTATCGTATCCATTGAGAGACTGAGTCGCGGGACACTGGAGCAGATTTATTTTGCCCTTCGTATGGCAGCAGGAGAGCTTTTCTGCAAAGAGGAACCGTTCCCTGTGATCCTGGATGATGTATTTGGCATGTATGATGAAGAACGTCTTGCAGCGGCTCTCAGGTGGCTGCATAAAGAAAACAGACAGGTGATCATAAGTACCTGCCATAAAAGAGAAATGGAGATCCTGGATAAAGAGAGGATTCCCTATCAGAAGCTTCCTATGTGAGCTTTTGCAGGAAGATTTCAGCATAAAGATCAAAAGCAAAGCAGACAGCAGATGCGGATCATGGATATCCGTCTGTTACAGAAATATAAAGCGGCTGCGCTTTCTGAGAAACTGTTATATCGTTCTCAGAAGGTGCAGCGCTTTGCGTGCGTTATGATTTATTTATTTCTCATGCTGGCTCATGTAATTTGTTACGCAGCGTTTGATTCTGTCTACCGGATTCAGAAGGTGGCTGACAGAGGTATCATGGTTCAGCGTATCAATGATCAGAGCAATATATTTGCTCATATCGCAGCTGATGTAGTATGGCTTCTCAAGAAGCTCCGGTGACTGATAAACCAGGTTAGTAGTAAGGAGCTTGTCGAAGTAGCCCTTCTTGTAAGCATCGTCAAATTTATCAAGACCATCGGTAAAGAATCCGAAGGTAGAGCAGATGTAAACTCTGCCTGCTCCTTTCTCTTTCAGGAGAGACGCGATCTTAATGATCGTATCACCGGAGGAGATCATATCATCGATCAGGATCATATCCTTGCCCTCGATCTTTGGTCCGAGGAATTCATATGCTGCGATCGGATGACGGCCGTTTACATATCTTGAGTAATCCAGACGTTTATAGTACATACCCATATCAACACCGAGGACATTGGCGAGATAGATCGCACGGTTCATGCTTCCTTCGTCCGGGCTGATCGTCATGAAATGATCCTTGTCGATATGAAGTCCTTTTCATTATTAAGAAGAGCCTTGATGAACTGGTAGGATGGCTGTACAGTCTCAAAACCATGAAGAGGAGTCGCATTCTGTACACGGGAATCATGTGCATCAAAGGTGATGATATTCTCAACACCCATATCGATCAGCTCATGAAGTGCATTGGCACAGTCAAGAGACTCTCTTCCGACACGTTTGTCCTGGCGACTCTCATAGAGATATGGCATGATCACGTTGACTCTGCGGGCTTTTCCGCCTACAGCGGCGATAACACGCTTCATATCCTGGAAATGATCATCCGGGGACATAAGATTCGTGTAAGGTCCGATCGGATAGGATAAGCTGTAATTTGTCACATCTACCATTACGTAGATATCATCACCGCGGACAGATTCGTTGATGGTGCATTTACCCTCACCGGAGCCGAAACGTGGAGTCTTGGCGTCAATAATGTAAGAATCGCGCTTGTATCCCTCGAATGCAAAGGAGTCCATTCCAGGATACTGTCTTTCGGCACGCCATTTGACCAGCCAGTCATTCACCTTCGCGCCTAATGAGCTGCAGCTCTGAAGGGGAATCAGTCCAAGTCTTCCTACCGGGAGTGTGGAAAAATCTTTTGTATTTACCTGTGCCATTTTAATTTCCTCCTAAAAATATTTTCTGTATACGGATGTCCTTCCCGATCAACGATATCATCTGATAGTTGCTGGCAATTCGGGAAAATGTTCTCTCGGAATAGGTATCCGAGAAATTTTTGAGCGTCAGATTCGTGGAAATGATCGTGGATTTCCTGCGCATGATCCGCTCATTGAGACAGAGAAAAAGCTGTGAAGATACGAAACTGTTGGTAAGCTCCGTTCCCAGGTCATCAATGATCAGAAGATCACAGTCATAGATCAGTTCCTCGTCTGTGCCGGTATCTTTTCGGGAAAAAGAATTCGCAGCCATCATATCAAAAAGATCGTAGGCGGAAAAGTACAGGACACAGTGGGTGGATCTGAGAAGCTCTCGGGCGATGCAGTGTGAAAGAAAGGTTTTTCCCACACCGGTATCACCATATAAAAACAGGTTTTCAAATTTATGGTCGAAGTTCTGCACAAAGCGCTGTGCAGTGTCATAGGCCCGTCTGGCTGTTTCCAGGGCAGACAGTCCCGTGGCTTCGTTTTTTATTGTAGCAGAATAATAGTCAAATGAAAAGCTGTCAAAATTCTCTTTTTCGAGAATTTCATTCAGATTGGACTGTGCATAAAGCAGTTCGATCTCAGCTTTTTTAAAACAGGTGCATTTTCGGCTGCCGATATAGCCGGTATCCTGACAGTCAGGGCAGGTGTAAGGCATCTCAAGATAGTCTCCGGGAAAGCCGTTTGCAACAAGAAGGGTGATCCGTTCATCGGAAAGCTCCTGGATGGCTGCCTTCAGATCCGAAGTTCCCTTTTCTTCGCCGTTTAAAAGGCGACGGACTTTGTCAGCACTTAAAGTTGCCACCTCGTCATCGATCTCTTTCAGACGGGGGATCTTTCCGTAGGCTTCGGCTGTGTGCTCCTCCAGAATACGGTGGTTCTGTGCCTGCCGGCGGCTGTATTCTCTCATTATAGTATCATATTGAAAATTCTGTAAAGGCATAAAGCGCTCCTTCCAGGTTCTGTTACTGATTATTTAAAAGACGTTTCTCATATTCCGCAAAATCATAATCACGCTGGTGGAAATTATTGAAGCGGTTGCTATTCTGAGGCTGAGTCTGGGGCTGCTTCTTCCTGGAAACGGATTTCTCAAGCTGGCGTTTTTTGTGTGCGGCATCCAGAAGCCGGATATCCTCCAGCGTATGTACGTTTTTCTTTTTCCAGCCGGAGAGGATCTTATCTGCATATTGGAAACTGGGCTGTCCGGTGGAAAGGACAGTACGGCTGCAGGCTTCCTGGATCAGCTCCAGATCAAAACCGTAGGTCTTGCGCCAGGTATCAATGTAAGTGATCTCGTTATCAACAGGATTGCGGCCGCTGATCCCCATAGCCTTCAGGATCGTGTAATAATCCTTGGAAAAACGGGAGCTGGCATCCCGGGCCATCTCGACGGTGGTGATGCCGTCTTTTGCCCAGGCGAGTGCAACAGTTTCAATATAACGCATACTCTTGCGGCCTCTGGAAACACAGTATTCCACCAGATATTCGATGAGATCCGCAGACATATGGAGTTCATCATAGAAAAAAAGGATCTTCTGCATTTCTGTAGCGTCAGTGTTTTGGTCAGATACTGCTCTGTGATATAGAGAAGCTGACTGATCTCTTCGTTTTGCTTAAGTTCTCTGATCCGGTCAGGAGTGAGACTGAGAATGTAATCAGCGGAGCTTGGGACTCCCGGATCCGTGTTCCCGGAAACGGAAGCAGAATTGCCGGAACCGGTGAAAGTATCCACGGAAGCGCTGCTCTCTCTCTGACCGGTATCCGCAAAGGGTTCCAGCAAAGTGATCCCGGAAAGCTTCTGATCTGCAGTATAGGTTAATGCGATCAGTTTCTCACCTTCCCAGTATTTCAGCGCACGGGAAATATCTCTTTCCGTGCAGAAAAGGCTGTCTGCCATATGCTCCAGGCTGAAAGAAGAAGGAGCGGCAGATACCATCCGGAGAAGGTAGATATATACCTTTACGAACTCCCCGTTGGCACGAGGCATGAAATTGTCAATAAAGCGATTGGAAAGAATCGTTACCTCCAGTTCAGAGGAATTCTGAAGTGAAATCAGGCTCATGATCAGCAGCTCCCTTTCTAAAATACAGCAGATATTTCAGGTGATATCCCAAAGTCCGCCATGCTAAAAAGGATTATAGCACAACCGCTTTTACTTGAGAATAGTCTATTTTCACAGAAGTTGTGCACTAATTTCCATGTGGAAAATGTGGATAGTGTGGAAAACTTTGAGGATAACATTATCAGCAACTAACAAAAACCTTAATTTTGTAAGAAAAATGCGGTATTTGTTGAATTTGGCTGTTGAATTATGTAAAGTTGGTTATACACAAAAAATCCACATGCCAGGCACGTCTGAAATGTGCATAAGCATGTGGATAATGTGGATAATTATTTTCCGAGAAGGTGTTCTCCAATATTTACAACGTCTCCGGCGCCCATAGTTATCAACAAATCACCATGTGCACAACTTTTTAAGAGGAAGCTCTCGATCTCATCAAAAGTCGGGAAATATTCGCAGGGGGTTCCAAGTTCCTGGATCTGTTTCTGGAGATCCTGGGAAGAAATACCAAGATTGTCTGTTTCACGTGCGGCATAAATATCAGCCAGTACAACATGATCGGCCAGAGTCAGCGCTTTTGCAAATTCCGGAAGAAGAGCTTTGGTACGTGTGTAGGTATGAGGCTGGAATACACACCATACCTTCTGATGCGGATAATTCTTTGCAGCATGAAGGGTTGCCTCGATCTCGGTTGGATGATGCGCGTAATCATCAATGATGGTGATACCGCCGATCTCACCTTTATACTGGAAACGCCGGTCTGTACCGGTAAAGCTTCCGAGACCTTTAACGATCACATCATCCGGAAGGTCCAGAAGGCGTCCTACGGCAATGGCGGCCAGTGCATTGGATACGTTGTGGATACCCGGTACACGCAGATAATAGCTGCCGATCTTTTTGCCCCGGAAGAGAACGGAGAAGGAAGGATGTCCGTATTTATCCCAGGTAATGTCTGCTGCGGTGTAATCGGCATCGTGCTCCAGACCATAGGTAAGAACATTGCATGGAAGCTCCCGGGTGATCGTTTCATACTCCGGTGTGTCGGCGTTGATGATCAGAGTACCGTCAGCAGGGAGAAGCTCTGCAAATTTCCGGAAGGAATGGCGGATGTCATCGATGTCCTTGAAGAAATCCAGATGATCGGCATCCATGTTCAGGATCACACTGATCTTAGGGAAGAAGCTTAAAAAGCTGTTGGTGTATTCGCATGCCTCTGTGATAAAGGTTTCAGAATTTCCAACGCGGATATTTCCGTGGATAGCAGGAAGGATTCCGCCAACACTGATGGTAGGATCACAGTCACCCTCAAGAAGGATATGGGAAACCATGGAAGTAGTAGTGGTTTTCCATGGGTTCCGGAAATTGCGATTGGTGTATCGTAGTTCCGCATGATCTGTCCCAGAAGCTCTGCGCGGGTAAGCATTGGAAACCCTTTTTCTTTCGCACAGGCAAATTCCGGGTTGTCCGGGTGGATCGCTGCTGTATAGACAACCACATCTACATCATCCTTGATGTTGGAAGCGCGCTGTCCGTAATAGATCACAGCGCCACGTTCTTCCAGTGTGCGGGTCAGCGGGCTGGATTTGGCATCGGAACCGGAAATCCGGAAATTTTCTTCCAGAAGGATCTCGGCAAGGCGCTCATGCTGATGCCTCCGATCCCGATGAAATGAATATGGAGCGGTTTATGAAAGTCTATCTGATACATAATAATCTCCTTATATATATGTTATTTTCGTAGCTCTTTTGTCTGTTTTATTATAACGCCAACAGAAACAATTGAAAAGTGGTTCTTTTGGCTAAAAAAGCGGTTTTTTCCGGAATATAAAAGTAACCAGAAAATAACATCGAAAAATGTTGAAAATTACCAGAGGAATGAAAAAAATGATGAGTCTTACCAATTTATAATATACAATAGCAATAAAAAAAGTAAAATACAGCTAAAATAATTGTAAAAAATGTTCACTAATACAGTAAAGTATGCTATAATGGAATAATCATAACATACAAGAGGTGATCGCATGATTAAGAAAGAGATGATTGCCATGCTCTTGGCCGGTGGGCAAGGCAGCAGGTTAGGAGTTTTGACAGAAAAGGTTGCAAAGCCGGCAGTCGCTTTTGGTGGTAAATATCGTATCATCGATTTTCCACTGAGCAATTGTATTAACTCGGGAATTGACACGGTGGGTGTGCTGACACAGTACCAGCCTCTCCGCCTGAATACACATATCGGTATCGGTATTCCGTGGGATCTTGACCGCAATGAAGGCGGTGTCACAGTCCTTCCTCCGTATGAGAAGAGCACAAGCAGTGAATGGTACACAGGAACTGCCAATGCGATCTATCAGAATCTGGCTTATATGGAGCAGTATAACCCGGATTATGTACTGATCCTTTCCGGTGACCATATCTATAAGATGGATTACGAAGTGATGCTGGATTTCCACAAGGCGAACAAGGCAGATATTACGATCGCGTGTATGCCGGTTCCCATTGAGGAAGCCAGCCGTTTTGGTATTATGGTTACTGATGAGAGCAGCCGTATTACTGAGTTTGAGGAGAAGCCGGAGCATCCAAGCAGCAATCTTGCATCCATGGGTATCTATATTTTCTCATGGCCGGTTCTGAAGGAAGCACTGATCGCCCTGAAGGATCAGAATGGCTGTGACTTCGGTAAACATATCCTTCCGTACTGTAAAGAGAAGGGGCAGCGCCTTTTTGCTTATGAGTACAACGGCTACTGGAAAGATGTAGGAACTCTTGGTTCTTACTGGGAAGCAAATATGGAGCTGATCGATATCATTCCGGAGTTTAATCTTTATGAGGAATTCTGGAGGATCTACACCAAGGGAGATGTGATCCCGCCACAGTATATTTCCGCAGATGCAGTTGTGGACAAGTGTATCATCGGTGAGGGAACAGAAATCTATGGGGAAGTACATAATTCAGTGATCGGTCCGAATGTTATCATCGGCAAGGGCAGTGTGATCCGTGATTCTATTATCATGAAGAATACAGCAGTTGGTGAGAACGTTGTTATGGATAAAGCCATCGTGGCAGAAGATGTTGTCATCGGAAATAATGTTGTGATCGGATGCGGCGAGGAGGTACCGAATGTTCTGAAACCGGCTGTATATTCCTTTGGACTTGTGGCTATCGGCGAAAACAGCGTGATTCCGGACAGTGTCAAAATCGGTAAGAATACCGCTATCGCCGGTGTTACAACAAAAGAAGACTACCCTGACGGAGAACTGGCAGCCGGCCAGGTAATTGCAGCAAAGGACGGTGGGAAAGAATGAGAGCGATAGGTATTATTTTGGCAGGCGGTAATAATAACCGCATGAGAGAATTATCAAACAAAAGAGCAATCGCGGCAATGCCTATTGCAGGAAGTTACCGCGCGATCGACTTTGCCCTCAGCAACATGGCAAATTCACATATCCAGAAGGTTGCTGTGCTGACACAGTATAATGCCCGTTCCCTTAATGAGCATTTAAGTTCATCCAAATGGTGGGATTTCGGAAGAAAACAGGGAGGACTTTATGTCTTTACTCCAACCATTACCAGAGATAACAGCTTATGGTATCAGGGTACTGCAGATGCGATCTATCAGAACCTGAGCTTTTTAAAGAACAGTCATGAACCTATGCGGTGATCGCTTCCGGCGATGGAATCTACAAGCTGGATTACAATAAAGTCCTGGAGTATCATATCGCAAAGCGGGCAGATGTTACCGTTGTATGTACTACATGCAAGGATCAGAGCCAGGTTGAGAGATTTGGTGTTCTTCGCATGAATGAGGACTGTCGGATCGAGGAATTTGAGGAGAAACCGATCGTTTCCTCCTATAATACGGTATCTACTGGTATCTATGTCATCCGAAGAAGGCAGCTGATCGAACTGATCGAGCGTGCTGCCCAGGAAGGAAGGCATGATTTTGTAAATGATATTCTTATCCGTTACAAAAATCTGAAGAGGATTTACGGATATAAGATCGATAACTACTGGAATAATATCTCTACTGCAGAGGCTTATTATCAGACAAATATGGATTTCCTGAAACCGGAGATCCGGAACTATTTCTTCAAACAGGAGCCGGCGATCAAAACCAAGATCGCAGATGTACCTCCTGCTAAGTACAATCCGGGTGCAACTGTGAAGAACAGTCTGGTGTCCAGCGGATGTATCATCAACGGAACCGTGGAGAATTCTGTTCTGTTCCGTGATGTATTTGTAGGAAATAACTGTGTGATCAAAAACTCTGTGATCCTTAATGACGTATATCTTGGAGATAATACGCATATTGAGAATTGCATTGTTGAGAGCCGGGATACCATCCGGGCGAATTCATATTACTGCGGCGAAGAAGGAGAAGTGAAGATCGTCGTAGAGAAAAACGAACGCTACGTATTATAAATGCGGAAGATCAGTTTTCCGCAGATACGGTTAGCGAAATGAAAGGGGCAAGTAGCAATGAATATTACAGATGTACGTGTGAGGAAGGTAGCAAAAGAAGGGAAAATGAAGGCCGTTGTATCTGTCACAATAGATGATGAGTTTGTGGTACATGACATCAAGGTGATCGAAGGTGAGAAGGGGCTGTTCATGCAATGCCAAGCCGTAAGGCAAGCGATGGTGAATATCGTGACATCGCACATCCGATCAATTCAGCAACAAGAGAGCAGATCCAGACGATCATCCTGGACAAGTATCAGGAAGTAATGGCTGAGGAAGCTGAGAATGAGGTTCTTATGGAGGCTGCGGAGTAAGAGAAGCAGCTTCAGGGGGGGATTACATCAGAGAAGTATTCTCGTAGCTGATGATCTTTGGATTGAAACAGCATAGAATAAAAACTGCCGTTTTACAGATAAATCTGTGAGAGGGCAGTTTTTTATGCTCCGGAAAACAAAAAAACGCTTTTCAGTTCATAAAAATTTAAATTATTACGTATTTGTTACAGAAAATAAATAAAATTATTGCTTTTTATGAAAAATGTGTTATACTAGAATCCATGAAAGGACGAAAGGTGTTTATATGAAGAATAGAAAAGTTTTCACATTACTGCTTACAGGTATGCTGACCCTTTCCATGGGAAGCACCGTATATGCATCAGGTACAGACGCTGCGATCGCAGAGGCACAGGCGGAGAAACAGGCCGCTGAGGAGGGTCTTGCGCAGGTACAGAGCAGCATCGGCACACTGGAGAGCAAGAAGCAGGAGCTGGAGAGCTATCTGGCTGATTTAAACGCACAGTATGAGGATCTTACCAACAGCATTTCTGAGCTTAGTATCCAGGCTGCTGAGAAGGAAGATGAATTAAATAAAGTAAAAAAAGAACTGAAAAAAGCAAAGAAAGCTTCTGCAGATCAGTATGAATCCATGAAGCTTCGAATCGCATATATGTATGAAAATGCCGGAACTTCCGCACTGGAGACACTGCTTTCTTCCGAAAGCCTTGCAGAATTCCTCAATCGCGCGGAGAATGCGATACAGATTTCTACATACGACAGAGACATGCTGGATAAATATGTGAGTCTTCAGAAGAATATCCAGGAGAATGAGAAAAAGGTTGAGACGGAGTCCGCAGAGATCGATGATCTGATGACGGAGCGTGCAGCCAAACAACAGGAAGTGCAGTCCATGGCTTCCAGCACAAGCGATGATATTAACTCTTATGTAAACCAGATCAGCGCCAGCCAGGAAGAGGCTCAGCAGCTGATGGCAGATATCAGTAATGCAGACAGCAGTATTACCGCTCTGGTACAGCAGGCAGAGGCGGAGAAGGCTGCAGAAGAGAAAGCTAAGGCTGAAGCGGCAGCAGAGGCTGAGAGACAGGCAGCAGAAGCGGCAGCCCAGGAAGAAGCCGATCAGGATAACGAGGACAGTGAAGAGGCTGATTCTGACGATGATTATGGCTATGATCCGGAGGAGGATACAACCGAGTCTTCCAGTAGCTCTACAAGTACAGACATTGTTGTAGAGGAGGAAGAGGAAGCGGATGATGTACAGTCCGGAAGTTCCGAAGATGTTTCCGAGGACAGCTCCCAGGAGGAGGTTTCTGAGGAGGTTTCCAATGATGAGACAGCTTCCGAGGAGACGGAAGATGCCTCTGCGGATACGTCCGATTCCGGTTCTTCCAGTCAGGGAACATATCTTGGAAACTTTACACTGACCGCATACTGCAACTGTGCACAGTGCTGCGGTACAGCCGGCAATCTTACAGCCAGCGGAACAGTTCCGACAGCAGGACGTACCGTTGCTATGGCAGGTGTTCCGTTTGGGACCAAGCTTCTGATCAACGGCACTGTTTATACGGTAGAGGATCTGGGAACTCCTTACGGACATGTGGATATCTATTGTGGAAGCCATTCTGAGGCATTAAGCTTCGGACTTCAGTCTGCAGATGTATATCAGGTGGGCTGATCCGGGAAAATCCAGAGGAGAATATTTAAGAGAAATACAGCGCTGCAGGATCGTATGCTGATCCTTGCAGCGCTGCTTTTGTATGCATGACGCAGATATGTGTTTCGTGAAGTGTAGTGTGTGGAAATTCACAAATTTCCTGCAATCCGGAGATTTTACAGATACGGCGTACCCGGGATCTCCGGATAGGTTCCCATACCGATGAGAAGCTCAAGGCCTGTCTGACGGCCTTCCAGTACAGCAGCTTTTACAGCACTGGCATCACCGGAGATGGCGATGATCACTTCATTGGAATGACTGGTACCGATATTCGGAGTCATATATTGTGTAATGGATACTGCTGCGGATTTCACGGCATTATCTGCCATCACAAGACCGATAGCAGCCGGAGAACCTGCCATGAAACCAAATGCTTCACCCAGAGGTGTGCCGAAGGCTTTATGGATAGCAGGACCTGCACTTGCGGAAAAAGCAAACTCCAGGTGGCCGGATTCGCTGATGTAGACCTCACCTGCATATTTGTTAGTCAGTTCCAGAGCCAGAGAAATGGCGTGACGCACGTCGGATACATCATTTCCGCCAAGGACGATATAGTTTCCATGACCGCCCCAGCCCTTGGTGTCTCTTGGAAGTTCAATGGAAAGGACTTCTGTATTTGTGGCTTTTACTGCATCGTCAATAGCTGTGATCTGGCCGGCAGCGCCTGTTCGGGAACTGAAAAGCCCCAGACAGTGGTATTGGTACCTACGTTCATCTCTTTAAGCAGAGAATCATCAACTCCGGAGATCACGAGTCCGATTGTGTCAAGGACTGCGGTCCCTACAAATTCAGTCCGTGTGCAGTTGGTGCTGATGTTATGAATATCGTGTATATCCATGTGGAAAAATCCCCCTTTTTGCTGAAAACTCATTGGTTTCAGTATAGCATCAGAGAGGGGAATTTGAAAGTGAAAATTGACAATATCATTTGTAAATGGCAGGTTTACATAGTAGTAAACGGCATTGTAAAATGTAAACTTAAAAAATAAAATTAAGTTGACATTAAAATCCTGCTGTGTTAAATTGTTAACAGCGAAAGAGCGGATATCATTTATAAAGGACAGGAATGATCTTCCGACAGGAAAAGCAGAAAAGGAAAGAGAGGATACAGATTATTATGACAACAGTGGCAGCAGGCAGAAGCAAGACGTATGATCTTGTTTACATTGCAGTTTTTGCAGTAGTGATGGCAGTTTGCTCATGGATTTCCATTCCGGCACAGGTACCGTTTACTCTGCAGACATTTGGAGTATTTATGGCAGTTGGTGTGCTTGGAGGAAAAAGAGGAACTCTGGCAGTTCTGGTTTACGTTCTTCTTGGCGCAGTAGGAGTTCCGGTTTTTGCAGGATTTTCCGGAGGCATTGGAGCTCTTCTCGGAAATGCAGGTGGATATATCATTGGATTTATCTTTTCCGCACTTGTTATGTGGGCAATTGAACACGTTTTTGGCAGAAAGCCGGTTGTTCAGATCATTTCCATGATCGTTGGACTGATCGTATGCTATGCCTTTGGAACCGCATGGTTTATGTTTGCTTACACAAGAAGCACAGGTTCGGTAGGTCTTATGGCAGTTCTTGGCTGGTGTGTGTTCCCGTTTATCATTCCGGATCTTATCAAGATCGCACTGGCTTATGTTTTATCAGGAAAGGTACGTAAATATGCAAGATAAAAGCAGTGCTGCGGCATATGCTTCTGATGAGGCACAGAGGAAATAGTCATTCCTCTGCGCCCTCATCATGGTATGTGCCTGGCGTATTTTAAGGGGGAAGGCTACAGTAACGGTTTTACTGCACATATGGCCGAGATGCTGAAGATTTTTCTGGAGGGAAAGAAATAAGGCTTCATGTGGATACGGATGAGATCTGCTCTGCCTGTCCGAATAATCTGGGCGGACATTGCGAAGCCGGAGATAAAGTGGCAGAGTATGACAATGCCGTGCTGGAAAAATGTGGACTGAAGGCCGGACAGACATTGCACTTCAGCGAATTTACAAAAAAAAGTCCAGGAAAAAATCCTTGCGATGGATAAACGTAAGGAAATCTGTGGAAACTGCCAGTGGAACAGTATCTGCGAAGAACAGAAGAGCCGCTGGGCATAAAAGAAAGCAAAAATATAGAAATATAAAAAAGTATATGATCTGAGAATGCCGGAGGAAATGGCAATGGCTGTTGCATTTCCTGAAATAATGTCTTGGAATATATACTTTTTTGTTTGAAATATTAGATAATAATATAAATATTTTGAAAACAATTTTTAGTTGAGAAAAAAACAACAATAACCGCGAGGCTTTTTTGCCAGATATGTATAGACAAATAATTTAAGCATTGATAAAATGACGATATGTTAGTTTAGACAAACTAAAGCGTGCTTGACAGAGCACTTCTGCAGAAACTGACATATGTTGAATATTCTGCAGAAGAAATTTCAATTAACCAGAGCAGCTGTAAGGTCATGATCTGGTATAAAGTCGTGTAATATAAAAGACAAAGAGGAGGACAGGTATGCATAAGTGGAAGCTTTTTAAGAAGTCAGCTGCACTCGTTCTGAGCTCAGCGGTGATCGCGTCAGGAGTGCCGGTAACGGCAATGGCGTCTGAGGCGGAAGTTTTTAGTGACGTGTCGGAAGAAACACAAGGAGAGACAGCACAGGAAGAAGGAGAGAACGAGAATCAGGAGTCTGTTTCCCAGGGCCAGCCGGAAGTTGGTGAAGCTGATATCCAGTCGGAAGAGCCGGAAGAAAGTGATGCAGAAGCTATTCAGGAAGAAGTAGCAGAAATTTCAGCAGAAGAGATTCAACAGGAAGAGGAGCCGCAGATCCAGGATGATACAGAAGAGGTATTCGGTGATGGAGAAGCATTTATGGCAGAAGCAGGCGAGGTTCTTCAGGATGCTTCTGAGATCACTGTTGCAGGAGTGAAATATCTCTGGTCCATGCAGCCGGCAGAGGGATATACACAGATAGGAACAACAGGCGTTTATGTAAAAGTAGCAGACGTGCAGACAGCTCTGAGCGGAAAGCTGTACGGAACGACAACCTTAAGTTATTCGGAATTTTATGCCGGGGATACCACTCAGGAGAGTTATGACGCTATCACTTCGGCAACAACGAGTAAAAATCAGATTTTTGCTAATGAGGACAGCACAGAGGTGACCTCTTCCGGATATCAGATCCAGGGTGTGAAGAATGTAAGTGTTGCAGTGGACGCGGAAACCTATGTAGATGCACAGGCGCTGAAAGCTGCTTCCAAGCTTCCGAGAGAGGGTGTCTATACAGAGGCAGCAGATATTACGCTGAATGAAGCACCGTCACAGGAAACAGGACAGTATAAAACTCTGAATACAGACGGAACATACAGTGCAACAAAATTCGATGTAAAAGCAACGGTCACAGATGCATCCGCCCAGATCCAGGCACCGTCGATCTGGGGTGATTACATGCTGGTGGTAAAAGAAGCCGGCACAAAATATCTCCGCAATTCCAGACAGGGTGATTTTGCTGTAGGCGGAAATACACTGGGAGTGATCCTTGAAACTGCCAGTGGTAAGAAGGTAGGACTTCGTCATACCTATGAAATCTGGGTACAGCCCTACGAACTTGCGTTTTCAGCAGGATCCGGGCTTATCGGGGAAAAAATTTCAAAGGTGACTTATATTACTCCGGACGGCTCCTATGTATATGAGTTCGGAGACAAAGCTCCTCTTGTAAAAAAACAGCCTGAAGCAGGAATGAAGGTACAGGCAGCTTTTGTAAAAGAAAATACAACCCAGGTTAAAGTTGATGATCTTGACAAATATGAAAACCCTAAGGTTTCCGTATACTACACAACAGGAAGTGGCCATGGTAAAAAGACAACGTATGTTGTAGATCATGCAGTGGCAGAGAATGGGGTGGTAACCTTTGACAGCAGTGTAGCCAGGGCCGGGGATGAGATCTACACGGTTATGATCTCAAGCGACAATTATGTGGATATGACAAAAAATATCACACTGACAGGCCAGCCGATCACGGTTTCCAATGTTTCCTATTACTGGGTAAAGGGAGCGGTGGATGGATATACACAGATTCCGGGAACAGATATTTATTATAAGGTGGCAAATGGACATCAGGCACTGACAGGAACACTTTACGGTACGGCATCTCTGTCATACGAGGAATTTTATGCGGGAGATGCAACGAGCCGCAAGTATGATTCCGTTACATCTGCCACAACCAGAAAAAGTACTGTTTTCGGAAATGCAGATGTTCAGAATCTGACAGAAAATGGCTATGAGATCGCAGGAGTAAAAAAGGTTAATGTAGCTACAGATGCAAAAACGTATGTAGAGGCGCAGATCCTTTCAGAAGCGGGAGAACTTCCGGAAAGCGGAGTATATACAGAAGCAGCAGGGATCACCCTGGGACGTACTCCGACGGTAGAGCCTGGGCAGTATAAAACACTGAATACAGATGGAACATACAGTGCTACAAAATTTAATGTAAAAGCAACTGTGACAGATGCGGAGGCAACACTCAAAACATCTTCTCGCTGGGGAGATTATGAGATTGATGTAAAAGAAACCAGCACAAAATATCTCCGCAATACAAAGAGTGATTCCGATTTTGCAGTTAACTCCGGGATTCAGGGAATGATCCTGGAAACAACAGACGGCGGAAAATATGGCATGCGTCATATGAACGAGATGTGGCTGAAGGTGTATAAGGTTGCCTTTGCAAAAGATACAGGTCTTGAGGGAAAAACCGTAAACAAGATCACGTACATTATGGCAGACGGCGCGTATGTATATGAATTTGCAGATGGTATTTATGTTAAACCGCAGGCAACAGAAGAGATGGCTGTTTCTCCGGAATTTACGGACAGCACCCATGTTAAGCTTGCAAATCTTGATAAATACAAAAATCCGAAGGTATCTGTTTTCTATACAACAGGTGTCGGACATGCTTCAGAGACAACATATCTTGTACAGGATGCAGTAACTACAGATGGAGTGGTTGCTCTGGATTCCACTGTAGCGAGACCGGAAAATGAAACCTATACAGTAAGAGTTTCCAGTGATGGTCATGCAGATGTTTCTGTTCAGCTGGTGTATGGAACGATTGCTTTTAAAGAAAATTCAGGAGTTCTTTATATCGGAAGCTCCAGACAGCTTGAAGCAACAGGCGAGAATTGCAAGGATGTAACATACGCTTCCGATAATGAAACGGTTGCATCTGTGGACGAGAACGGAAAAGTAACTGCGAAAGCAGCAGGAACAGCCGTGATCACAGCAACATCTGCAGCAGGAAAAACTGCACAGTACAAGCTTACTGTAAAAACGCCATCTGTAAAACTGAATGCATCAGCGAAGACGCTTTATGTAAAAGGATCTCCAGCTACAGTGACGCTGAAAGCAACGACCGCAGGTGTTACCGGAAAAGTAACCTATACAAGCAGTAAACCATCTGTTGTAGCTGTAGCCGCAAATGGAAAGGTAACTGCAAAGGCGGCAGGTACAGCTGTGATCACAGCGAAATGCGGAAATTATAAAGCAACCTGCAAGATCACAGTTAAGAAGCCGTCTGTAAAAGCTTCGGCTTCAGCGAAGACTGTATTTGTGGGTGGAACAAGCCAGATCAAAGTGAAAAAAACAGGCGTTAGCGGAAAAGTTACTTATACAAGCAGTAATAAATCCGTTGCAGTGGTAAGCGCAGGCGGAAAAGTAACAGCAAAAAAAGCAGGAACAGCTACAATTACAGTAAAATGCGGAAGCTACAAAGCAACCTGCAGGATCACAGTAAAAAAAGGTAGCCTGAAGATCACATCCAAAACAGCTGTAAGTGTAAAAGCAAAGAAAACAACAGCCATCAAGGCAGTTGCTACTTCAAAGGCAAAGATCACCTACAGAAGCAGCAATACAAAAGTTGCTACTGTAAGCAGCAAAGGTGTTGTTAAAGGTGTGAAAAAAGGAAAAGCTGTTATCTATATAAGCAGCAACGGAATCACAAAAAAGGTAACAGTTACAGTGAAATAAGCATATATTTCACCTGAATATATTTGATATGTTATAAAGAACCTTTCCCAAAACTGCTTCGGGTCTGCAAAAATGCACGCCCGAAGCAGGAAAAAAGAAAAAATTCGATTTTTTTGAAAAATTTTAATTTTTTCTATTGACAAAGTACAGAAACTCTAATATAATAGCTCTTGCAGTTGAGCAAAACACAAACAACTGAAACAGAATAACGAAGCGTGGCTCAGTTTGGTAGAGCGCTGCGTTCGGGACGCAGAGGTCGCAGGTTCAAATCCTGTCGCTTCGACTAACAGCTTGAGAATCCCTTGGTTGAGGGGTTCTTTTTTATGTTTGTACATCCTGGAGCTTTTTTCAGTTGATGGAATGATTTCTCTCGATCTTCATATATATTAACGAAACCGAAATACCGGAGGGACGTGCGTTGGCTGGATATCAGCGTTTTGTTGCGTATGTGTACGAGTATCGGAAAGGAAAAAAAGATGGCAGCAGTGGTTATGTGAGGGTGGAGGCCAGAGATAGGAAATGCCGTGTGGAGGTTCATCTGCGCTGCGTTGGACTGGAGCCTGGAAGTCGGTGCAGAGTGTATGGGTTTGTGCGGCAGGAAGCTGATGGATGGTATTTTGATCGGAAGCTGTGTTACAGGGCGGGAGCGGATCGAGTGCGCACTGGAGACGGATACAGGGGATATTGGAGGCATGGGAAAAAGTCTTCAGGAGCTTGGAGGACTGCTTCTGATCTCCGATGCCGGCGGATTCTGGGGAACGGAATGGGATGATCAGCGATCCGGCCGGAGAATTTCCGCGAGTGGAAGAAAAAAGAAACGGAATCTCGGAAGGAAACGGAGAAAACAGGAACGGAATATCAGAAGGCGGCGGAGAAAACAGGCAGAGAGCGGGAAGAAAAGGAAGAAGAAAATCAAAAAGATGGAACCTTGCCAGAAGTGCAGGAAAATCAGAAGGAGTCAGACAGGATCATGACGGTGGAGGAGATTCAGGAGGATGTATTAAAGACATCGGAAACCGGAAATTCATATCAGGCTCCCAGTCCGCATCCGCCGGAGCCACTGCGACCAGGCCAGTCATCACCGCATCCGCCGGAACCACCACGACCAGGCCAGCCGTCACCGCATCCGCCGGAACTACCACGGCCAGGCCAGCCGTCACCGCATTCGCCGAAACCATCGCGACCGGAGCCATCTCGTCCACTTCCGGGAATACCCTGTGATGATCCCTTTAACGACGGCTATTTCACAGACTGCCGCAAGATCAGACCATCGGACTGCAGTGCCTTATGCAGAAAAAACGGCTGCTTCTGCAGCAACCGTTTTGTCATGTACGGACATCAGAATTTCGGCCATCTTCTGCTGTGCAGAAATCCCCGGGGACAGTACATACTGGGGGTACCCGGTGGATACAGCCAGCAGGAACGGTTTATGGCCAATATGTTTGGCTTTCCCTACTTTAAGGAATGTCCGGATATTCATATCCCAGGCGGAAAGGAGGATACTGGTACTGTTTTATTAACATCTGATCAGAAAAATTTCGGCATCCATGCAGATAAGCAAACAGTTTTGCAAATCCGCAGATCACAGCTCCATACCACGAATTTCTACTACCGGGATCGTCTGAGACAGGATATCCCGGTAGTTTTTCATTTCTTCCTCGGAGCAGGCAGAGAATCCCGGTATCAGAACTCCGTCGGAATCCCGGTAAGCCTGGAGATAATAAGCTTTTGCACCGCTTAACCACCGGCTGATCTCCTGAAAATCTTTTTCGGAATGAAGTTCCCTCACAACTGTTGTACGAAATTCATAATCAAGGTGTCCGTCCAGCAGCCATCCGGCAGTTTCCCGGATCCCATCCAGATCGGCATGTACACCGGTAAGCGCATGATAGTTGGAAGGACAGGCCTTGATATCCATGGCAACCTTGTTGATCAGGTCAGCTGCTGCGAGATTTTTTACCACGGAGGGGCGGGAACCGTTGGTATCGAGCTTCACATCATAGCCCAGCTCCCTGATCCTGCTGAGAAATTCCGGCAGCTCCGGTGCAAGTGTGGGTTCACCGCCGGAAATGCAGACGCCATCGAGAATCCCCTTTCTTTTTTTAGAAAAGCCAGGATTTCCTCCTGGGAATATTCAGGCTGGGTGTCAGGCTCCACGACAAGAGCTCCATTCTGGCAGAATGGGCAGCGGAAGTTGCAACCGCCTAAGAATATGGTACAGGCTACCCTTCCCGGATAATCCAGCAGGGTTGTTTTGTTAAATCCACATATTTTCATAGGAAAATCCCCTTGTTTCTCTTATTTATGATACTACAAGCATACTCTCCCCCGAAAAAGCTGCAAGCCTTTTTAACCGAATCAAGTAAGTTTCCTGCGGAGTTGCGAAAAGCAGTAAGCAGAGATGGGGACTTGCTCATGGAAGAAAAAAACATATAATTTATGGGCTACACCTCCTGGGGCTGCATTGACCTTGTCAGTGCATCTACAGCAGAGCTGAAAAAACGCTACGGCTACATCTACGTGGACCGCAACGACGATGGAACAGGTACACTGAACCGTTATAAGAAGAAATCCTTCTACTGGTATAAAGATGTGATCGCTACCAATGGTGAGTCACTTCACAAATAATCTGGCTGCTTGACTTTCCGGAAAAAAGCAGATATAATGCATTCATTGACGCAGACAATGGAGTTCGCGAGAGCTTCCGTTGTCTGCGTTTTTGGCTGTGTGCGAATATCTGTTTTGCAGCAGATTGACATGGAATATTTGAAAAGTTATAATCGAACGGACAGAAGGCTGAGAGCAGTCTTAGTATGAACAGATAGAATCCCGGAGCTTTTTCCGGAATGTGAAGTTACAGGAGGAGTAAAAACGTGACAGATCAGGAACGTTTTATGAAAGAGGCAATCCGCCAGGCAAAAAAGGCCCGTGCATTGGAGGAAGTGCCGATCGGCTGCGTGATCGTGCATGAGGGAAAGATCATAGCCAGAGGCTACAATCGCCGCAATACAGATAAAAATACCTTATCTCATGCAGAGCTTAATGCTATCCGAAAGGCCAGTAAAAAGCTGGGAGACTGGCGTCTGGAGGGATGCACCATGTATGTAACGCTGGAGCCTTGTCAGATGTGTTCCGGTGCACTGGTACAATCCAGGATCGATGAGGTGGTGATCGGCTGTATGAACCCGAAAGCAGGCTGTGCCGGATCTGTGATGAATCTTCTTCAGATCGAAGGCTTTAATCATCAGGTAAAGATCACAGAAGGGGTATTGGAAGAGGAATGCTCCGAAATGCTTTCCACATTTTTCAGGGAACTGCGGGAGAAAAAGAAGCAGGCAAAAATCCTGAAGAAGCAGGAAGCAGAGCGCCTTGCCGGGCAGACACAGTCAGAGAGAGCGGAACAGAAAGAAAAGTCCCGGGAGATTTACTCTTGACAGAATCCTGTGAAAATATCAAAATAAAATCATAAATGGATTTCACTATTACAGACAGAAAATCCATTCAGACCAAGCGAAAGTCGTTGATACAGGAACGAACAGAAATGGAAGGGAAACAAAAAATGGAACTTGAAGCTTTAAGAAAAGACATGGTAGCAGCAATGAAGGCCAAAGATAAGGTAACAAAGGAAGCAGTTTCCGCACTGATCGCAGCAGTAAAAAAAGCTGCCATTGATGAGGGATGCCGTGATGACATCAAAGGAGAGCTTGTAGACAAAGTTATCCTGAAAGAGCTGAAAACAGCAAAAGAGCAGATCGACACCTGCCCTGCAGAACGTACAGATCTGAAAGAGGAGTATCAGGCAAGATATGATATCATTGCGAAATATGCTCCGAAGCAGATGGATGAAGCAGAGATCAAGGCTTATATAGAGGAGAAATTTGCAGATGTTCTGGCAACAGGAAATAAAGGCCAGATCATGAAGGCAGTTATGGGAGATCTGAAGGGAAAGGCAGACGGCAAGCTGATCAATCAGGTAGTTGCCGGATATTGTAAATAAAATAATAGTACAAAAAATCCCGCCGGATCAGTCATAAATGACGGACCGGCGGGAATGCTGTTTATATAGAGATCATATATTATAACCTTTTTTACGCGCGCCGCACCTCGGAATGGTCTCACAGACGTTACCTTTACAGTTAACTCAGCCAGGCACCCTCACGGCACACAAGAGCTTCTGCTTAGTGCTGCTGCATTCCTGCCCTGACACGGTTCACAGATTCCTG
>ENA-OQHY01000272-OQHY01000272.1-human-gut-metagenome-genome-assembly--contig:-NODE-272-length-30588-cov-4.986671_pt1 | contig 30588 bp, 29 predicted proteins | sample MGYA00242570_ERZ504733 | MGnify/ENA primary metagenome ERZ504733 (study PRJEB26092, sample SAMD00036219) | human gut metagenome | host: Homo sapiens | study: EMG produced TPA metagenomics assembly of... | reverse complement strand
AATTCATGAAGATTAACAACATCTTAAGTGGCATTCGAAATAAAGATATATGCCCAGAAGTCAATTTATATAAGACGTTGTATGAGTGTTGATTTTAGCTTTATATCCTAATTTATTAAATGTGTCTTTTGACAAAAGAAAAAGAACCCGACGCATCAGGCTCCTTCTAGGTGTTGTTCGAAGACGACCACCGTAATTTATGCAATTATATACCACACCGAATAACATTATGCAAGAGATTTTAAGATTGGCTAATAAAATTTTGTAACTGCCGCAGGTGTGCTTGCTGCTGAGCCCCTAGAATTTGATTGCAAATGTTTGGGGAAATTTGTTGGTGCAGTCGATGAATGCCATTATAAAGTGTTTGCAGGCTGTTTTAGTCTCTCCTATTTTGCGTTGAGTATAAGTAATTAAAACAATGTAAGCATAAACATACTAGAAATCTAAACCGGTGATTTCAACCTCTGTTTCGAGAAGAAAAAAGTCTATAAAATAATTTATAAAGATTTTTGATTTTTGATAATAAATATTGCATAAAGTTCTTGTAAAAAATATCAGGACGCTTAGTCCGCATAATTGGTAGGCACAAGCCTACCTTTTATAATATTTGATTCTTGTCTTGGTAACATTTAGATTTGTCTTTTGGCTTTTGTGTTTCAAAACAAAATAATCTAAATTTCATTTAAGGAATCTTGAAATCTGTTTATAGAATTATTTGATTATGAATTTGTTGGGGAAGTGATAATTTTGGTGTTTTACAACTCTAAATGACTATAAGATAAAAAGAAGCTCACCGTGAACTTCTTTTCTTTGAAAAAGTAATAATATCTTTCTCACTCCGGAAAAAGATTTCTTTGTGATTAAATGATAGCTAGATAGTAATTTGTTGTCAATACTTGATTTTAAATTTGAAATTTGAAGGTAAATAAAAAGAAGGAGATCAATCCTTCTTTGAAATATAGAGTGTACAAGTAAAATCTAGGTTTTTCGATTGGTCAATTAAGTATTGTGGTTGTACTTTAGCGCCCCAGCTATTGATTCCGCCTACGCCCATTTGTTGTTTTGTGATTCTTAAATAGGTAGTGTGGGTTTGTGGCAGTTCAAACGTGTGTTTTGCGTTATATAAGTGCATAAAGGAATATTTGCTGGCTTGACATTCCATATTTTCTGACTTTACATTAAATGCATTTGTTCCATCAGATAGGCAGCACCATTTGCAGTCGGTATGATTGCCGTGTTCTTGTGGTTTTAAGTATGGAATGTAGTTTGTATCTACATTTTCAGAGTAGAAATCGGTTAGTGCGTGATTTCGATCTATATATGTGTCTTTTTCGCCTTTTCCAAAATACGCAAAGTTTTTAAATGTTTCTTTTAGGGCAAACTCAATTCCAAATAGTGGTAGGGTTTGTCTTTTTGAGTTTTTGTCTAAGTGCAATTGGATTTGAATGCTTTGATTGTTGTAGACTGTATAGACGAGTTTACATTCTTCTTCAATGGATTCAAGTTGAATTGTATAGATCATTTGTGCGCATTTTGAGTTGCGTATCATTTTAAAGTCAATGACATTTTGAAATAGGCTTGCGTTAAGCCAGTTGGCATAAGTTTGTTTGGCACCACGATCATTGTCGGTTAAGGCTCTGTAGAAGACAGGCTTTGGTGCTTCTTGAAGTAATTCTGTATCGTTTACTTGAATGGATACTAAGCCTTTTCGTTTGTCGAATAGATATTCAGTGTCCATAAATTGAATGCCAATTGTATTTTTTCCTTCCACTACAAGCATTGCGCTTTCTTTGGGTTGGTCTTGTTTGACTTCGAAGACTTGTTGGTCAAAGGCTTGAATACCAAGTGGTGTTTTGTAGTAGATGGTTTTTGTATAGTAGCCTGGCGTATTGATTTGTTTAAATTGTACGGGCATTGTTTTTGTAGTGCCTGGTTCTACACTTGTTTTAAAGATGCCGGATTGAATGGCTAGTCCATTTCGTTTGAGTTCAAAGATAAATGTATCTTTGCCAAGGTCGTAGAATAGGTTTTTGTTTTTGATTGTTACAGAATCGAAATGGATTTCCATATCGACATATCTGTAGAGTTGTTTGAGTTCTTGGCTTTTGCCAGTTTCTTGTCGATTGGCTAGAAGGATACCATCTCCACAGAAGTTAGAATCGTTTGGATAATCGTCAAAGTCTTTTCCGTAGTAGTATTTGCCGTCTTTTTCAATGGCTTGGTCTACATAGTCCCATACAAAGCCGCCTTGGTATTGTTCGTATTCGTCTTCTAGGTTTGTATATTCTTCCATGCCTCCTAGACTATTTCCCATGGCGTGCATATATTCACATAGCATAAATGGTTTCATTGGATGGCTTTCTAGATAGTCTTTTATACTTTGTGGTGTGGCATACATTCTAGATTCGATGTCACTGGCGTTTTCAAATGTTCGATCTTGTGTGATGCCTTCATAGTGGACAAGTCTTGATGCATCTTGTTCTTTGAAGTAGTCGTGTAGAATCATAAAGTTGGATCCGCTTCCAGCTTCATTTCCTAGTGACCACATTAAAATGCATGCGTGGTTTTTATCTCTTTCGTACATGCTTCTTGCACGATCTAATAAACAATCAGTCCATTCGGCTTTGTTTTGTGGGATGATGTCATTAGCACCATGTGTTTCTAGATTCATTTCGTCAATGACATAGATTCCATATTGGTCACATAACTTATACCAATAGCTGTTGTTTGGATAGTGGGATGTTCTTACGGCATTGATGTTTAATGCCTTTAGCATATGGATGTCTTCTTCCATTTGTTCATATGTAATGGCTCTTCCTGTTTTGGCATTCCATTCGTGGCGGTTGATGCCGTGGAATACGATGCGTTTTCCATTGAGTTTCATGATGCCATATTCGAGTGTGAATTTACGAAATCCCACTTGTTCTTGAATGGTTTCAATAATTTCGTTGTTTGCATCGTATAGAACAATTTCTAATTGGTATAGGGTTGGGTATTCACTACTCCAAAGACTTGTATTTTCTACAGGTATTTCAAATGTGTCTTGCATATTGCCATTCCATACGATATTTCCTTGTGGATCGTATAGTTTGGCTTGTAGTATATGGCTTTCATTACTAGTCATTTTACATGTGCATGTAAGAATACTTTTTTTGGTGTCTAAATCAATATTTGTATCGATCTTTAAGTCTTGTATGTGTTGACTTGGTTGTTTGTAGATCATGACATCTCTAAAGATTCCGCTAAAGCGCCACATGTCTTGGTCTTCTAGCCATGTGCCTGTACATTTTTGAAAGATGCGTACGCAGAGTACGTTATCTTTTTCTTGTGTATATTTTGTGATGTCAAATCGACTTGGGGTAAAGGAATCTTCTGAGTATCCGATAAATTTACCATTTAGCCATACGTAGATATTGGATTCAACACCTTCAAAGGAAAGAATGAGTTTATTGCCAATGAAGTCTTGTGGACAATCGAATGTTTTTCGGTATTGATAGACTTTGTTTTTGTCCATATCAATTTGGCCGGGTTTTACTACGTCGTGTCCATCCCATGGGTAAGTCACATCAGTATAGTGGGGATTTTCAAATCCTTGAAGTTGAATGTGTCCGGGTACTTGTATATCGTTCCAATTGGCATCATTAAATTCTGTGTTATAGAAGAATTTAAAGCATGTATCATAGTTTTTGGATTGGTTGAATTTCCATGTTCCATTTAGGGAAAAAGAGCTTGGTTTTTTGTCTTTTCCAATTGTATATTTATGATCACTGTATGCTTGTAGTCGGTTGACTTGAAAGATACGTGAGTCTTTAAGCCAGTTTAAATCTGGTGTTCGCATTGTATCACTCCTCTGTATTCGTGTACCTTTCATTATAGCAAACCGCCCTATTGAAAGGAAGGTGAAAATGAATTAAAATAAGTGTTAAATTGGAGGTTGAAAGATGTCAGACATTCTTGGTTTAGTGATTTCAATAGCTTTGATTTATTTTGCGATTAAGTTTACTTTTAAATGCATTAAATGGATTGGTATTCTTTTGATTGTAGTCTTTGTGTTTAAGATGGTGGCTTTGATTTTGTAGAAGAGGTGAACTCTTCTTTTTTTATAACTCAAATAAGATGAATATATGATAATGATTATTGTTAACATATGATGATTTATAGTTATTTTCTAACTGAAAGCGCTTTTAATGATACTTAAAATCTAGTACAATGAAGTTAGTTAGGAGGGTTTAATAATGAACAAATTAACAAAGCAGTTATTATCACTAGGGTTGAGTGTTGTAACTGTGGCTGGTATGGTTTCACCGGTACTCGCAAATGATGGAGTGAATGTTTTAAAAGCTCAAAATTCTTCAACTCAAACAACTAAGGAAGGTACGAAAACAATTAAGTTGCATGTTTTCAAGGATGGAAAAGAAGAACCAAATCCTATTGATGTGGAAGTACCTGCAAATGCTGATTTTTTCGAAGTAATGAATATAATTGCGAATAATTATGTTCCTGATGGATATGGCATTGATGGAAAAGGTGGTGCTTCAGGTCTTTATAATACTCCGGAAGATGAAAACGTATGGTATATGCATTTAGTGAATAAGAATGCTCCACAAGTTCAATTGAAGGATTACAAAGTTGAATATGTACTTAAAGGATCTGATGAAGTAGTTGGAAATTTTTTGATTAAATTAAGTGACTATTTAGATGCAGATAAGGTAAGTAAAGATGTTGAGTTTGGTATTTCAACAGAATATAAACTTGCGTATGAAAATGAAAAGCCATTGATTGAAAAAGATGGTAATGGTGGATATAGAGTTTATGTAGTAAAAAAGTCTACAGATGTTTTTGAAAATCATCATTTAAAAGTTGTTTATCAATATGAAACTAGGGAACCACAAAATTTCGAGTTGAAGCTAAATGAAACTGAAGATGCTTTTGGTTATATTGAAGATAATTATGTTCCAACTGGATATAAATCATTCACTTTAGGATATGATTTTGATAAAAATGGTGAAAAACAATGGACTTTACAAGTTTATAAGCCAAAAACTGTAAGCTATAAAGTGTATATCAATGATGCTACAGATGGAGTGATTCATACTGCAGAAGTTCCTGCATATGGTACAAAGAAAGATATTCAATATTGGTTAACTGGTGAGAATGACTATGTATTCTATACTTTTGATGATTTGATTGAAGAATCTTCTGATACATATGTAATGTATTTACATAGTAGTGATGCGCTTGTAGCTAAACCAGAAAAATATCCAACAGATACAACAGATTTATTAAAGAATAGTTTAGCTTTAGAGGCAAATAAAGATCTTAAGGCTAAATATGATGAGGCTGTTTCAAATGGTGCTACACCTACACTTGTTCCAGTTATGAAACGTGAGGGTGCTGTATCTGATACAGACAACAATTGTTTAAATAAATTCGCCAAAGAAAATGGATATGGTGCTGGAAATGTATTTACAATCGATGTTGCGTTGGTAAGTGATGGTGAAACTTTGGGTTATTTAACTCAGTTATCTGAACCATTGACTTTCAAAGTTGAAATTCCTAAGGAATTGAAAAAAGCAAATCGTAAATTCTATGTATTGCGTTTACATGATGGTAAAGTTACTGAAATTCCAGTAAATGAAGATGGAACATTTACAACAGATCAATTCTCAAGTTATATGTTGGCATACAAAGATGTAACTTCAACTAAGCCTTCAACAGGTACAACTACAACTGCACCTGTAACACAAACTAAGAAAGATCCTGCTTCTAAAAAGGATCCTAAAAAGAATAAGACTGTAAAAACTGGTGTACAAACAGCTGGTACATTCTTCACTGGATTGATGGCTGTTTCTGTTGCTGGTTTTGGTATTGTAGAAGTATTGAAAAGAAGAAATAAATAATGATTCGATTTGGAGGTAGAGATACCTCCTTTTTATATGGGCATATTCATTGATGGACGTTTAAGAAAATAGGTTGTGGTGGTGTGTTTTATCGTGAATTTACAACTCTATCGGTTGATCATACGCATTATTTGATGGTGGGAATGGTATTTTTCTTATTGTTGGTTGTTGTCGAAAAGAATTTTCATTTTGTGGATAATAAAGTTTTGAAGTATTTGTTGTTTTATCATATTGGATTGAATTTAACTGTAGTTATGTTAGTTGTCCGTGGTGTAGTACAAGTTCTTAGTTTGGATGTTTCAAGTGCAGTTCTTTTTGGAATTGCACATTTAATTTTAGGTATTTCTTTGGTTTTGGTTTTGATTTCAATTCGAAATTGTATCAAGGATTCATTTTGACAATATCACATAATTTAATGAATGCGCTTTATATAAAGTGGATAAATGCGTTTTTATCCGCTTTTTTTGTGCTTGGATTTTTGTGTGATGCTTTTTCATGTGTTATACTTTTAAAGATAGGAATACCTATCGAATTAGAAGGGGAGTCAAGCATGATTTCAGTATGTATGGCCACATATAATGGCGAGAAGTATTTAAAAGATCAACTAGACTCTATTTTAAAGCAGATTCAAAGTAGTGATGAAGTCATCATTTCGGATGATGGTTCAAATGATTCTACAAGATATATTATTGAGAAATTTCAAAAGGAATATAAGAATATTTATTTGGTGGATGGTCCTAAACGTGGGGTTCAAAAGAATTTTGAGAATGCCTTAAAACATGCCAGGGAGATATCCTTTTTTGAGTGATCAAGATGATATTTGGATGGATGGCAAGGTTGAAAGAGTTTTGAAGGAATTTGAGAATTCAAAGACTTTGTGTGTGGTTCATGATGCTGAAATTGTGGATGGAAATATGAATAAAGTGAAGGATTCTTTTTTTGAATTGAAGAATGGAAAGCCTGGCCTTTTACATAATTTATATAGGAATGCGTTTATTGGATGTTGTATGGCATTTCGTAAATGTGTTTTTGAGAAGAGTTATCCGTTTCCAGATCATATTGAGATGCATGATTGGTGGATTGGTTTAGTGGCTGAATGTATGGGAAATACGGTATTTGTTTACGAGCCGTATTTAAAGTATAGAAGGCATGGCGATAATGCGTCTTCTTTGCATCATCATCCATTAAAGAAAATGATTTTTAATCGCTTATATTTTATTGAACAATTGATGATTCGTTGGATACAGGTGGGATGGCATGCTTAAAATAGGTTCTTGTACAATATTATTCAATCCGGATAGGGATGTGATTTCGAATGTTGAAACATACAAAGATTTAGTGGATGTTTGTGTTGTAGTGGATAATTCGGAAAAGAAAAATGAAGTGTCGAAATATTTTGAGGAAAATTCTTCATATATTTATATTGATATGCATGGCAATCAGGGGATTGCGGCTGCATTAAATGCTGGTATTGAATATCTTCATTCTAAAAATATGGATATGGCTTTGACAATGGATCAGGATAGTTTATTTCCTACATCGGATTATTTAGCTATTTATCAATTGATTGAAAAATATAAGGATGAATATTCATTAATTGGTTTGGATGTGAATAGGGTGGATCCAAGTAAGGAAATTGTTTTAGTTCCTTATTGGATTACTTCGGGTAATTTTGTGAGTATTTCAGATTTCTATTTGGCTGGTAAAATGAATGAATCTTTATTTATTGACTATGTTGATTTTGATTTGGGATATAGATTTAAAAAGGCACATTTAAAGATTGGATATTTAAGTGGATATTGTATAACGCATACAATTGGAAATCCTATTCCAATTCATGTATTGAATAGGACTTTTATGCGTTGAATCATTCGCCAATTCGTTATTATTATCGTTATCGGAATGCGTATTATTTATATCATTATGTGGATAAAGAATTCTTTAAAAAAGAGTATTGTCGCGAGATGTTTGGTAGTTTGATTAAGATGTTTCTTTTTGAAAAGAAGCGAAATGAAAAGATAAAAATGATTAAAAAGGGACTTTCGGATGCGAAGAAAAGGCGTTTAGGAAAGTTCCATGCCTAATTTTTTTGTTTCAGTGTTGTAATTATGGTATACTTTTGTGCGTGGGAATAATTCCTGCAGGAAATGAGATGTATTGGTTATTCAGTCATTTTGACTATAAAATAAGTAGTTTTTAACTGGGGGATAGTTAAAGGCATAAACAAACTTTAGACAAGGGAGTCAATTATGTTGATCACAATTATAAGTGCAGAGCACTCTTTACGTAGTAAATGGGTAAGAGAATATTTTGCTTCAAAGGGGGACGAAGTTAAGATAATCTCTGTGAATACGAGTTCTGTACATTCTTTCTTTGCAAAGATTCATTTTTTGAAGCAATTAAGAAAGAGTTTGGATGCATTAAGTCCGAATCTTATATATTGTGATGCAACGATTGATTTTCTTATCGTGAACTTACGTTTATAAAAATAAAATAATAATTGTAAATTAGTTTTTGATGTATGTGATGATATTCATGCAGATCAAAAATATTTAAATCAGGCAGACTATATTTTTTGTGCGAGTGAATTAGGCAGGGGGCATATTCATGGTGCACACATCTTATATTCGACAAATGGTCAATCTTGTTTGAATACAAGTCCTGAGTTAAGTAATGAGGAATTGTTTTTTTGTTTAATTGGAAATAAGAATATAGATATGAATTTTTGTGTTTCCTTTTTAAGAGAATGCTCTATATTAAAGAAGTGTACTCTACATATTTTGGGGGATTGGAAACTCAAAGAAAGTTTTATACAAAGTGTTTTAAGTGTTGGTGTAAATGTCATAGATCATAAAGACTTAGATAGTCAATCAACAAGACAAGATGTCTATGATCAATGTCATTATGGGTTGAATTTAATGGATTTTGAAGGGATTAATTCAGAATCTCTAGAATATATGTGTGGACAGATTCCAATCATAAATTCTATAGAAGGGGATCTTAGCCAATTTTGTAAGTTATGGGATATTGGAAAGAATATTGATGCTCAAAACTATAAAATTGTTGCTTCTAATATTTGTACAGAAAGTTTAGATGTGCAATTAAATCGAAGATTACATATGCGTAATTTATATAAAACATATTTTACGAAAGATAAATTTTTTGAAACATTAGATGAAATAGGAGGAAGTTTATGAGTTGTCATGAAGAAAAGAAGAAATCTATAGTTTTTATAATATTTGGCATTTTATTATCCATTGTATTAGTTGCATTTACGGGTGCTTTAATTTACCAAATTTATAAATTACAAGTTTTACCGGATAAAATTTTAATTCCAGGAATTTTAGCTATCATCCTATTTGGATTGATTTTGTTGTTGGTGCTTAACTTCTGTACACATGGAATAATTAGTAAAATTATATATTCATTTTTAGTTATTGCGATTTGTATTGTATATGGATTTGGAAACTTCTATTTGTATTCTACAAGTAAAACATTAACGACAGTAACAGCACAATCCAATAAAGCGAAAAACACTGTTTCAGTCATTGCGATGAATTCTAGCAGCATGGAAGATGTAAAGAGTTTAGAAGGGGTTAAGCTTGGTGTTTTGACAAACATCGGTAAGGAATCGACTGAAAAGTCATTGAAGGATATTAAAAAGAATAAGGTAACTTATACAAAATCAGATTATGATAATGTGCCTAGTTTGATTAAGGCTTTGTATGATGGTGAAGTGGATGCGGTTGTATTAAATGAAGCGTATCGTTCAAATGTATGTGATATTGAAGAATATGCCAATTTCAATAATGAAACAAAAGTGATTCATAAAACGGTTTATTATACAAAAGAAAACAGTTCTCCATTAGCAGTTTCGGATATTACTGCAAAACCATTTAATATTTTAATTAGTGGAAACGATTCATTTGGCTCATTAGATGAAAATTCAAGATCCGATGTAGATATGTTAGTTACAATCAATCCAGTGACTTCAACTATTTTATTAACAAGTATTCCTCGTGATTCTTATGTTACAGAAGTTTGTGATGATTATGCATGTAACTATGGAGTAACAGACAAGTTAACACATACAGGAATGTATGGTGTAGATACGACAAAGGATACAATTGAAAATTTATTGGATATTGAAATCAACTATGTATATCGCGTGAATTTTACAAGTATGATCAACATTGTGGATGCTCTAGGTGGAGTGGATGTAACTGTACCTGAGGGTATGGCCGTTTCTAAATTTTATACAAATAGTAATTTAGAAGGTGTACATGAAGGTGAAAACCACTTAGATGGAAAACGTGCATTAGCTTATTCTCGTGAAAGAAAAGCGTACTTAGATGGGGATGTTCAACGTGCTCGTAACCAGCAACAAGTATTGCAGGCTATGTTTAAAAAGGCTACATCACCAGAGATTATTAAGAATTATGTGAATTTATTAAATGCCTTGATTGGTGCTTTTGATACAAATATGACAACAGATGAAATTACTTCTTTTATCAAATACCAAATTCAGGCAAGTCCAAAGTGGAAATTTGAACAATTTGTGCTTAAAGGAGACAATGATCTACGTGTGAGTCCAGAACTTGGTTCGGAAGTCAGTGTCGTTATCTTATATGATTCTTATATCAGTATTGCACATGATAAGATTCAAGCTGTATTGGATGGAAAATCAAGTGATACAGTAGAAGCGCAAGAGGATACTCCAGCAGGAACTTTATCTGAAGAAGAAATTGAAGCTCAAATTCAGTATGGTTTAATGACAGAAGCTCCAATTGAAGAGGAAGGTTCAGAAATTTATTACGGGAACTAACAAGATTCTTTATTTAGAATGATGATTGAAAAAGATTAGGGGAAGCTTGGCTTCCCCTGTAGTATTATTGATTAAATAGGTAACAATTTAGATTGCGAGGAAGAAATATGGATTTTTTGAGAAGTCTTAAAAAGAACAAAGAGTTAATATGGTTTTTAGCTAAGGATGATATTAAAAAAAGATATGCCGGATCCTCATTAGGAATCGTATGGGCTTTTGCACAGCCTTTGGTAACTATCACTATTTATTGGTTTGTATTCCAGATTGGATTACGTTCAGTTGCACCAGGACAATATGGAGATATGCCATTTTTGGTTTGGATCATGTGTGGTTTGATTCCGTGGTTCTTTTTTAGTGATGGTATAAACAGTGTAACTTCAGTCTTTCTTGAATATAGTTATTTAGTAAAGAAAGTTGTATTTGATATTAATATTTTACCGGTCATTAAAATTATTTCAGCCATGTTTGTACATATCTTCTTTATCTTTTTGATTTTCATTGTCATGGCTTTATTTGGATATATGCCTTCAATTTGTTATATTCAAGCGTTTTATTATTCATTTTGCATGATTTGTTTGATTCTAGCTATTGGATATTTTACATCAAGTTTATCCGTTTTTTTCAGAGATTTACCACAACTTGTACAAGTATGTTTATCAGCAGGAATGTGGTTAACACCAATTATGTGGCTTTTGATATGCTTCAAGGTTATTGGTTTTCATTTATTTTTAAATTAAATCCAATGTTTTATGTTGTAGAAGGATATCGTAGTGCCATTTTAGGTCATCAATGGTTATTTTCAAATTGGAAGCTTACAATTTATTTCTGGTGTGTTGTTGTATTGTTGACTTTAATTGGGCGAAATGTATTTAAAAAGATGAAGCCTCATTTCGCGGATGTTTTATAGGAGATAAGAAAATGGATAGTGTTATTGAAATAAAAAATATTTCCAAAATCTATAATTTATATAATAAACCAAGTGATCGATTAAAAGAGGCCTTATTTGCACGTCAATCTAGACATACAGAATTTGCGGCATTAAATGATGTTTCTTTTAATGTAAATAAAGGAGAAATCTTAGGAATCATTGGTAAGAATGGAAGTGGAAAATCGACAATTTTAAAAATTATTACTAGTGTATTAACACCAACATCGGGCGAATGTATTGTCAAAGGTAAAATTGCAGCTTTACTTGAACTTGGTGCAGGTTTCAATATGGAATATACGGGTATTGAGAATATTTATTTAAATGGACAAATGATTGGTTTTTCGAAAGAAGAAATGGATTAAAAAATTACAAGATATTATTGATTTTGCCGATATTGGAGAACATATTTATCAACCGGTTAAAACATATTCAAGTGGTATGTTTGCGCGTTTAGCTTTTTCAGTAGCTATTAGTGTTGATCCAGATATTTTGATTGTAGATGAAGCTTTATCGGTTGGAGATGTTTTTTTCCAAAATAAATGTTATCGTCGTTTTGAAGAATTTAGAGAACGTGGTAAAACCATTTTATTTGTAACGCACGATATGGGTAGTGTTATTCGTTATTGTAATCGTTGTGTTTTATTAAATGCAGGGAAAAAGGTTGCGGAAGGTAAACCACAGGAAATGGTGGATCTTTATAAGCGTATTATGGTTGGTCAATGGAATGAAAATGAAGAGAGTTCAGACGAAGCATCATCGATTCAAACTTCAAACGTAAAGAATGATCAATTATGGAAAGATCAAATCAGTACAAATCCAGATATTGAAGTTTATGGAGATGGAAGAGCGGATATTATCGATTTTGGAATTTTTTCGGATACAGGAGATATTGGAAATAATGTCTATAAAGGAGATATTATTCCGTAAAAATGAAGGTTCGTATCAATGAAGATAATTTGAATCCAATCTTTGCGTTTAAGTTAAGAGATATCAAGGGAACGGAATTAACGGGAACAAACACAATGTTAGAAGATATTGATACTTCTCAATGTAAAAAAGGAGATATTGTTACGATTACATTTAGACAAAAACAATATTTACAACCAGGACAATATTTAGTTTCTTTAGGATGTACTGCTTTTGAAGGAGATCAATTTGTAGTATATTGTCGAAATTATAATTGTTGCGTCTTAGGCGTTGTTGCACAAAAAGGTACGATTGGTATATTTGATAGCGAGTCTGAAGTGAGTGTTTCTGTCGAATAGTATAAGTGTGTTATAATATGTATATATTTTTAAAAAGGTGAAATTATGGATGTAAGTATAGTAATACCAACAAAAAATGGTGGTGCTTTATTTGATGAAGTACTAACGATGATTGATAAACAAGAAACAGAATATGAATATGAAGTGATTTGTGTGGATTCTGGTTCAACCGATGATACGGTTGACATTATTAAACGTCATCATTGTATTTTAAAACAAATTGATAAAACGGAATTTGGCCATGGCAAAACACGAAATTTAGGAGCAAGTTTAGGAACTGGTGAGTATATTATCTTTATTACACAAGATGCTTTACCTTATGATACGCATTGGATTCAAAATTTTATTGATGGTATGAAATCCGATCCTGAAATTGTAGGTGGTTTTGGAAAACACTATCCATATCCGGATTGTAATATTTTTGATAAAAGAGATCTAACTTTACTATTTCAAGGGTATGGTACTACGAATACGATTTATCAATTAGAAGATAAAGAGCGTTATAAAAATGAAGAGGGTTATCGTCATTTGTTAGCTTTTTATTCAGATAATAATTCATGCATGAGAAGAGATATTTGGGAAAAATATCCATATGATGATGTGAACTTTGCAGAAGATCAAATTTGGGCAAAGAAGATGATTGAGCTTGGCTATAAAAAGTTATATTGTCCTTATGCAGGGGTATACCATTCTCATAATTATGAGCTAGAAACATACAAACAAAGATTTTATGATGAATATAAGGGTATATATACAATCCATCAATATGTAATGGTAAAAGACATTCCCCATTTACTTGTGGGATATTATAGATTTGTGAAAAATAATTTGAATTATGTAAATACTTTGGATATGGATGCAGCTGAAAAGAAAAAATGGCGTAAATATGCGATTAAAAGAGATTGGTATCGATTCTATTCTGCATATATGGCTGGAAGTATTATCGTAGTTCAAAATCAAAACAAGAGAAAATGGATCAAAAGTTTTCTCAGCAGTTAAGACAAATCAATCAATAGAGGTGTAATCATGGAAGCAAGAAAAATAATTAATTCGCTACAAAGAAGAGGCTTAAGAGGTTCGATTCAAAGGTTTCGTCAAGGACCTCAAAAGGTAGGCCTAATTGATTTTTGGAGTTTTATAACAGACCGAGAAGAAACTTCATTGAATCTAGAGGAGTATAAAAAACATAAAGAGGGAAATCAAATCACGTTAAATTGGGTGATACCTGAAATGGGTGAAGGGTCAGGTGGACACTTGAATATTTTACGCTTTGTTTCCTATTTAGAAAGACATGGAGTACATAACCGTATTTATTTATATCGTTCCACTCGTTTTTTAAATAATAGTTATTTAAAAGATTTTGTACGTAAATATTTCTCTATTTTGGATGAAAATGTTGAGTTGTATCATGATACAAAGTTAATGACTTTTGCGGATGGTATAGTGGCAACAAGTTGGGATACAGCTTATTGTGTACGTAATTTTAATAATACAATTTCAAAGTTTTATTTTATTCAAGATTTTGAACCACATTTCTTTGCACATGGTTCTGAATATGAGTTTGCGGAACAAACATACAAGTTTGGCTTTAGAGGTATTACAGCAGGAGATTGGTTAAAAGATATTTGTATTAACCAATATAACATGAAGGCAAATAGTTTCAGTTTCTCATATGATAAAGATTTATATACAGTTAAGAAAAAACAAGATAGTACTAAGCGTGTATTTTTCTATGCTCGTCCAGTTACACCTCGAAGAGATTTTGAACTAGGCTTGTTAGCTTTAAATGAGCTTTCTAAAAAGATTCCAGATTTAGAAGTTGTTTTCGCAGGATGGGACGTTTCACAATATGAAATTCCATTCAAACATCAAAATTTAGGCATTATGAAAATTGAAGAATTATCTGATTTATATGGAAAATGTGATTTATGTCTAGTTATTTCAAATACAAACCTTTCATTATTACCACTTGAAGTAATGGCTTCAGGTTCTGTTGCCGTATGTTCAAAAGGAGCAAATAGCGAATGGTTAGTTAGTGAAGAAAATAGTGTTTTAGTATCGTATGATCCAATTGAGATTGCGAATACTATGTATACATATTTAAATGATTCAGAAAAATTAGATGCAATTCGTCAAAAAGGAATTGAATTTGCGCAACATACATCTTGGGATGTAGAAGGAAAGAAAGTTTTAGATGCAGTTTTGAAAGGAATTAAAGAAGATGAAGAAAGTTTTAATAATAGGGGGTAATGGATTTATTGGTGCAAATCTTGCTCGCTATTTGAGTAAAGAATATAAAGTATATTCTTTTGACATTCAAAATCCAAAAGAAAAAATCCAGATGTAGAATATGTCGAAGGGGATTTTTCGATGATGAAATTCTAGAAAATGCCATTCAAGATAAAGATATTGTGATTCACTCTTTAAGTACGGTCAATCCAGGAAATTCAAACAAGCGCTTTATGCAAGGGTACTCTAGAGACTTTGTGCAAAGTGCACACTTGTTTGATTTATGTGCACAAAAGAATATTAAAGTAATCTTTTTATCTTCTGGTGGAACGGTTTATGGAATTCAAGAAGAGCAACCAATTAAAGAATCAAGTTTGGCGAATCCAATCAATCATTATGGTTCAGTAAAACTTTGCATTGAAACTGTCTTAAAGACATTTAACAAACAATCTCATTCGAATATGATTATTGCGCGTATTTCAAATCCATATGGTCCTGGACAAGATTTTAATAAAGGTGTTGGATTTATTGACGCAGCTTTGAAAAAGACATTAAATCATGAACAGATTGAAATCTGGGGTGATGGAAGTGTTGTACGAGACTATATCTATATTGAAGATGTTTGTGAAATGATTGGTTCGTTGATCAATTATGATGGAAATGAAGAGGTCTTCAATGTCAGCAGTAATCAAGGTATTTCATTAAATGATGTAATTTCAAAAATGAAAGAGTATGGTTTAGCGCCTGATGTTGTTTATAAAGATGCAAGAAGCGTAGATGTTGCTAAGGTGGTTTTGGATAACCATAAGATTGAAAGTATTCACGAATGTAAGATTCGTTCTTTCGAAGAAGGTTTAAAGTTGTATATTGATTATTTAAAAAATACTAGTTTTTTAATGGAGAAAATTATGAAGCAGATCAGGAAGTATAGAGATTTTTACAACAACATTAAATATCGTACAAATGTATTTGAATGGTATCCATTTAAAGAAAATGCCAAATTATTATATGTTGGTGATAGTGCGATTTTAGAATCTTATTTTTTACAACGCTTCAAATGTTGTATGACTTCCTTGTCTAATTTAGATACATTGAATGATTCTACTTTTGATTATATTATTGTCGATGGCGAATTTGATTGCATGGATGATAAAGAAACTGCATTATGTGATTTATTGAATAAATTAGATTTAGAAGGACAACTGATCCTTTTAACAAACAATAAATTAGCTCTTCGTTATTTTGCAGGAGTTAAGGAGTTTGAGTCGGATGAATTCTTTGGAAATCTAAAAAAACATACGAATTTATATTCAAAGAATCAATGGGATACATTATTTTCTAAATTAAAAGTTCATGCTCAATACTATTATCCATATCCAGATTATTTCTTAACAAAACAAGTTTTAAGTGATGAATGGTTGACTGGAAATATTAATTTAGAATATGAGGATTGTCATGAATTTAGATATAGTTTCTTTAATGAAAATATAGCTTTACAATCCCTTGTAGAATCTGGTGATTTTGCGACATTTAGTAATTCATTTATGATTATTCTTTCAAATCATAAGAGTAATATTATTTATTCAAAGATTTCTTCAGAAAGAAAAGATAATTTTAAAATATGTACAAATATTTTAAAAGATAAGGATACATATCGCGTAGAAAAAATCGCATTAGATCCTTCTGGAATTTCTCATTTTGATAGAATTCATCAATTTTATAAAACAACGAAACATAATGATTTATTTCATTATTGTCCAGTACAATTAGAGAATAACACATTAATTTTTGATTTTATCAAAGGTGAGAATCTTGAATCCATTGTCAATGGATATGTGAAGCATGATCAATTGGATAAGATTATTGAAATAATGGATTTGTTGTATAAAATCAATGCGTATGGAGATATTGTTGATTTTAAAGCAAATCACGAATTTATAGATGTGTTTGGCAAACAGGATGAAAGTCTTTTATTAGATCAGAAGTGTATTCGTTTCTGTGATATAGATGTCATTTTAGAAAATGTGATTCTAACGCAGAATCATACATATTCAATTTTAGATTATGAATGGGTGTTTGATTGCACTATTCCAGTCTCATTTATTATGTATCGAGCTATTTTACATAGTATTGCACTTTCTAAACTCAATGAGGAAGAAATTGAGAAAATTTATTTGCGTTATGGGATTACGGAAGAGCTTAAAACATTATATTTATCAATGGAAGAAAACTTCCAACATTATGTATCGGATGAAAAAATTTCTGATTATTATAATAAATCAAGAATGTATTTGTTAGATTTGCATAAAGAAGTAGAGAAGGATCTCTTAGATATTATAGTGAATGGTCAAAAGAATACTTTGTTCAATTCAAAACAAATGCATTACGAAACAAACGTTGGAAATCAAGATATTCATATTCAATTTGGAAAGAAATCAATCTTTAAATTAAATACTATCACAATGAATGGAAATTTGATTTCAGATTTTAAGACAAATGCATCTTTTGTGATCAACGATGATTATTATTTTATAGAACACCGCAGATTCAATTGTCAAATTCAGAATCTGGTTTGTTAGAGTTGGATTTCTATATGTATTATTATGGGGAAGACTGCATTGATAACATTATTAATTTGATTGATACAAATCATAGATTAAATCAAGAATTAAGTGAAATTAAGGAGTCTAAGATATATAGATTAACGAAAAATAAGATATGAATTATTATAAAACAGGTCAGTTCGCACGTCTTGCGAATGTGAGTGAAAGAACAATTCGATATTATGACAAGATAGGGTTGTTAAAACCCTCTTTTGTTATGGAGAATGGGTATCGTCAATATAGTGATTTGGATTTATTGAAACTACAGAAGATCTTATCTTTAAAACATTTGGGTTTTAGTATTGATGAAATCTTTCCAATGGTTATGGACAATACCAATCTTAAGGAGAGTTTTGAATTGCAGATTGATTTGATTGAGGATAAAATCTCTCATTTACAATCTTTAAAGGATGCTTTAAAAAGAGCAAGTCAGTCGGATAATCTTTCTTGGAATATGATTCTTTCTTTAGTTCAATTGTCGAATGAAGAAACGAATATTATTGAGCAATATAAGAATGCGAAGAACTTAAATGATCGTATTTCTTTACATGAAAAGTATTCTACAAATAAGCAGGGTTGGTTTAATTGGTTATTTGAGAAGATTGATTTTTCTAAGGTGAACCGATTATTAGAACTTGGTTGTGGCAATGGTAAGTTGTGGCAAGAGAATAAGATTGATCTAAGAAATCGAGAAATATTCTTATCGGATATTAGTGAAGGTATGGTGGAAGAGGTTCGTAATAAATTGGGTTCTGACTTTAACTGTATTGTGGCGGATGCTGAAAAGATACCTTTTAAAGATGCTTATTTTGATTCTATTATTGCCAATCACGTTTTGTTTTATTTGAATGATTTAAATCAAGGATTAAAAGAAATCTGTCGAGTGTTAAAACCAAATGGAGTTTTATATTGTAGTACATATGGTAGTAGGCATATGAAAGAAATTACGGATATTGTACAAAACTTTGATTCTAGAATAAATCTTTCGAATCATAGTCTGTATGATGTATTTGGTTTAGAAAATGGTGAATGTATTTTAAAACAATATTTCACGAGTGTTCAAAGAATGGATTATCAAGATTCATTAGAAATTACAGAATCTAAGCCTTTGATTGATTATATTATGTCTTGTCATGGCAATCAAAATGAAATATTAGGGCCTAGACTATCGGAGTTTAAAGAATATATTGAAGAGTTATTACAGAAAGATGGTAAAATAGTTGTAACAAAACAGGCTGGATTGTTTGTGTGTGTGAAGTAGGAGGTGTTATTTTGGAGTTAGTGAATAAATCAATGGAGGTATTAAAACGAGAAGGGATTTCAGGTTTAGCAAAACATGCCTCGCATTATATTCATAAGAAAAGAGAATCAAGACCTAAAAGTGATGCATTTAAGGATGTCTTGTTTATAAATGGGTGTCCTAGAGATTTGTTGCCACATCCACCTCGTTATCGTGTAACACATCAAATGGAACAGCTAAAAGTGAATGGCTACACTTGTGATGAAGTTTTCTTTGAGAATGTAGATCTAAAACAAGTGCGTATGTATTCTTGTTTCATTATTTTTAGAGCGCCTTATACAGATAAATTAGATGCATTTATTCAATTGGCTAAATCATGGAATAAACCCGTACTTTATGATGTGGATGATTTAGTCATTGATACAAAATATACAGATCAGATTGCGTATGTTAAGAATATGGATGTTTCTCAAAAGACTCGTTATGATTTGGATGTTATGAAGAATCAAAAGTTGTTAATGCTTTGCGATGGATGTATCACAACAACTTTGGCCTTAAAGAAGGAACTTGAAAAATACAATCCGAATGTGTGGATCAATCGAAATACGGCTTCTATAGAGATGGTTACTTTATCACAAGAAATTAAGAAAACATCAAAAGATACTGTGGATATTGGTTACTTTAGTGGTAGTATTACGCACAATGAAGATTTTGAAATGATTAAGCCAGCCTTGATTGATGTGTTGAATGCATATGATTATGTGCGTTTGCATCTTGTTGGAGAAATCGATTTGCCTCAAGATTTAAAGATGTATGCTTCTAAGATTGAAGTACATCCTTTTATGGATTATAAAAAACTTCCTGAATTGATTTCTAAGATGGATATTAATTTAGCGCCTTTAACTTCAAACATTTTTAATGAAGCAAAATCAGAGAATAAATGGGTAGAGGCTAGTTTAGTAAATACTTGTACGATTGCTTCAAATCTAGGTGCTTTTAAAGAGATGATAGAAGATCATAAAACTGGAATACTTTGTTCTAATATAGTTGAGTGGAAGAAAAAATTAACTTGTTTGATTGAAAATAAGGAATTAAGAGAAACTTTAGCTGGTAATGCGTATGCATATTGTCTAAAGCATTGTGTTACTTTATATACAGGTTCAAATATTGTTTCTATTCTACAAGAGAATCGTAAACGAATTGTTTGTATGGGTTTTGCGAAACTTGAAATTTCTGGTGGAGTATGGTGGCTTTGCGTCATGCAGCTTATTTACAGGATGCAGGTTATCAAGTGATGTTATTATCTTTCTATGATACTTGTACAGAATTTACTTTTATGAATCATTCATTTCCGGTCTTGCCATTTAAAAATGAAAAGTTGGATGCGAAAATTGATTGTGGTGTAGCGACAATGTGGCCTACGGTTAGGATGTTGGATGATGTTCGTTGTATTGAAAATAAAAAGTATTTGGTGCAGGGGTATGAGGTTGATTTTTATGATTTTAAAGATCCTCGTAAAGTAGAAGCTAGTGTGACTTATTCATATCCATTTGATTGCATTACTGTCTCCAAATGGTGTAAAGAATGGTTGAAGTCCGAATTTAACAAAGATGCCAAGTGGATTTATAACGGAATTGATATTGAACAGTATAAAAATCATAAACGAGAGTTCAATGGAAAAATTCGAATTTTGATTGAGGGAGATTCTTCAAGTAAGTATAAAAATGTGGATGAGGCTTTCACGATTACAAATAAATTGGATTCTTCCAAATATGAAATATGGTACATGTCTTATAATGCCAAACCGAAGGATTGGTATCGTGTTGATAAATTCTTACATCGAGTACCTTATGAAGAGGTGCAAAAGGTATATGCAGATTGTGATATTTTGTTAAAAACTTCTGTTTTTGAAAGCTTTAGTTATCCACCACTTGAAATGATGGCCACTGGTGGTTATGTGGTGGCCTTATTAAATGATGGCAATAAAGAATATTTAGAGGATGGAAAAAATTGTTTGATTTATCCAAATGGAGATATTGACAAGGCTGTTCATTGCATTGAAAGAATTGTTTCAGATCAAGCATTGCGTGATGTTTTATATACAAATGGTGTAGAAACTGCGAAATCAAGAGATTGGAATTTGATTAAAGAATCAATAATTCGTGTATATTGCACTTGACCCTAACGTAACGTTAGGTTTATTCTTTTATTGTGATATAATGATGTTAATTATGGAGGACTCAACATGAAAGGTATTATTTTAGCTGGTGGTAGTGGTACTCGTTTGTATCCTTTGACAAAGGTTACAAGTAAGCAATTGCTTCCTATTTATGACAAGCCAATGATTTATTATCCAATGTCTATTTTAATGCAGGCAGGGATTCGTGAGATCTTGATTATTTCAACTCCGGATGATACACCTCGTTTTCAAGAATTATTAGGGGATGGTCATCAATTTGGAATTGAGCTTTCTTATAAAGTTCAGCCTAGTCCTGATGGACTTGCACAAGCATTTATCTTGGGTGAAGAATTTATTGGTAATGATAGTTGTGCAATGATTTTGGGTGATAATATTTTCCATGGTCATGGATTAACGAAGCGTCTTCGTGCGGCTGCTGAAAATGAAGTGGGAGCTACCGTATTTGGTTATTATGTAGAAGATCCTGAACGTTTTGGTGTGGTTGAATTTGATTCAGAAGGTAAGGCTATTAGTTTAGAGGAAAAGCCAGCTTGTCCTAAGTCAAATTATGCGGTAACAGGACTTTATTTCTATGATAATAAAGTGGTTGAGTATGCGAAAAACTTAAAGCCAAGTGCTCGTGGAGAATTGGAAATCACAGATTTGAACCGTATTTATTTAGAGAATGGTGAATTGAATGTAACATTACTTGGTGATGGATTTACTTGGTTAGATACGGGTACACATGAATCTTTAGTGGATGCCACTAATTTTGTGAAGACAATTGAGGAACATCAACATCGTAAGATTGCTTGTCTTGAAGAGATTGCGTATGACAATGGTTGGATCAATTACGAACAACTTTCTGAGACTTACGAAATCTATAAGAAGAATCAGTATGGTGCTTATTTAAAGAAGATCATGGATCGTAAGTATATTAAGTAATGGGGGTATTGAAATGAAGGTAACTGAAACAAAGATTCCTGGAGTATTAATTATTGATACAGATGTATTTGGAGATCATCGTGGATATTTTACAGAAACGTATTCAAAGCCTAAATATGAAAAATTAGGTGTTACTGTTGATTTTGTACAGGACAATATGTCTTTTAGTGCACAGAAGGGTACACTTCGTGGATTGCATTGGCAAAATCCGCCTTATGCACAAAGTAAATTGGTTTCTTGTACAAAGGGAACTGTGATTGATGTTGCGGTGGATATTCGCAAAGGTAGTCCTACATTTGGTCAATGGGTAAGTGTAGAGCTTAGTGAAGAAAATCATAGACAATTTTTTATTCCACAAGGATTTGCGCATGGATTTTTAACATTAACAGATGATGTTGAATTTAGATATAAAGTCGATAATGTCTATAATAAAGAGTCTGAGGGTGGAATGCGTTATGATGATCCAACTTGTAATGTAGATTGGGGTTCATTATTAAATGGTATTGAGCCTGTCTTGAGTGAAAAAGATCAGGTTGGCCCTACTTTAGAAGAATCAAACAATCAATTTGTATATGAAGGAGAATAAAAATATGAAAATTTTAGTAACTGGTGGTGCTGGTTTTATTGGTGGAAACTTTGTACATTATATGGTAAACAAATATCCTGAGGATATGATTGTAAACTTAGATAAATTAACATATGCAGGTAACTTAGAGACTTGTAAGCCTGTAGAGGATAAACCGAACTACAAGTTTATCAAGGGTGATATTGCAGATCGTGAATTTATCATGGATTTGTTTGAAAAAGAAAAATTTGATGTTGTTGTTAACTTTGCGGCTGAAAGTCATGTGGATCGTAGTATTGAAGATCCTGAAATCTTCGTAAAGACAAACGTAATGGGAACAACTACATTATTAGATGCTTGTGTTAAATATGGTATTCAAAGATATCACCAAGTTTCTACGGATGAAGTATATGGTGATCTTCCTTTAGATCGTCCTGATTTGTTCTTTACTGAAAACACTCCACTTCATACTTCAAGTCCATATTCAAGTGCAAAGGCAAGTGCAGACTTATTCGTACTTGCATATCATAGAACATATGGTTTACCAGTAACGATTAGTCGTTGTTCAAATAACTATGGTCCTTATCATTTCCCAGAAAAATTAATTCCATTAATTATTTCTCGTGCCTTAAATGATGAAACAATTCCAGTATATGGAACTGGAGAAAATGTGCGTGACTGGTTACATGTATATGATCACTGTGTAGCCATTGATTTAATTGTTCGTAAGGGACGTGTTGGTGAAGTCTATAATGTAGGTGGTCATAATGAAAGAACAAACTTAGAAGTTGTAAAGACTGTACTTCATGCATTAAACAAACCAGAAAGCTTGATTACGTATGTAACCGATCGTAAAGGTCATGATATGCGTTATGCGATTGATCCAACTAAGTTGGAAACAGAACTTGGATGGAAACCAAAATATACATTTGATACAGGTATTCCAATGACAATCCAATGGTATTTAGACAACAAGGAATGGTGGGAAAACATCATTAGTGGTGAATACCAAAATTATTTTGAAAAGATGTATGTAGAAAAAGGAAGAGCTAAGGAATAATCTTTAGCTTTTCTTATTAAATGAAAGGAAGATATTCTATGAAGGTTTTTGTGACAGGTGTTGCAGGTCAATTGGGTCATGATGTCATGAATGAATTGGCTTCTAGAGGATATGTAGGAGTAGGTACGGACTTAGCTGAAAGCTATAGCGGAATTCAAGATGGTACGTATGTAACAACGGCTGAATATGTATCTTTAGATATCACTAACAAAAGTGCTGTAATGAATACAATCAAGTCTGTAAAGCCAGATGTTGTTGTGCATTGTGCGGCATGGACGGCAGTTGATTTAGCTGAAGATGAAGATAAACAGGCCAAAGTAAAAGCTATTAATGTGGATGGTACACAAAATATTGCGGATGCTTGTAAAGAGATTGATGCGAAGATGGTCTATATTTCTACCGATTATGTATTTGATGGTCAGGGAACAACGCCTTGGCAACCCGATTGTAAGGATTATAAGCCATTAAATGTATATGGTGAAACGAAGCTTGGTGGAGAACTAGCTGTTTCAAATACTTTATCTAAGTATTTCATTGTTCGTATTGCGTGGGTATTTGGAAAGAATGGAAATAATTTCATTAAGACAATGTTAAATGTAGGAAAGAAATTTGATACATTAAAAGTCGTGAATGATCAAATTGGGACACCAACCTATACTTATGATTTGGCCCGTTTATTAGTCGACATGATTGAAACGGATAAATATGGTTACTATCATGCGACAAATGAGGGTGGCTATATCAGTTGGTATGATTTTGCGTGTGAAATCTTTAAACAAGCAGGTTACACAAATAAAGTAATTCCAGTAACAACGAAAGAGTATGGTTTATCTAAGGCAGCTCGTCCTTTTAATTCTCGTTTGGATAAATCAAAATTAGTTGAAAATGGATTTAAACCTCTTCCAACTTGGCAAGATGCTTTAAAGAGATATTTGGAAGAATTAGTTTAATTTTGACAATTATCTTGGAATGGAGGAGTTATGAAAAAATTTTCTTTTAATAGTTTTATAAAATTTTGTTGTTTATTTTTTATAGTATTCACATTTTCAATGCTTGTAAAAGATAATGCGATAAAGACAAGATATTATAGTATTATTCCAATGAATCATGAGAATTATGTTGAGTTAAGTCGGTCAAATAAAATTACACAAGATTTTAAGGTTTCAAATAAACAAATAGAAGCAATTCAATTGTTTGCTTATGAAGATGAGTCGTTTGATGATTTTACAATTGAATATTCTTTGTATGATGAAGATACATTAATTGGAAATGGATCATTAAAGGTGGATAGAGTTACAAAAGATAATCCTGTTCTATTAGGTTTTAAAGATAAAGTAACAAATGTGAAAGGGAAGAATTTAAAATTAGTGTTGTCTACGAATAGTAATTCTACACTACTTTTAAATGCAAATAAAAACAAAGCGAGCTTAAGTGTAGCTACAAATGAAATCACTTCCTTTTCAAAATTAGCATTGATTACCAGTGGATTCTTAGTTGTATTGTTTTGTGTAATGACATTTGTATTAAAGTTCTGTCATTTGGATTTTAATAAATATTGTTTAGTTTCCGTATTCATTTTGGGGATGATTCTAAATCTATTTATTCCAGTAGGGAATGTTCCGGATGAGGCAAATGCACATATGAAAAATGCATACCACATTTCGAATAAAATTTTGCGTGTACAGGATGATGTAAACAACATTAAAATGCGAAAATGTGATTTAGATATTTTTCATTATGTATATGCGAATGATGCTGTTATGGATAGTTATGTTCAAAATATTTTGAGTAAAAATTCAGATGAAACAGAATTAGTAGACTCAGAACAACAAGTGGTTCAAGTTGGTATATACATGTATACTTATTTTTTGAGTGGCTTAGGTATTGCGATTGGTCGATTGTTAAATTTAAATGGAATTTTATGTGTTTTAATTGGAAGATTTTTAAACTTTAGTTTATTTTTATCGGCACTCGGATATTGTTTGAAGAAAACGCCAAAGTTTAAAGAGATATTTGTACTATTAGCACTTTTCCCAATCACTTTACAACAAGTTTTTAGTGTTTCGTATGATAGTATAGTTTTATCATTAGCATTTGTGATTGCTTCTTTAACAATACAGTTGTTTTATAATCGAAAACTTGGTAAAAAGAAACAATATTATTGGTGATTACATGTTTATTGTTGATTCCGTGTAAGAGTTTTGCGTATTCACCACTTGTATTAGCACCATTAAGTTTCTTTATAAAAGACATTGATTTTGAAAGATTCAAGAATAAGAAAGGCTATATACTGATAGGAGTTATTCTAGCTTTATTATGTGCAGTATACTTACTTGCAGCTATTATTTTAGGTAGAATGGTTTCAAATGCTTCTGTCTTATATTTGGCATTCCATCCTAAATTTTTCTATAGTGTGTTGCGTCAGACTTTATACAATAAGTTAAATTTCTATATATTTTCTGCTGTAGGAAGTTCAATGGAGTTATGTCATGTTGGTATATTTGCACCAATTATTCTTGGATATATTATTGTGATGTGCCTTTTAATTTCTAAAATCAATCCCAAAGTTTTAGGTATAAAAAAAGTAAATCAATATGTATTCATTTTCATTATACTTATTTGTTTTTTAGGTACTTTAGGTGGAATGTATAGCTGGTCTTGTAGTGTTGGAATGTTTGGTGGAAGAATTGTTGAAGGTTTCCAAGGAAGATATATTTTGCCTGTTATTCCATTGTTGTTTTTATGTTTCAATAAAGATACGTATGAAACAGGATCTATATCAAAATTTAAATTATTGAATACGTGTAATTATCTTGGTATTTTGGCAATATTTTCGTTGATGATTGAGTTATTAACACACTAATTTAGTTATTTTTCGTTAATAAAAATTCATAATAACTTGAGGATAATGATTTCTTATGTTATGTTTTAAAGTGGTAAAAAAAGGAAAAGGGGAGAATAATGAATAAAGTATTGTTAATTATTCCAGCATATAATGAACAAGATTCTATTTTATCAACAATCGATACAATTGATGAATATAATAAGAATCACTCTTCAAATAAATTAGATTATATTGTCATAAATGATGGTTCTAGAGATAGAACAGAGGAAATACTAACGTCAAATAATAAGCCGCATGTGAAACTGGTTCATAATTTAGGTATTGGTGGAGCTGTTCAAACGGGTTATAAATATGCGATGGAACATAATTATGATATTGCCATTCAATTTGATGGGGATGGTCAGCATGATGTAAATTTTGTGGAGGATATTTGTAAACCTATTTTTGATGGTAAAGCAAATATGACAATTGGTTCTCGTTTTGTCGAGGGTTCGACAAGTGAATTTAAGTCTACAAAGGCTCGCCAGATGGGTATTAAGATCATTTCATCTTTCATTAAGTTTTTTTACAGGTGAAAAATTATATGATGTTACTTCAGGATTTAGAGCAGTGGATCGTGGCTTGATTGCACAATTTGCGATGGATTATCCATTAGAATATCCAGAACCAATTTCAACTACGCAAATTTTAAAGCAGGGATTAACAATTCAGGAAGTTCCTGTTGAAATGAAGGAGCGTAATGGTGGTGTGTCTAGCATTCGTAGTTGGAAGAATGTGTATTATATGATTAATGTTTTATTATCTATTATGATAATTGGAACAAGGGGGTCAAAATAATGCCTTTAAATTTAAGACTGGGTGTTCTTATTATTGCCATAATATTAGCTGTGGTTGTAATTCGTATACTACACAAGGGTAGAATTCCAGTGAAGTATTCTTTATTATGGGGGCTTGGCGTTTTAATCTTATTGTTTTTAGCAATTTTTCCAAATGCATTGATTAAGATTGCGAATTTAGTTGGCTTCCAAACGGTTTCCAACATGGTTATTGGTGTGTTATTGGTTATCTTGTTCTTTATAACTATGTCATTAACTGTTATTGTTTCTGCGCAGAAACGAAAGATTACATTATTAGTACAAGAAATTTCATTATTAAAAAGTGAAATCAAAAAATAACTATTTTGGAGGTAATTAAATGTTTAATAAAAACGATCATAGTTTTGTGATTTGTGCATATAAAGAAAATCCTCATTTAGAAATGACGATTCAATCTTTATTGAATCAAACAATCAAGAGTAAGGTATTTATTTCAACATCAACACCGAATGATCATATTAAGGGATTGTGTGAAAAATATGGTTTAGAATTGTTTGTGAATCCAAGTCCTAAAAATGCAGGAGCTGACTGGAATTGGGCTTATGATCATGCACCAACTCCATTGGTTACAATTGCACATCAAGATGATTATTATGAACCGGATTTTTTAGAAAAAACATTAAAGTATATTGGGAATAAACATGATTTTATTCTTGCGTTTACAGATTATTATGAGATTCGTAATGATAAAAAAATCTATACAAATAAAATTTTAAAAGTGAAGAGAATGATGCTTGCGCCTTTAAAGAAGGATAAGAATCAGACTTCTAAATTTATTCGTAGAAGAATTTTATCAATTGGTTGTCCAATTTGTTGTCCAGCTGCTACTTACAATAAGGTGGTTGCGGGTAAGTCTATTTTTGATACAAACTATATCAATAGTTGTGATTATAAAACATGGTGTGATTTAGCTGAATTAAATGGTGAGTTTATTTATATTGATAAACCATTATTGGGACATAGAATTTATGCGGAGTCAGCTACTTCAAAAAACTTGGGTGAAAATATCCGTAAAAAAGAGGATTTGGAAATCATGAGTTTATATTGGCCAAAATTTATTGCGAATGGAATAAATTCGGTGTACGCGTTGAGTGAAAAAAGTAATAAATTGTAGGAGATGATAAAATGAAGGTAGTTGTTACAGGGGCTTCTGGATATATTGGAAGACATGTAGTTGATGCGTTGATCAAAATGCATCATGAAGTTATTGCAGTAGATATGATAAATAAAGGGATCAATACGGATGCAACTTTTTTATCATTAGATATTTTTTCGGATGATATTTATAACAAGCTAGGTAGACCGGATGCATGTATTCATATGGCTTGGAAAGATGGTTTTAACCATGCTTCAGACGCACATATGGGAATGTTGTCAAAACACTATGCTTTCATTAAGAATATGATTGATGGTGGTGTTAAATATTTATCTGTAATGGGAACTATGCATGAGATTGGATATTATGAGGGTTGTGTTGATGAAAATACCCCTACAAATCCATTGTCAATGTATGGTATCGCAAAAAATGCATTAAGAGAAGCTTCTTTATTATTGGCAGATAAATCGGATACGGCTTTAATGTGGTTGCGTGCATATTATATTTTAGGTGATGATTCCAATAATAATTCAATTTTTACTAAGATAACACAGATGGAGCATGAGGGTAAGGCTTCATTCCCATTTGTTTCTGGTAAAAATAAATATGATTTTATTCATGTAGATGAACTCGCAAAACAAATTGCGACAGCTTCTACACAATCTGAAATCACTGGAATTATCAATTGTTGTTCTGGAAAACCAGTTTCATTAGCGGATAAAGTGAATGAATTTATCGAGAAGAATCATTATAGTATTCGTCCAGACTATGGAAAATTCCCTGAACGTCCATATGATTCACCTGCTATTTGGGGTGATAATACAAAAATTAATTTGATTATGGAGAAGCATAATGACACAAAATAGTGTTACGCTAAAAACATTTGAGTCTACAAGAAGTAATAATTTAAACTTATTAAAGTTTATAGCTGCCATATTTGTGATTATCTCACATGCCTTTCCACTTTCTAAAGGTGCGGAATATAATGATATATTATCAGACTTATCTAGAAATTCTATTGCGTTTGGTAGTTTAGCCGTTGCGATATTCTTTATGAGTAGCGGCTTTTTTGTGACTAAAAGTTTATTAAAAAACAAGAATTCAAAAAAGTATCTTCATAATAGATTTATAAGAATATTTCCACCATTATGGTTTACACTTGTGATTTGTATCGTGGTTTGTGCTTTATTTTTTTCGTCTTATAGTCTAATTGATTTTTTTGTATCAACTGACTTTTTTAAATATTGTTTAAATTTTATTTTGATACCTGTTCACAATTTGCCTGGTGTATTCACAAATAATATTTATCCGGGAGTCATAAATGGTCCTTTATGGACGTTACCATTAGAATTTGTTTGTTATATTATTTTATTGATTGCTTACAAATTAAATTTGGTGAACAAAAAGAGTTATAAATTTGTGGCTTTATTGGTGATTTTTGTTTTTATTGGTATCAATTTTATTCCTTTACACATTTTTATGAGTGTTAAAGGTTATATTCAACCATGTTTCTTGTTTTTCTGGGGTTCTTTTTATTGGATTTATAGAGATGAGATAACAATGAAAAATGTATATTTTGTACTTTCTTGCATACTATTTATTTTGTTGATTGGTTTAGGATATGGTCAAATTGGATCTTTTCTATTCATTCCTTATATAACTTTATATATTTCATTTTGTTTACCTCAATGCAATGCTCGATTTGCGTCTCTTGGTAACTTATCTTATGATATATATTTATGTGGTTGGCCAATCCAACAAATGGTCATTAGTGAATTTGGTGGATCTATGGCTGTCGGATTAAATATACTGATTTCTATACCTTTGAGTATCATGGTAGGGTACGTTACGTATGTGTTAATAGAGAAAAATATATAGAGGGGTTAATATGGGAAACAACACAAAGAAAAATGTCATATGGAATATGATAGGGACAACTGCAAATGCATTTAACTCCTTATTTTTTATGATTACTGTAACTCGAATCAATGGTCTAAAGGATTCAGGTATTTTTACACTTGCTTTTTCATTGG
>ENA-OQHY01000271-OQHY01000271.1-human-gut-metagenome-genome-assembly--contig:-NODE-271-length-30632-cov-2.822095_pt1 | contig 30632 bp, 48 predicted proteins | sample MGYA00242570_ERZ504733 | MGnify/ENA primary metagenome ERZ504733 (study PRJEB26092, sample SAMD00036219) | human gut metagenome | host: Homo sapiens | study: EMG produced TPA metagenomics assembly of... | reverse complement strand
GAAAACTATGAATACGCTGGTCATCGTATTGATCGCAGCGGTGTGCCTGTTTGGGCGCTTATGTGCTTTACGGCCGCTGGCTGGCTAACAAATGGGGCATCGACCCCGCAGCCAAGACTCCGGCTGTCGTCCACGAGGATGGCCGGGACTATGTGCCCACCAACGGCTGGACGGTGTTTGCCCACCAGTTCAGCTCCATTGCCGGTGCAGGCCCTGTCACCGGTGCCATTCAGGCCGCAGCTTTCGGCTGGCTGCCGGTGCTGCTGTGGGTGCTGCTGGGCGGCATCTTCTTCGGTGCCGTTACCGACTTTGGCGCTCTGTATGCTTCCGTTAAGAACGACGGCAAGAGCATGGGTATGCTGATTGAAAAGTACATCGGCAAGACCGGCCGCAAGCTGTTCCTGCTGTTCTGCTGGCTGTTCTGCGGCATCGTGATTGCCGCTTTTGCGGACATGGTTGCCGGCACCTTCAATGCCTTCGGCGCAGACGGCGCAATGGTTGAAGCTGCCAAGACCAACGGCGCTGCCGGTATGGTGTCCATCATGTTCATGGTGTTTGCCGTTGTCTTTGGCCTGCTGCAGAAGAAGTTCAGCTTCTCCGGCTGGAAGGAAAGCCTTATCAGCATCGTGTTCATCGTGCTGTCCTTTGTCATCGGCGCAAACCTGCCCCTGATTCTGGGTAAGGCCGCTTGGAGCTACATCACCTTTGTGTATATCTTCTTTGCTGCTGTGCTGCCCATGTGGCTGCTCAAGCAGCCCCGTGACCACATGACCACCTTTATGTTCGTGGCCATGATCGTGGGCGCTGTGGTTGGCCTGCTGGTTGCACACCCCACCATGAACCTGCCCGTGTTCACCGGCTTTACCAACGAAAAGCTGGGCACCATGTTCCCCATCCTGTTCGTCACCGTGGCCTGCGGTGCAGTTTCCGGTTTCCACAGCCTTGTTTCCTCCGGTACTTCCTCCAAGACCGTTGAGAACGAGAAGGATATGCTGAAGGTCGGCTACGGTGCCATGATCCTTGAAAGCCTGTTGGCTGTTCTGGCTCTGTGCGTTGCCGGTGCTGCCGCAGCTGCCGACGGCACCCCTGCTGCCGGTACTCCGTTCCAGATCTTCAGTCGCGGCGTTGCCGGTTTCTTTGAGATGTTCGGCGTGCCCGCCTACGCTGCCACCGTGTTTATGACTATGTGCGTTTCCGCACTGGCTCTGACCAGTCTGGATGCCGTGGCCCGTATTGGCCGCATGAGCTTCCAGGAGCTGTTCAGCGTGGACGACATGGAGCACGCCGAGGGCTGGCGCAAGCTGTTCTGCAACGTGTACTTCTCCACCTTCATCACGCTGGTGTTCGGCTTTATCCTGACCAAGATCGGCTACGCCAACATCTGGCCGCTGTTCGGTTCTGCCAACCAGCTGCTGAGCGCACTGGTGCTGGCTACCCTGTGCGTGTTCCTGAAGGTGACCGGCCGCAGCAACAAGATGCTGTTCCCCCCGCTGGTCATCATGCTGTGCGTCACCTTTACCGCACTGGTGCAGCGCCTGATCGCTATGGTCAAGGCCATCAGCACTGCCGCTTCTGTTACCATTCCTGCCGGTGAGACCACCTGGGGCGCTGTGTTTATCGCAAACGGCCTGCAGCTGATCCTTGCCGTGCTGCTGATCGTGCTGGGCCTGAACATCGTGTTCCACTCCTTCTCCGCTTACAAGAAGGCTGAGCACAACAGCGAAGCAAACGTCTGATTCTGCCATTCACAATCCTGTTTTCAATAAACAAAACGCCGCTGACGATGCACAAAGCCGTCAGCGGCGTTTTGTTGTGGAAGCGTATTTTATATGTAAGCCCGGAAAATCTGCGGATTTCGGGCTTACATTTTCACAGACTGAGGAAAAGAGAAACGGCCTATTATAAATGACAGCTTTCCCAGCTTTGCAGAGCGGCCAGCTGGGTCTCAGTATGGAACCAGTGCTCCCCGCCCTTCAGAATGGTCAGGTGCGCCCCGGTCTGCTGCCGGAACCGCTCCATAGCGGTGTGCCCGGTAAGGGGATCTGTATCAGCATAGAGCACCTGTGTGGGTACTTTCCAGTGCAGCGGGTGCTCCCGCACCCAGCACAGATACGGCCACGAAAGCGTCTCCCCAAAGTCTGTGGGGATCTCCCCTGCCGCGTGCAGCTGCTCCTCCGTTACCCCTGCCTGCTGCATCAGGGCAAGGATCAATTTTTCCATATCCACGATCGGGGACACCAGCAGCGCCTTCTCCGGTTTTTGCGTCTGCAACGCCTGCATAGCAAACCACGCCCCGATGCTGACCCCATACACCCGGATATGCTTCCATACCGGATGCATCCGGGCGTAAACCGCCTGCAGCTCCCGGGTGACCACCCACGGCACCAGCTTTTCCGGGCTGTTTTTCCGGGTGCCGTGCTCCGGCAGATCGACAGCCAGTACCTGCCAGCCTGCCGGGCAAGCTGTACGGGCAAAGCGGGCTGCCTCGGCCGCGCTGCCGTTTTTGCCATGGACATAGAGATAGACCTTACGGCTGCGCTTGCCGTACAGGACAGCCGGAATGCCTGCAACCTCAAGCTTGATTTTTTCCATAACGGCTCCCTCCTGTTTTGGGGGCGTATTGCGCCCTGTTTTTCTCTATGATAGCACAAGCAGCAGCCAAACACAAACAGTAAAAAGTTGCTATCATCCTTATTGCAAAACGATTTTGAATGGCCTCCGCTGCCGCTCTGGCCATATTCAGCGGAATTATGATTTATATTTGGGATAACGGAGCGTCTGCGGACGCTCCATTATCCCATTTCACGGGAAAGGACGTAAGAGATAACAGCTGCCGTTTCCAGTTACGCCCCCTTCTGTGAAAAAGAGGTTCTGAAACGCTCGCAGGCGTTTCAGAACCTCAAATATTAAAATATACTTCCTTAAACAATGGCCAAAGCACTGCGGAGGCCATTTGAAATCGTTCTGCACAAAAGAGCCACCGCACAAGGCTGTGCGATGGCTCTTGAGATAGTGCTTCAGGTTTTGCTTAGCCGAAGATGTTGATCAGGATACCAGCAGCAACGGCAGAACCGATAACGCCGGCCACGTTGGGACCCATGGCGTGCATCAGCAGGAAGTTGGAGGGGTTCTCGCTCTGGCCAACCTTCTGGGAAACGCGAGCGGCCATAGGCACAGCGGAAACGCCGGCAGAACCGATCAGGGGGTTCACCTGACCGCCGGTCAGCTTGTACATGACCTTGCCGCACAGCACACCGGCTGCGGTGCCGAAGGAGAAGGCGATCAGACCCAGCACGATGATGAACAGGGTGCGGGTATTCAGGAAGGTGTTTGCACTGGTGGTGCAGCCAACAGACAGAGCCAGGAAGATGGTGATGATGTTCATCAGCTCATTACCGGCGGTCTTCTGGATACGATCCACAACGCCGCACTCCTTCATCAGGTTGCCCAGCATCAGCATACCGACCAGAACGGCGGCATCCGGCACGATGAGGGAAACAATGATAGCGACCATGATGGGGAAGATGACCCTCTCGGTCTTGGAGACGGTGCGCAGCTGCTTCATGACCACAGAGCGCTCCTTGGAGGTGGTCAGCGCCTTCATGATGGGCGGCTGAATAACGGGCACCAGTGCCATGTAGCTGTACGCTGCCACGGCGATGCTGCCAAGCAGCTCAGGCGCCAGACGGGAGGTAACGAAGATAGCAGTCGGGCCGTCGGCACCGCCGATGATGGAGATGGCAGCGGACTGCTTCTGGGTGAAGTCTACCAGACCGGTAGCGGCCAGCAGACGAGCGCCCATGTAAGTACCAAAGATACCGAACTGTGCGGCAGCGCCAGCAGCAGGCTCTTGGGGTTGGAGATCAGGGGTGCAAAGTCGGTCATGGTGCCGATGCCGAGGAAGATCAGCGGCGGGTAGATGCCCAGCTTAACGCCCATGTAGAGCATATCGGCCAAACCACCGTTGTTCAGGATCTCGACCCACATGGGGTGCTCCAGACCGTCACCAACGAAGTACTGCATATGAATGATGCCGCTGCCGGGGAGGTTGGCAAGGATCATGCCAAAGGCCATGGGCAGCAGGATCAGAGGTTCGAACTCCTTGACGATGGCGAGGTACAGCAAAAAGCAGCCCACGCAGATCATCACGGCGTACAGCCAGCCGCCGGGCTGGCCAAACTGTGCAAAGCCGGAACTTTGGAAAATACCGACCAGAGTATCAATAAACTGTGTCATGCTCTTCCTCCTGTGTTAAAACGGGGCCGTGGTGTCGTTCACGCCAGCCTTACCCCAGCCATTTTTGCCACGACGCACTGCCTTGAGGGTGTACTTGCCGTTGCCCATTGCATGGATAGCAGCCATAATGGCGGCCACCACATCACCGGGGATGCCCTCCTCTACCTGAGGAGCGGGCGCAGCCTGCTGTACCGGAGCGGCAGCGGGCTTTGCGGCAGGTGCCTGTGCAGCAGTCTTGGCGGCCTTCTTCTTGGCATTCATCGAGTCGAAGATCTTGCCTCCAGCGTGATGATAGCCATCAGCAGCACGAGGATCAGGAACACCAGCACGATACCAGTAATGGTAACGACCACATCGAAACCTAAGTCCATGGTTTTTCCTCCTGTTTGTTGGATACTGCAAGCGATACAACATCGTCAGCAGAAAATCAATTTGGATATAGTATACCGTATTTTGCCATTCATTTCAACAAAAATTAACAATTTTTCTTTTTGCCGCTTTGTGATATGGCATGGACAAAACGAGCCTGACTTAGCGGCGGCCGATGCGCGGGGTAGCGTCCGTAAAGCCGGTTTCCAGCTTATCACCGAGGGAAAGGCTCTGTGCCGTACCCAGTGCAACACAGTTCACGGGGTCCGGCGAGACCGTCACTTCCACCTTCAGTTCCTGACTCAAATATTCGGTCAGGCCGTGCAGCTGGGCACCGCCGCCGGTCAGCATGACGCCGTTGCGGTAGATATCGCCTGCCAGCTCCGGCGGGGTCTTTTCCAGCACCTGATGGGCTGCGGTGCCGATCTGCTCGCTGAGCATCATCACCGGCTCGTACAGGTCGTCGGTGGAAACGGTCACGCGCACCGGCAGACCGGTGAGCAGGCTGCGGCCCTTGATCTCCATGCTCTCGTGGAAATCGGTCTTTTGGGGGCAGCAGGCAACGTGCTTTTTCAGTTCCTCGGCGGTGCGCTGGCCAATGGCAATGCTGTATTTGTTGCGCACGTGCTTGAGGATCTCCTCATCGTAGTGGTTGCCGGCCACGCGCACACTGGTGGCCTTGACCTTGCCGCCAAGGCTCAGCACCGCGATATCCGTGGTGCCGCCGCCGATATCAATGATCATGCGGCGTCCGGCAGGGTGATGTCGATGCCGGAGCCGAGGGCTGCGGCGATAGGCTCGTCGATCAGGTACACCTGACGGGCACCGGCTGCCACTACAGCCTCTACCACGGCATCGCTCTCAATGCCGGTAATAGCGGCGGGCACGCACACTGCCACCCGGGGCTTGACCATGTGGGAGCTGTACACCTGCTTGACAAAGCGGCAGATCAGCTCCCGGGTCATGGTGTGGTCGCTGATGACGCCGTCCTTCAGCGGGAAGATGGCGGAGATATAGTTGGGCGTGCGTCCCACCATAGCCAGTGCCTTGTCGCCGGCTTCCAGCACGGTGTTCTTGCGGGTATCCATTGCCACAACGCTGGGCTGGTTGAGCACCACGCCCTTGCCCTCCTGCGCGATGATGATGGTAGTAGTACCAAGGTCGATGCCGATATCATTCTGTGCCATAATTGCCTGAATCCTTTCTCTGCGTTCCTCTATCATGTATGTAACGCCCGCAGCTGCGGGCAAAAAAACAAAGACTGCTTTAGTATAACATAGTTGCGGCAAAAAGTATACAAGCTTTGCCGCTGTTCTGCGCGGTTTTATCAGGAGCTCTTCCCTTCTGTGCTGAGCTGCTCCGGCGGCTGTCCGGCCTGCAGCAGGGCGCACAGGCCGCTGTAACGCAGGTTCTGCCGGATGTTGCTCATCATGCTGTTCACCACGTCCCTGCGGCCCGCCACAACGCACAATTTGCGTGCGCGGGTGACGCCGGTGTAGAACAGGTTGCGGTAGCACAGCCTTGGCGGCACCTGCGCCACCGGCAGGATCACCGCCGGGAACTCGCTGCCCTGACTTTTGTGCACCGTGATGGCATAGGCGATCTCCAGCTCGTTCAGGTTTTCCGCCGGGTAGAGCAGACGCCGGTCGTCCATGCGCACCACCATGGAGCGCTCCCGCAGGTTGATGCTTTCCACAATGCCGATATCGCCGTTGTAGCACCCACGCCCTGTTCGCCGCCGATGCGGTTCCAGACGATCTCGTAGTTGTTGCGCACCTGCATCACCTTGTCCCCTACCCGGAACACCCGGGCGGCGCTTTGCAGCTGGGGGCTTGCCCTTCTGGGGCGGGTTTGAGCAGGTTTTGCAGTTCCACGTTCAGTGCCTGTGTGCCGGTGGGGCCAAGCTTTGTGGGGCACAGCACCTGAATATCCCGGATGGGGTCAAAGCCGTAGCTCCGGGGCAGCCGGGTGGTGACAAGGTCGCACACCAGCCGCTGCGCGGTCTCGCCGTCGGACTCCAAAAAGAAGAAGTCATCGGTCTTGCTGCCCTTTTGCAGCGGCTCGCCGGAGATGATATGGTGCGCGTTTTCCACGATGAGACTGCGTTTTGCCTGCCGGAAGATCTCGTTCAGGCAGACGGTGGGCACGCAGCCGGAGCGGATGACCTCGCTGAGGATGTTGCCCGCACCTACACTGGGCAGCTGGTCGGCATCGCTACCATAATAATACGGCAGGTGTAGCGCAGCGCTGCAATGAGCGCCTGAAACAGCTTGACGTCCACCATGCTCATCTCGTCCAGAATGACCACGTCACACTTGAGCAGGTTTTTGTCGTTATGGATAAAGCTGACCACGCCGCCGGTGTAGTCCACCTCCAGCAGGCGGTGGATGGTGCTGGCCTTGCTGGACCGGTCAGCTCGCTGAGCCGCTTGGCCAGCGCGGCCGGTGGGCGCGCACAGGGCTACCCGCTCGGCCTGATTTTCCAGCAGCTGCAAGATGGCGTTGACGGTGGTGGTCTTGCCGGTGCCGGGGCCGCCGGTAAGCACAAGGCAGTTCTCGGTCATGGCCTTGCGGATGGCTTCCCTTTGCAGGGGGGCGTAGGCAAAGCCCTGTGTCAGCTCCAAGATCTGGATGTTTTTATCCAGATCCCGGGCCGTGTTCTTGCCGCGCTTTGCCAGCAGGTTCAGCCGGTCGGCAATGTCCTGCTCTGCAGCCAGCAGATCTGGCAAGTAGATATAGGGCACGGCATCGAACATTTTTACACACAGTTCTTCCGTTTCGATGCAATGATCCAGCGCACGCGCAGCTTTTCCGGCGGCTGGTGGATAAAGTTGGAGGCAGTTGCCAGCAGCTGTGCCCGGGGCAGACAGGTGTGGCCGTTGCCCGCATTGTGGCGCAAAGTGCGCAGCAGGGCAGCTTCCAACCGCTGGGCACAGTCCCCTTCCATGTGGTAATACTGGGCGATGCTGTCCGCGTGGCGGAAGTCCAGCTGCAGCGGCTCCCCGCACAGCAGATAGGGGTTTGACGCAATGGCCTGCATCGCCCCCACGCCAAAGGCTTTGAACACCTCCATGGCCTTGCGTGGCTGATCTCGAACTGCGCCAGATAGGCGATGAGCTCCCGCATACCGAACATCCGCTTGAACTCCTGCTGGATGCGGTCGGCTTTATCCGGCGAGATGCCGGGGATCCTGGTCAGCCGGGCGGGGTCGTTGGCGATGACCTCCAGCGCCTCAGCGCCGAACATATCAATGATCTTATCCGCAGTTCTTGCGCCGATATACGGCAGGGAACGGCTGGCCAGAAAGGCATACACCGCTTCCAGATCCTTGGGCATATCGGTCTCGCATTCCTGCGCGTGGAACTGGCGGCCATAGGTGGCGTGGTTTTCGTACCTGCCGCGGCAGATGACGCTTTCGCCTGCGTGCAGCTCGCCTACGATGCCGCAGACCACCGTGAGCACCCCGCCGCCGGAGATCTCGAACACCACATAGCGTTATCCTCGTTCTCGTAGATGATATCCTCCACGACGCCTTCGATCTGTTCCAGCTGCTGCTCGTCCACCAGCTCCACCTCCTTTTGCACAGATATTATAAGTATAGCCTTTTGGCGGGATTTGTAAATTGTAGAATCCGCAAAATCCCCGGGCGGCTCTCGCCTTTCCGGCGGTTGTGCTATACTGGGCGCAAACACTACGTCACGAAATGAGGAGCAACAATGGAGATCATCATTCATCAGGCCATTCTGCACGTTCTGGATACCACCATGGATGCGCCGGTGCTCAGCGGCGGGCCCATGGAACTGACCGCCGAAAAAAACGCCTACCTGCAAAACCACATTGAAAAGCTGCTGGCCAGCGACGATATCCGCCAGTGCCGCCCGCTGCCGGACTCAGCCTTTAAAAATGAGCTGGAACACAATCAGGACTTTGTGGATCTTTCCTGCCGCATTGCCGGGGTGCTGTTCGACTATATGCACGCCCACACCACCATCCCCGGGGCAGACCTTGCGTGGTGGATTTTACCCGGGACGGCGCGCCGTGGCTGGGCATCCTGAAGTTGAACTATAAAAACGGCTACACCCACTATACGGAGACTGTGGAGGGCGCACCGGTGAACTCCATCATCCAGCAGCGCGCCTGTCTGCCTACCCAGAGCGGCAAGGTGGAGGAGGGCGCACTGGTAGACCTGACCGATTACTCCATGCGGCTGCTGGAAAAGAAGTACGATATTGACGGCCACAAGGAGTTTTACCTTTCCACCGTGGTGTTCCAGTACACCACCGCCCAGCCGGAAAAGAAAAAGCTGCAGGCCATTCAGGAAGCTGCCGTGCAGGCTGTGCAGGAGAACTACGCCGAAACGCCCCATGTGGAGGCACAGGTGGCCATGATGATTGCCAATCAGGCTGCCGACAACGACAATCAGGTGTCCATCCAGCAGGTGCGCCAGCAATTGGAGGAGGAATATCCTCTTGCCGCCGTGCCCTTTGACGATTATGTAGAAAAGAGCGATGTCATTGACAGCGCCGCCCAGCCGGTGACTGTGACCCCCGCCCGCATCCGCCGCATGGAGAGCCGCAGCCTGCGCACCGCCAACGGCATTGAGGTAAAGATCCCCACCGAACTGTTGAACGCCGAATCGGAGGTAGAGTTCCTGCACGCCGATGACGGAGCATTTCCCTGCTGATCAAAAATGTCATTTTGTAAGCTTTAACTGCAAAATCTTGCAAAGCCCTGCGTTCAGCTTTGCTATCCGCAGGGTTTTGTACTATACCTGTGTTGTATCTTTCGTGGTATATGCGTTATGGCCTAGAGGAGGAGAATTTTATGGAACTGGCTCTCATCACCGTGCAGCAGGTCGCGGTCTTGTTCCTGCTGATCGGCACAGGCATGGTGGCGGTCAAAACCGGCGTGCTCAAGCTGGAAAACAAGCAGGCGCTTTCCAATCTGCTGGTGTACATCATTGTGCCGGCCATGGTGGTAAACTCTTACCGCATGGAATTCAGCGCCAGATCTTGCACAATCTGCTGGCGGCTTTCGGCATGAGCGTCCTGTCCGTGCTGCTGGGCACTGTGATCACTCTGCTGCTCACGGCGCGCAAGACTGGCAGCAGGATGCCCATTTTCCGGTTCGCCTGCATTTTTTCCAACGCAGCATACATGGGCTTCCCGCTTATTTCGGCGCTGTTCGGCTCCGAAGGTCTTTTGTATGCCAGTGCCTACGTTACCGTGTTCAACATCCTGCTGTGGACGCTGGGTTATGGCCTTGTCAGCGGCGGTTCCAGTGTAAAAGAGGTTGCCCGCAGTCTGGTGCGCACCCCGGTACTGTATGCCATTGTGGTGGGGCTGGGCATCTATCTGCTGCAGATCCCGCTTCCCACCTGATCACTCAGCCACTGGAACTGTTGGCCGGAGTGAACACCCCGCTGTCCATGCTCATTACCGGTATGCTGATTGCCGCCGGTGATGTGCGCAGCATCGTGACCGATAAGCACATCTGGAAGCTTGCCTCTGTGCGTATGCTGCTGATCCCGGCGGCTACGCTGGCGCTGTTCGGGGTGCTGGGCTTCCACGGCACTGCCGCACAGGTGGTAACGCTGCTGGAATGCTGCCCGGCCGCCGCCATCACCTCGGTATTTGCGGTGCAGTTCGGCCACGATGAGCACTTTGCCGCCGGAAGCGTGGTGCTGACTACCCTGCTCAGCATCGTCACCCTGCCGCTTTGTGCGCTGATTATCACCATGGTGATGTAAGACGCCGTGCGATAGTGCTGTATTTATATTGTAAGAAGAGCCACCGTGCATCGTGTTGTACAGCGGCTCTTTGCTTTGAACGGGACGATTTGGAACGCGCTCCGCGTCGCTTTGCGCATAATTAGCGGAATCGCTATTTTAGATTTCGCGTTGGAGCGACCGCGTTTGCGGAGCACAGCACAGCAATAAAAGCCCCAGTGGGGCTTTTAAGCGGCAGAGCGGTCTGCGTTAGCAGATGGAGGGAGTTTACCCCGACAAGCTCTGCGGAGCGCTCCAAACGCATTTTCACAGGTGGGGTCGTTATGGAAAACGGCAACTACAGCGCCACTTCCTGCGGAAGCGCGGCGCTGCGGGCATTCCCGGCCATCACTTCATAAAACAAAAAAGCCATCGCTTTTGCATTTCTGCATCAACGATGGCTTCGTATTGGAGCGGCCGACGAGGCTCGAACTCGCTACCTCCACCTTGGCAAGGTGGCGCTCTACCAGATGAGCTACGGCCGCATATTCGGTGCATTTATCCCTGCACCCTCCCGAGCGATTCTTGCGAATCTCGGGGCCCCCGCGAAAGCTTGCGGAGCAAGATTTTGTGGGGAAAAGGAGAAAATCTGGTATTCATCACAGAAGTCTTGCTTGCAAGATTCCCGATGAATGACAGGATTTTGAGTGGTGCCTCCGATCGGAATCGAACCAATGACACGGGGATTTTCAGTCCCCTGCTCTACCGACTGAGCTACAGAGGCAAATACGACCCGGATCGGGCTCGAACCGACGACCCCCAGCGTGACAGGCTGGTGCTCTAACCAACTGAGCTACCGGGCCATATGGTGGAAGTTAACGGACTCGAACCGCCGACCCTCTGCTTGTAAGGCAGATGCTCTCCCAGCTGAGCTAAACTTCCACATATGGAGCGGCCGACGAGGCTCGAACTCGCTACCTCCACCTTGGCAAGGTGCGCTCTACCAGATGAGCTACGGCCGCACATTCCATTTGTTTTTGCCGGTCTGTTGTCCGGCGACGTTGGTTATTATACCGCACACTCCGGCAGTTGTCAACCACAAAATTACATTTTTTTGAAAAAGAATGTCTTTTGGCTCTGATACGTTCTTTTTATTTTCATACGGCGATTACACTCCTTCTTTTCGCTCTATTTCGCACGGCTGTGTGCACGAGCAAAATACAGTTGCTTTCTATTTCACAAACTATTATAATAAAGAGGACGCTTTGTCAAACGGAAAGCTGCACCCGCGCGGGTGCAGCTTCCATTTATAGAAAAGAAAAAGGAATTGCCAGCAAAAAGGAGCTAACGCAATGTATAAGATCACTGAAAAGGTCGCGCTGAACCCCACCGTGACAAAGATGGTCATCGAAGCCCCGCTGATCGCCAAAAAGGCAAAGCCGGGTCAGTTCATCATTGTACGTCCGTTTGAGGACAGCGAGCGTATCCCCCTGACCGTGGCCGGTTACGACCGCGAAAAAGGCACTGTGGATATCATTTTCCAGATCGTGGGCGGTACCACCATGGAACTGAACAGCCTGAACGCAGGCGATTGTGTCCACGATTTTGTCGGCCCGCTGGGCCGCGCCACCGAGACCGAGGGTCTGAAGAAGGTGTGCGTCGTGGGCGGCGGCGTGGGCTGCGCCATTGCACTGCCCATTGCCAAGGAGCTGCACGATCAGGCTGCGTGGTGCACAGCGTAGTCGGCTTCCGCAATAAGGATCTGCTGATCCTTGAGGACGAGTTCAACGCCTGCAGCGACGAACTGCGCATCATGACCGATGACGGCAGCTACGGTACCAAGGGCGTGGTCACCGCTGCACTGGACGAGCTGGTGGCTGCCGGCAACCAGTACGATCTGGTCATCACCATCGGCCCGCTGATCATGATGAAGTTTGTGGTCAAGACCTGCCAGAAGCACGGCCTGAAGAGCATCGTTTCCATGAACCCCATCATGATCGACGGTACCGGTATGTGCGGCGGCTGCCGCCTGACTGTGGGCGGTCAGACCAAGTTTGCCTGCGTGGACGGCCCCGACTTTGACGGCGATCTGGTGGATTTTGACGAGGCAATGGCGCGCGGCACCATGTACCGTCCGTTTGAGGCACACGCCCGTGAGGCAGCCTGCAACCTGTTCAAGACTCAGGAGGGAATGTAAAATGGCTTTCAATATGGATCCCAAAAAGTGCCCCATGCCCACGCAAGACCCCAACGTCCGCAACAAAAACTTTAAGGAAGTGGCTCTGGGCTACACCGCCGAGATGGCTGTAAACGAGGCCAAGCGCTGCATCGGCTGCAAAAATAAGCCCTGCCAGTCCGGCTGCCCGGTGGGCATCGATATCCCGGAGTTCATCGCCCATGTGGCTGAGGGCGACTTTGAAGCCGCCTATCAGGTGATCAACCGCTCCTCTTCCCTGCCTGCCGTCTGTGGTCGTGTCTGCCCGCAGGAGAGCCAGTGCGAGGGCAAGTGCACCCGCGGCATCAAGAACGAGCCGGTGGCTATTGGCCGTCTGGAGCGCTTTGTGGCCGACTGGCACCGCGAGAACGTGCACACCGCACCCATCGTACCCGAATGGAACGGCCATAAGGTTGCCGTCATCGGCGCTGGCCCTGCCGGCCTGACCGCCGCCGGTGATCTGGCAAAGCTGGGCTACAAGGTGACCGTTTACGAGGCTCTGCACGTTGCAGGCGGTGTGCTGATGTACGGCATCCCCGAGTTCCGTCTGCCCAAGCCATCGTCCAGCAGGAGATCGACGGCCTGAAGAAGATGGGCGTGGATTTGAGTGCAACATGGTCATCGGCAAGGTGCTGACCATTGACGAGCTGATGGGCGAGTACGGCTACGAGGCTGTGTTCGTAGGCTCCGGCGCCGTCTGCCCCGCTTTATGAACATCCCCGGCGAGAGCTGAAGGTGTGTACTCCGCTAACGAGTTCCTGACCCGCTCCAATCTGATGAAAGCTTACCTGCCCACCAGCAAGACCCCCATCCGCACCGGCAAGAAGGTCGCCGTTGTGGGCGGCGGCAACGTGGCCATGGACGCTGCCCGCAGCGCCCTGCGTCTGGGTGCCGAGAGCGTGTACATCGTCTACCGCCGCGGCATGGCTGAGCTGCCCGCCCGTAAGGAAGAGGTGGAGCACGCCGAGGAAGAGGGCATCATCTTCAAGACCCTGTGCAACCCTGTTGCCATCCACCCGGACGAGGACGGCTTTGTACACTCCATGACCTGCATCGAGATGGAACTGGGTGAGCCGGACGCTTCCGGCCGCCGCCGTCCCATTGAAAAGCAGGGCAGCGAGTTTGAGCTGGAAGTGGATACCGTGATCATGAGCCTGGGCACCAGCCCCAACCCGCTGATCCGCTCTACCACTCCGGGTTTGGAGACCAACAAGCACGGCTGCATCGTGACCGAGGGCGACGAGGGCAAGACCAGCCGTGACGGCGTGTACGCCGGTGGTGACGCTGTGACCGGCGCTGCTACCGTCATCAAGGCCATGGGTGCCGGTAAGGCAGCTGCAAAGGCCATGGACGAGTACATCCGTAATAAGTAACAAATAGCAATAAGGGCGCTGCACATTTACCGTGCAGCGCCCTCGTTTTGTGTCTTTAATGTACGCCAGCCAGTTCCTTTACGGGGCGGCCGGTGCGGGTCATTTCAATCTTGCGGGATTTATCGTAGCAGTAACGGATGATGGCCTGCCGCCGCACAATGCCGATGAAAATGCCCCGGTCATCCACCACCGGGACGAAGTTCTGGCTCATGGCAGCTTCTACCAGTTCATCCATGCTGGTGGTCACCGTGACGGCCTTGTAGTCCCGCTTATGCGCAAACTCTGAGATGGGAATGTCCTCGGCGGCTTCCAGATCCAGACCATGGTATTTTTTCAGTCCCCACAGGATATCGCCCTCGGTCAGGGTGCCCACATATTCGCCCTTGCGGTTCAGCACCGGAATGGAGGCGTAGCGGTTATTTTCCCACTTTTCCAGCGTCTGCCGGAGGGTGAAGTCATCGTAAACGTACATCAGATCCTGCTTTGGGGAAAGAAAAAAGAGAATGTTCATGCCAACAACTCCTATCGCATTTTTTGCAAGCAATACCTGTTGGAAGGGTCTGCCCGCGCTATGTAATGTGCCGTGCGTCCGGCGTATTCCGGGAAGTATCATGGAAAAAGGGGACTGACCGCCCCTTTTCCTTTTCATTTATATTTTAGCACTTTTCCATAGACAAAGAAAGCCAGACAAGGAAGCTTTTATAATTTATTCACAGATTGTTTTTCTTTATTTGTCATACTTTCCGTTTTGATGGGTTCCGCACAGCCTGCCTTCAGCATACCACGCCCGCTGCGCAAAGCGGCGCGAGGGCTGTCGAAGGAATTTGCTCTTTTTTCTTTACAAAAACCATGCAAAAAGAGCGCAAAAAGCAGTAAATCCAACAATTTGAACTGTACAACCACGGTGCAAAGTTGTATAATAGAGTGGGTGTTTATCTGAGGCAAGCTTTGTTTTGCGCAGCCAATGCCCCCGACCCTTGCGTGTATTTTTATGAAAAATAACATAAAGGAGCAGAGCGACTATGATCACTTCCCGTTTCCCGCTTGGGAATGTCAGCTTTACTGATGGGTATTTTTCCACCCTGGTGGGTGAAGCCACCAAACAGTGCTACGGCGTTGCTGCCATGGCTCCCCGTGATATGACTGACGCTGTGAAAAGCATGGTATACGGTTCCGATTACCCGGAAAAGGGTGTGCGCGTGACCCAGCAGAATGGGCGTCTGGTCATCGAGCTGCACATTGCCGTCAGCTACGGTCTGAACATTTCCACCGCCGCCCGCAGCATCTCCCACCGCGTCAAGGACGAGGTAGAACAGGCCACCGGGCTGAAGGTCGCCCGCGTGGTGGTGTCCGTGGATGACGTCATCGCCTGATTTGTCTGCAAACCCGAGCCGGGATTTTCCGGCCAGTTACTAAGGAGTAAGAACAATGATTTCTGGTAAGATCCTGCGCGACGCCATCATTTCCGGCGCCAACAACATCAACAACCAGCGTTCCCGCGTGGACGAGCTGAACGTTTTCCCTGTGCCGGATGGCGACACCGGCACCAACATGGGCATGACCGTGGGCGCTGCCGTGCGTGAGCTGGAGGCTCTGGACGACAGCTGCACCGTGGGCGAGTCCGCCAAAACTGCTGCTTCCGCCATGCTGCGCGGTGCGCGCGGCAACTCCGGCGTTATCACCAGCCTGCTGTTCCGCGGCTTCTCCAAGGCTTTGGAGGGCAAAAAAGAGGCTGACGTTGCTGATATCGTGTCTGCCCTGCAGAAGGGTGTCGAGGGCGCTTACAAGGCCGTGATGAAGCCCACCGAAGGCACTATCCTGACCGTTGCCCGCGTTGCTTCTGAGGAAGCCGCTGCCAGCGATGCCGCCGATGTTCCCGCCCTGTGGGACGTGGTGCTGACTGCCGGCCAGAAGGCACTGGACGATACCCCCAACCTGCTGCCCGTGCTGAAGAAGGCCGGTGTTGTGGACGCAGGTGGTCAGGGTATCATGGTCATCTTTGAGGGCATGGGCAAGGTGTTCCACGGCGAGGCCATTATTGCCGGTGGTGAGGCTGCCCCCAACAAGGCAAAGCTGTCCACTGAAAATGCCGGTAAGGGCGTGTTTACTGACGACCTGATGAAGGTGGAGGACATTACCAACGGCTACTGCACCCAGTTCCTCATCAATAAGTACGAGGGTGCCAGCGCCGCCAAGATGCGCGCCTTTGCAGAGTCCAACGGCGACAGCGTGGTCTGCATTGAGGATGACGATGTCATCAACCTGCACGTTCACACCGCCGACCCCGGCAAGATCCTGAGCGAGGCCATCAAGTACGGCTACCTGACCAACTTCAAGATCGAGAATATGCACGAGCAGTTCCTCGCCCGCCAGAAGCAGGGCAAGAGCCTTGAAAAGCAGGCTTCTGCGAGAAGGCTCCCTCTCAGGCCAGTGAGTTCATTTATGCTGCCGTGGACCCCAGCCGTGACTACGGCTTTGTGGCCGTTGCCGCCGGTGAGGGTCTGAAGGCCGTGTTCACCGATCTGGCAGCAGACGCTGTGGTGTCCGGCGGTCAGACCATGAACCCCTCCACCGAGGACATTCTGGCAGCCATCCAGAGTGTTCCCGCCAAGACCGTGTTCGTGCTGCCCAACAACAAGAACATCATTATGGCTGCCGAGCAGGCGCAGAAGCTGGCTGACCGTCAGGTAGTCGTGCTGCCCACCCGCACCGTGCCCATGGGCATTACTGCACTGTTGAACTTGATCCTCTGTGAACGCCGAGACCAACACCATCAACATGATGGCTGCTGCCGACAAGGTGTCCACCGGTCTGATCACCTACGCCGCCCGCGACAGCGAGTACGACGGCAAGCGCATCCGCAAGGGCGAGATCATGCACTGGAGAACGGCAAGATTGTTTCCACCTCCACCGATATCACCAAGGCCACCTACCGTCTGGCACGCAATATGTGCAAGAAGGATTCCAGCTTTGTCACCATTATTTCCGGCTGTGACGTGAGCGACGAGGACGCTGAAAAGGTTACCGAGATCGTAAAGGCAAAATGCCCCAACCATGTGGAAGTAAGCCACATCCGCGGCGGCCAGCCCGTTTACTACTATATGATCAGCGTGGAGTAAGCACTCCCCTGCCTGATCTGTATCACTGCAAACAAAAATCTCCGCATTGGGTACTACACCCAGCGCGGAGATTTTTTCTTTATGAATATTTCAGAAAAAGCTTACCTGACTGCTCTCAGGCAGGTCGCCCAGTGCACCCACCTGACGCAGACGGTCCAGAATGCTGCTGCCCACACCGGAGGCCTGCTGCAGCTCCTCCACCGAGATATATTCCTCTCCGTGGATGGTCACCCGCTCCAGCGCATCGGCGGCGGCACCGCCCAATCCCTTCAGTGCGCTGAAGGGCAGACGCACCTTGTCGTCCTCTACCACATACTTGGAACCAAGGCTCTTGCCCAGCTCGATGGGCAAAAACTCGTACCCGCGGCTCAGCATCTCGTTGACCAGCTGCAAGCTGACCAGCACGTCCTCATCCTTGGCGTTCTTTTCCTCCTTCAGACGGCGTTTGACCGCTCCATGTGGGCGCGTGCCACAGCAGCACCGCCGATGGCGGCTTCGTAGTCGATATCGTCGCCGCGCACGGTAAAGTACACCGCATAAAACGCCTGCGGCTTGTAGATCTTGTACCACATCAGGCGGATGGCACTCATCAAATAGGCCACAGCATGGGCCTTGGGGAACATATATTTGATCTTGCGGCAGCTCTCGATGTACCAGTCCGGTACCTCATGCTCCCGCATGGCTTCCTCCCAGCCCGGCTGGAAGCCGCCCTTAGCCACCTTGCCCTTACGCACGGCCTCCATGATATCAAAGGCCATCTTGGGCTCCAGCCCCTTGCGCAGCAGGTACAACATGATACTGTCACGGCAGCCGATGACCTCTGCAATGGTGCAGGTGCCGCTGCGGATCAGCTCGTCCGCGTTGCCGGTCCACACGTCCGTGCCGTGGGACAGACCGGAAATCTGGATCAACTCTGAGAAATTCTTAGGCCGTGCTTCTACCAGCATTCCGCGCACAAAGTTCGTGCCATCTCCGGGATGCCGAAGGTGCCGGTCTGGCTGTCAATCTGCTCCGGGGTCACACCAAGCGCTTCCGGGCTGGTCAGCAGGCTGTACACCTTGGGGTCGTTCATGGGGATGCTGTCTACCGGGATGCCGGTGTATTCCTCAAAATACTTGTAGAAAGTGGGCATATCGTGGCCCAGTTCGTCCAACTTGAGCAGGGTGTCGTGCAGATACTTGAACTCGAAGTGGGTGGTCAGCAGACCGCCCGCTACGTCATCCGCCGGGTGCTGGATGGGACAGAAATCGTAGATCTCGTAGGTGTCCGGCACAACCACCATGCCGCCGGGGTGCTGGCCGGTGGTGCGCTTGACGCCGGTGCAGCCCAGCGTCAGGCGGTTTTCCTCGGCGTGGTTCACGGTGCGCTGCCGCTCGTCCAGATATTTTTTAACGTAGCCGTAGGCGTTTTATCCTGAATACCGGACACCGTGCCGGCCTTGAACACGTTGGCCTTGCCGAACAGCTCCTCGGTGTAGCGGTGCACGTTGGACTGGTACTCGCCGGAGAAGTTCAGGTCGATATCCGGTTCCTTATCGCCGTAGAAGCCCAGGAAGGTCTCGAAGGGGATGTCGTGTCCATCCACCAGCATCCGGGTGCCGCAATTGGGACAGTTTTTGTCCGGCAGGTCAAAACCATCGTCCACGCTGCCGTCGGTGATGAACTCGCTGTGCTTGCACTTTGGGCAGCGGTAGTGGGGCGGTAGACTGTTCACCTCCGAGATGCCGGAAAAGTGCGCCACAGCGGAGGAGCCGACAGAACCACGCTGCCCACCTGATAGCCGCCCGCATTGGAGTAGGCCACCAGCTTGACCGCAATGACGTACAGAACCGCGTAGCCGTGGCCGCAGATGGAGTCCAGTTCCTTTTGCAGCCGCTTTTCCACGATCTCGGGCAAGGGGTCTCCGTAATCCCGCTTGGCGTGCTCCCACGTGGCATCGCGGAGCTGCTGCTCTGCGCCCTCGATGCTGGGCGGGTAGGTGCCCGGGGGATGGCGCGCACGTTGTTGTCGATCATGGCGGCGATCTTGCGGGGGTTCTTTACTACCACCTCGTAGGCCTTTTCCTTGGGCAGATAGTAGAACTGCGCCAGCATATCCTGCGTGGTGCGGAAGAACAGCGGCGGCTGATTGTCGGCATCCTTAAAGCCGTTGCCCGCCTGTAATACAGCGCGATAGATCGCATCCTCCGGCTCGGTAAAGTGCACGTCGCCGGTGGCAATGACCGGTTTGTGCAGATCATCACCCAGCTTGATAACGGTGCGGTTGAACTCCTTGATCCGTTCCTCGCTGTCCACCTTGCCGTCCCGCACCATATAGGCGTTGTTGCCCAGCGGCTGGATCTCAAGGATATCGTAGTAGGCGGCGATTTTTTTCAGTTCCTCGTAGCTGGTGCCGTCCACGATGGCGCGGTACAACTCGCCTGCCTCACAGGCGCTGGTGAGCAGTAGGCCATCCCGGTACTTGTTCAGCAGGCTGCGGGGCACGCGAGGCTTTTTGAAAAAGTAGTTGACGTGTGCCTCGCTGACGATTTTGTACAGGTTCTTCAGACCCATCTGGTTTTTGACCAGAATGATCAGGTGGTAGTATTTCTTTTTCAGCACCTCACGGTTGCCGCCAAGACCGGTGTTGATTTCGCTGACCTTCGTCACCTCTTTTTCCGCTAAGTCGTTCAGCATCACGCAGAAGATGCGTCCCAGTGCAGCGGAGTCCTCGCAGGCGCGGTGCGCCTCGTAGGCGGGCAGTTCCAGATGCTTATTGATGGTGCCCTGCTTATAATTGTGCAGGCCCGGGTACATAGTCTGCGCCATGGTCAGGGTGTCAATATAGGTAGGCTCCAGCTTGATGCCGCTGCGCTTGGCAGCTGCCCGCAGAAAGCGCATATCAAAAGCGTGGACATTGTGCCCCACCAGAATGCGGTCACCTGCAAAGGCAAGGAAGGCTTCCAGCGCTTCCTTTTCGCCGGGGGCGTCCGCTACCATCTCGTTGGTGATGCCGGTCAGCTCGGTGATCTTGGGGGTGATAGGCTTACCAGGCTTGACGAAGGTATCAAACTCCTCCACCACCTCGCCATTGCGGATGATGACCGCGCCGATCTCGGTAAGGTACTCTACCCCGGGGTCAAGACCGGTGGTCTCGGTGTCAAACACGCAGAACTCGCCGTCCAGCGGCTGATCCTTTACGCCGTAAACGCAGGGCACCATGTCGTCCACAAAATAGGCTTCGCACCCGTAGATGAGCTTAAAATCCGGGTCCTTTTTGTGGATGTCATCGGCTGCCAGCATGGCTTCCGGATAGCCCTGACACACGCCGTGGTCGGTGATGGCAATGGCGGGGTGTCCCATGCGGTGCGCCAGCTTGACGATGCCGCCGGGGTCGCAGAAGCCGTCCATGCTGGAAAGCTTGGTATGCAGATGCAGCTCCACCCGCTTTTCCGGGGCGGTATCCTCCCGCTTTTTGCGCTCCACGATCAGCACATCGTAGGGGTACACGATGTAGTCGTGCTCGTATTTATCGTAGGAGCAGTCGCCACGCACAATGACCGTGCTGCCCTTGCCAATGCCCTCCCACTTGGAGCAGTCCTCCCCTTCCTGTGCGCGGACTTTCAGGTTGATTGAGCCGGTATAGTCGGTGATGGACACGGTGTAGATCTTGCGGTAGTTGCCCTTGACCTCGGTAAAGAACACATCGCCCCAGATCATGCACTTGCCGCCCTCGCCGCCCAGATCCTTGAGGGGGGTAAGGTTTTTGGGGGTGAACATTTTGCCGTGGAAGATGATAACCGGCTTGTCGGTAAGGTTGAGCCCCTCCACCTTGATAGACGGTGCGGTGTTCTTTTTCTCAAATTTGACCACCGGCGGTGCAATCTTGCGTTCCAGCTTTTCCTCCATCTGCTGCTGCTCCGCCGCAGTCACTGCGCTTTGCAGCGTCACCTTGGGGGTAACGCCGGTATGCTCGGCAATACGCTTTGCAAGCAGTTCCTCAAAGCCCATCTCCTGCAAAAACTTTGTGCCGTGGCACACCCCCACCGTGATATTCTGCCCGGTGATGGTAATGCTGCTCCTGTCCAGAAAGCCGTTGATGGGCACACCGTCCCGCTTCATGTCCTCCAGCAGGATGCGCAAAGCGTGCTCGTCCAGCATGGCATAGCCGAACAGGTTCTTGATCTTCAGTTCAAAGCCCTCGTAGTCCGGCTGCAGGGAAGCAAGCAGCCGGGCGCAGAGATTCTGGTCCAGCGGGGCGGCGCTGCGCAAAGTAAACTCGACCTGCCGGTCCTGCCGCAGCATCCGGGCGTGCTCCACGATCACCTGCCCGAAGCAGGCTGCAAAATCCGGGTCCGCCATAAACTGCGGCCACAGCTGGGAAACAAGTGGTTTCACAAATGGTACTCCTTTTTGGTGGGTTCTTTACAGCACAAACTGCCGCACCCATTTTTGCGGGTGTGGCAGTAGGAAAAGAATGCTTACAATTTATAGATCTCGTCCATGAACTGATCCAGAATGTTATCGCCGGTCAGCTTTTTGATGGGCTTGCCGTGGATGAACAGCACGGCCTCGCCCTTGCCGCCCGCAATGCCGATATCGGTTCGCGCGCCTCGCCGGGACCGTTGACGACGCAGCCCATCACGGCCACCTTGATGGACTTTTTGTAGCCCTGCAGCCGCTTTTCCACCTCGTTGGCGATCTCGGTGCAGGGGTACTGGGTGCGGCCGCAGGTGGGGCAGGTGATGACCTCCGGTCCGGTGACCGGGAAGCCCACGGCGCGCAGGATGTTGAAGCCTGCCTCCACCTCTTTTTCCGGCTCGGCGGCCAGCGACACGCGGATGGTGTCACCGATGCCTCCAGCAGCATCCCGCCGATGCCCATGCCGCTTTTCAGCAGACCCATCTGGTAGGTACCGGCCTCGGTGACGCCCACATGGAGCGGGTAGTCGGTGACGGCGCTGAGCTGGCGGTAGGCTTCCATCATGCGGGGCACGTTGGAGTTTTTAATGGAAATGACGATGTTATTGAAATCGAACTTTTCCAGCAAGCGTACATGGTACAAAGCGCTTTCCACCATGGCTTCCGGGGTGGGTGCGCCGTAGCGGGCCAGAATATGCTTTTCCAGACTGCCGCCGTTGACGCCGATGCGGATGGGGATGTTCTTCTGCTGGCAGGCATCCACCACTGCCTTTACCCGGTCATCATCGCCGATATTGCCCGGTTGATACGGATCTTATCTACGCCTACGTCCGCGCAGGCCAGCGCAGCCTTATAGTCAAAGTGGATATCTGCCACGATGGGGATGTTCACTGCGTTTTTGACGGCCTCGATGCACTTTGCATCTGCCGGGCTGGGACAGGTCACCCGCAAAATCTGGCAGCCAGCGGCTTCGCACCGCTTAGCCTGTGCCACATTGCCCTCGATGTCCTCCACCGGCACATTGAGCATGGTCTGCACCGCAATAGGGTTGCTGCCGCCAATGGTCACATTGCCGATCTTCACTTCACGTTTTTTCTGCCGCATAAGGGTTCCCCTTTCTTATACTGTCCCGGTAATAAGCCGGAGAATATCGTTGTAGGTTGCAAAGATCATCAGCCCGAACAACAGCCCGAAGGTTGCAAGGGTGAGCACGCTTTGCAGCTTTTCCGGCACTGCATGGCCGGTAACGCCTTCAATGATCAAAAATACTACCTTGCCGCCGTCCAGCGCCGGGAAGGGCAGCAGGTTGAGGATGCCAAGGTTGACGGTAATCAGCGCCAGCAGCTCCAGCAAGTCCTGCCAGCCATAGCTGGCGGCCTGCCCGATGGCCGACACGATACCCACCGGGCCGGAGAGGTTGTTGATGCTCTCCCGCCCGCGCACTAAGTCCACAAGGGAGGTGAACACGATGCGGCCGTAATACAGCACGCTGTTGCCCGCCTCCCGCAGCACATTGCCGGGAGTCTTTTCCAGCCCGTAGACGGAAAAGCCGATGCTCATGTGGGTCTCGCCCTTCTCGTCCTGCCATGTGTCGAACTGCACCCCCGGCAGCTGCACCTTTTGGCCGTCCCGCAGGACGGTAAAATCTGCGCTGTAAGACCGGGTGCGCACCAGCTCGTACAGGATATCATTGGCCACAAAGCAGCGGCGGCCGTTCACCGCCAGAACCTTGTCCCCCGCCTGCAGGCCGGTCTGCCCGCAGAGGGCACCGTCCTGAATGGCGTAGATGGTCTTGCTGGTGATGGGCTCATTCTGGGCGGCGATGAGGATCACCAGCACCACAAAGCCCAGCACGAAATTCATGACAGCACCGGCTACCATGACCAGTGCCCGCTGCCATACCGGTGCTTCATTCAGGGGGACGCCGGTGGACTGCACAGATGCTTCCGTCTCCGGGGCGGGCTGCTCCTGCACAGTATGGGCAGCTTCTGCCTGCTGGCTTTCGGGGCTTTCCTCCCCTTCCAGCGCTACAAAGCCACCCACAGGCAGGGCACGTAGGCTGTACTGGGTGCCTTTATGATTCTTTTTCCAGAGCACCGGCCCCATGCCGATGGAAAACTCATTGACCTGAATGCCGCAGAGCTTTGCCACAGTAAAATGCCCGAACTCGTGGATGGCGATCACCGCACTGAACACAAGCAGCGCGGCAAGAATGGTGATAATAAATGACATTCGTTCTCCTATACCGCCCCGGAACTGTTACAAAAACAGTGCCGAGGCGTATATTGCTGATAAAGCGTTACAGGTGTGCCCGCACGAATGCGCGCGCCATGCGGTCGCACTCGTACACGTCTGCCAGCGTATAGTCGCCGCCAAAGCTGTCGCTGTCCACAACAGCCTCCACCAAGCGGCCGATATCCAAAAAGCCGATCTTGTCCTCAAGGAACAGCTTAACGGCTTCCTCGTTGGCACCGTTGGCGGCGCAGGGGCCAAGACCGCCCTTGCGGATAGCCTTTTTGCAGGCGGCAAGGCAGCGGAAGGTCTCTTCGTCGGCTACATCGAAGGTGAGCAGCTTCAGGGTGGTAAAGTCCAACTCTGGCACTACGCCGGCACACGCTTGGGGTAGGTCAAGGCGTACTGGATGGGGATACGCATATCCGGCACACCCAGCTGCGCGATGATCGAATTATCGCTGAACTGCACCGCAGAGTGGACGATACTCTGGCGCTGCACCACGATTTGGATTTTTTCCGGGGGCAGACCGAAGAGCCATACAGCCTCGATCAGTTCCAGACCCTTGTTCATCAGGGTGGCGGAGTCGATGGTGATCTTTGCGCCCATATTCCAGTTTGGGTGCTTGAGGGCGTCTGCACGGGTCTTGCCGCGCAGCTGCTCGGTGGTCATGCCGAAAAAGGGGCCGCCGGAGGCTGTGAGCAGAATTTTGGTCAGGCTGGGAGCGCTTTCCTTATCCTCAGGCACTGGAAGATGGCGGAGTGCTCGCTGTCCACGGGCAGCAGCTGCACGCCGTGCTTTTCCACAGCTGCGTGACCAGATGACGCCGGTAACAAGGCTTTCCTTGTTGGCCAGTGCAGATCGTGGCCGCTTTCGATGGCGCACAGGCTGGCACCAAGGCCGGCAATGCCCACCACACTGTTCAGCACCACATCCGGGCCGTCCAGCGCAGCCAGCTCCTTCAGCCCCTCCGGGCCGGTGAGCAGCTTGGGCGCATTTGCCCGCCTGCCAGCGCAGCGTCCAGCTTTGCGGCGGCGTCCAGGTCGGTCATGCAGACGTATTTCGGGTGGAACTCTTCGATCTGCTGTAAGAGCTTTTCCACATGGCTATGGGCAGAGAGACCGTAGACCTCGTACCTTGAGCGCGGATGACATCCAGACTCTGGGTGCCGATAGAGCCGGTAGAACCCAGCAGCGTAATTTTTTTAGACATAATAGTTTCCTCCCCTGTATCAGGCGTAGAACACGGCGGTAATGACCATGGTCACGAAAGGCGCAATGAACATCACGCTGTCAAAGCGGTCCAGAATGCCGCCGTGCCCCGGGAAGATGGTGCCGTAGTCCTTGATGCCGCACTGGCGCTTGACCACGCTGGCAAACAGGTCGCCGTAGATGCCCAGCACAGCGGCGATACAGCCCAGCAGCGCGATAATCACATACATGGAAACGCCGATATTAGAGCGGGTAAAGGCCTCCATGCGGTTTGCCGCTATGGAGTAGATGAGGGTGGCGACCACGCCGAACACCATGGTGCCCAGCACACCGCCGATGGCACCCTCCACCGTCTTTTTGGGGCTGACCACCGGGCACAGCTTATGCTTGCCGAAGGCGCGGCCTGCAAAATAGGCACAGGTATCGCCGCCCCATGCAAAGCAGAGGATGAGCAGGATGAAGAAAACCGCGTCATAGCCGAATTTTTCCACTGGCAGACGCTCCTTGAGCAGAACGAAGGAGTAGAAGCAGAAGATCACGATGCCCGAAAACACCAAAAGACCGCTGGCCTTCTGGTAGCTGATGGTGCCGTTGCGCACCACCAGATAGATGGCAAAAAAGGTGACCAGCACAAAGGACATCGGCATGACCAGCTTGCGCATGGCGCTATAGCTGGAAAGCATGACCAGCAATGTGTAGGGTACCAGCACTGCGTACATGAGCCAGTCCTTTTTTTCAAAGCCGAGGGCGCTGTAAATCTCGTGGATGGCGATCAGGGTAATGGCTGCGATCACCAGATTGAACACCATGGTGTTGAAGGTAAACATCACGCCGATGAGTACCAGAATGCCCACGATCGCAGTAATAATGCGTGTTTTCATAGGTTTCGATCTCCTTTGTTCTTCCGGCAGCAGCCCCTTGCAGGGCAACGCATTCCGACCCGAGGAAGTACCGGGTCTGTCGGGTCTGCACCATAGGTGCAGGGTTTGCAATACGGACAGATTGCCGCTCAGATGCCGCCGAACCGGCGGCTGCGGTGGTTGAACTCCTCAATGGCGGTATCCAGATCGGCGCGGGTAAAGTCCGGCCAGAGCACATCCATCTCCACCAGTTCCGAATAGGCGGCCTGCCAGAGCATAAAGTTGGACAGCCGCTTTTCTCCGCTGGGACGCAGGATAAAGTCCGGGTCCTTCTGTCCGGCGGTGTACATGGCATCGCTCATCATCTGCTCGTTGATGTCCTCGGGGCGGATCTCGCCTGCTGCAGCCTTTGCGGCCAGCTGCTGCGCCGCCCGCACGATCTCTGGGCGGCCGCCGTAGTTGATGGCGATGTTCAGGGTCATGCCGGTCTTGCAGGCAGAGTCCCCTTCCAGTTCATTCATCATCTTTTGCAGCTTGGGGTCCAGCGCGGTGCGGTCGCCCAAGAACTTGATGCGGATATTGCGGTTCTTGTAATCAAAGCCCTCGATGAGGTACTGGGCGAACAGCTTCATGATGGCACCCACCTCTTCCAGCGGGCGCTTCCAGTTCTCGGTAGAGAAAGCATAGAAATACACCGATGCTACGCCAAGTTCATCGCAGTAGTTGGCAATATCCTTGAACACCGCCGCACCTTTTTTGTGTCCTGCGGTGCGGGGCAGGCCGCGGTTTTTCGCCCAGCGGCCATTGCCGTCCATGATGATGCCGATGGAAAGCCCCTCGGCAAATTCTTTGGGGTGTGCCATTTATACCTCCCGGCAGCAGGGCTGCCCTGCAAAAAGTGCCGCGCACCTTTCACCAGCGCACGGCACCTCCCAGTTGTTGTTGTGTGCTGCGGATCAGACGGCCATGATCTCCTTCTGCTTTTCTTCCACGGCAGCATCAATGTTCTTGATATACTTATCGGTCAGCTTCTGGACATCCTCTTCCATGGTCTTCTGGGTGTCCTCGGTCAGCTCGCCGGCCTTCTTCATGGCCTTAGCCTTATCCATAGCGTCGCGGCGCACGTTACGCACGGCAACCTTGGCGTCCTCACCCAGCTTGGAGACCTCCTTGGCCAGCTGCTTGCGGCGCTCCTCGTTGGGTGCGGGGAAGTTCAGGCGGATGGTAACGCCGTCATCAATGGGGGTGATGCCCACATCGCTGGCCATGATTGCCTTGCTGATGGGGCGCAGCAGGGTGCGGTCCCAAGGGGTGATGGTGAGGGTGCGTGCCTCAGAGACGGCCACAGCGGCCAACTGCTGGATGGGGGTGGGAGCACCGTAGTAGTCCACGACCACCTTATCCAGCACGGCGGGGTTTGCACGGCCTGCGCGCACAGCGGCCAGCTCGCGGCTCAGATGCTCCACAGAGCTCTTCATCTTATCTTCGTAAACCTTGGTGTTGCTGCTCATTGTCGTTGTTCTCCTGTTTCTTTATTCTATTGATCCATGCAGGCAGCGCACTGCGCCGCTGCTGCTCTATCCAATCGTATGCAGTTGCACCGGGGCGCTATGCTCAGCCTCGTAGACCAGCGTGCCCACGTTCTCGCCCTGCACAGCCCGTGCGATGTTGTCCGGGTCGGCCAGATCAAACACCAGAATGGGCAGCTTGTTGTCGCGGCACAGGGTAGCTGCGGTACCGTCCATAACAGCCAGCTGATCCTCCAGCACCTTGGTAAAGGTAAGGGTATCGTACTTTTTGGCATCCGGGTACTTGTGGGGGTCCTTATCGTAAACGCCGTCCACCATGGTCGCCTTGAACATCACGTCGGCGCTCACCTCCACGGCGCGCAGCGCGGTAGCCGTATCGGTAGAGAAGAAGGGGTTGCCAGTGCCGCCGCCGAACACAGCGATCTTGCCTCATCCATGGCGCGCAGAGCGTCCTTGCGGGTAAAGGCAGGGGCCACCTGCGGCATGGTGATCGAGGTGAACACCTCGGTGGGCACACCCAGCTGCTCCAGCTTATCGGAGACAGCCAGTGCGTTCATCACCGTAGCCAGCATACCGATCTTATCGGCCAGGGTGCGCTCCATCTTACCGCTGGAGCGGCCGCGCCAGAAGTTGCCGCCGCCCACAACGATGCCGATCTGCACGCCCAGTTCGTGAGCCTTTTTCACGCCGCCGCAAATGGCGTCCATGGTGGGCTCGTCAAAGCCCATGCCCTTTTCGCCGCCCAGCGCCTCGCCGCTGATCTTCAAAAGGATACGCTTATATTTCAATGTCATAATCCAAACACCACCTATTTTATCTTTCGCCGGACAGACCCGGCATTTTTGCTATACTCTATTTTACAATAAATTCGCCACATTGTAAACAGTCAAACGCATCGTTCTTCGCAAAGCTTTTGTGAACGAATGCGCAGCGCCCGCAAAGCCTGCTTTTGCTCCGGGGGATGCGGCGGCTTTCTACTGCTTTCTGGATGGTCTTGTTGTGCGTCCACACGTCCAGCCGCTTATCGGTCAGCCACGGCAGTGCCGCTGCGGGCTGCTTCGCCAGTGCAGTGGCAAAATACCACGCTCGCATCATATTGACATAGTATTCCTCGCTGTGCACCGCCGCCACCCAAGCCAGATATTCCGGCCGGAAGGCATCGTCCAGATAATACCGCATCAGCATCCCGATCCCGTAGCGCACGGTATACACTTGGTCAGAGCCCAGCCAGCGCCGGATAGCGGCCAGCAGCTCCGGCTTATGCTGCGCAAACGCCTTGGGGCTGAAACTATCGCAGACTGCCCAGTTATCCACATAGGGCAAAAAGCGCTCCGTTGCCGCCAGCGCTGTGCCGTAATCCCGGACAGACTCCAGCAGAAAGGCGTGGAGAGCGTTTTCATCATAATAAAAATGCGGCAGTTCTTGCAGAAACGCCTCCGCTTCCGGGGTATCCGCCAACTGTTTTGCCAGCTTACGCAGCAGCGGCACCCGCACCCCGATCACCGTTTTCGGCGGCAGAGTGGGCATCAGGCGGCTGTAAAAGACCTGATATTCCTTATCCTGCAGCGCAAACAGCTGCGCACGGATCGCATCTACTTCCGGCATTTTGTCACTTCCCTTCTGCACCATTGTACCAGATAGTAAGGAAAATGCAAAGAGAAAAGGCTCCACCTTTTCAGATGAAGCCTTTAGGTTATCCCATGTTTTTATAATTGTATGTCCGCTTCCGTTTATTTCGGCTTTTTACCCCACCCTCTGGCGTTTATCCAGCCGCATCTTATCGGCTATCATTGCAATGAACTCGCTATTGGTGGGTTTTCCGCGCAGGTTATGGATGGTATAGCCGAAGTAGCTATTGAGGGTATCCACATCTCCCCTATCCCATGCAACCTCGATGGCGTGGCGGATGGCGCGCTCTACGCGGCTGGCGGTGGTACCGTTTTTCTTGGCAATTTCCGGGTACAGGCGCTTGGTCACGGCGTTGATGTACTCCGGCTCGTTCATGGTGAGCAGGATGGCATCCCGCAGGAACTGGTAGCCCTTGATGTGCGCAGGCACGCCAATTTGGTGCAATATTTCGGTGACGGTCAGTTCGTCACTGTCCACACTGGTGTGGAGCAGGTGTTTTTCTTGTCCGCTGGCTGCTTTGAGCACCCGGGCGGCCAAGACGCTTTCATCAAAGGGCTTGACAAAATAGTAGGCAAAGCTTCGTCCAGCAGCTCCTGTACCATCTCCTCACTCTGGAACGCGCCGGTGACGAAAAATGAGGTGTGGCGCTCCCCTGCGGCGTTGTAGCGCTGCTTGACCGCCAGAGCGTCCAGCCCGGGCATAAAGGCGTCCAGCAGCACTACCTGCGGGCGAACGGCCAACATCTTCTGTAAAACCTTGTTTCCATCCTTTTCCACAACGGTCACTTCCACGCCCTTTTGCTCCAGCGCCTCACGACAGGCTTCTGTGATCTGAGCACCGGTATCCGACATCAAGAATCTCACTTTATCCATGGTTGTTTCCTCCAATGTGTGCAGTTCCCTTAACACCATGGATTTTACCATAATTTTCCAGATAGTTCAACGGTTTATTTTGGGAAATTATGGAAATTCTGCTCGAATGTCATACTTTTTTATGCTGCTGCGTCCGTTCCGGGCACGGAATGTGCCTGTTCCAGCATGGTTTGTGCAAAAATACCGTAGCCTCGTGTCGGGTCGTTGACCAGCACATGGGTCACTGCACCCACCAGCCGTCCGTTTTGCAGGATGGGGCTGCCGCTCATCCCCTGCACGATGCCGCCGGTCTGCGCCAGCAGTGCCGGGTCGTGACGCGCAGCACCATGTTGCGGTGCGGGTCGCGTCGTTCACCTTTTCTATATAGACACGGTAGCTGCGGGGCGTTTCGCCGCTGGTAGTGGTCAGGATCTCTGCCGCGCCGGGCAGCACCTCCTGCGCAAAGGCGATTTCCGTCTGCTGCCCCGCAATGGCGGTGCTTACCGTGCCGTAGACGCCGTTTTCGCCGTTGATGCAAATTCTGCCAAGGGCGTGGTCGCTGATAAATTTGCCCTTCAACTCTCCGGGGCTGCCGGCGGTACCGCCGGTGCAGCCAACGATCTGGCAGGCCACGATCTCGCCACTGCGCAGGGCGACCCGCTCGCCGGTGTCACTGTCGCTGATGGGGTGACCCAGCCCGGCGAATACCCCGGCCTGGCACATCCCACCAAAGGTCAGAGTCGCCCACCCCGGGCCGGAGGAATCCCGCCACCCACACTTCTTTTTTTGTGGATTCTTCCTTAACTGGTTCTTCCGTTTCAGTAGTCTCTTCTTTAGCTCCACGCTTAAAACTACGTTCTTTTATAATACCATCTTTACCAATCTTATATTCATAAGAACCACC
>ENA-OQHY01000269-OQHY01000269.1-human-gut-metagenome-genome-assembly--contig:-NODE-269-length-30764-cov-8.717303_pt1 | contig 30764 bp, 38 predicted proteins | sample MGYA00242570_ERZ504733 | MGnify/ENA primary metagenome ERZ504733 (study PRJEB26092, sample SAMD00036219) | human gut metagenome | host: Homo sapiens | study: EMG produced TPA metagenomics assembly of... | reverse complement strand
ATGAGTGTGTTTTTCTTGGATTGTTTTCGTTTTTGTATGAATGATATAGAATATGATATTATCCTGAATAAGCCGGATGTGGATACATATGAATATGAAATATGGAAGCGGGCTAATAGGAAATGTCTTTTGTCACAATAGTGAGATTGTCACTAGATGAATTTAAAGAATATTATTATGTGGATGAAGAAGCTACAAATTATAGGATAATCAATAAAGTAATTGTTCCGACAATCAAAAAAATGAGATGATAAAAAGTGCTTTATTTATCGTGCTAAATGGTAAATAGAGCACTTTTGTTTACAGAAAAATACTTTACGAATAAATTATTTAGGTTTATACTTTTTAGTAGATAAATAACTTTCATAACTAAAAAGAACAAAAATAATGAGCATAAAACTAAGGAGATTTACTTATATGCAAAAGAGAACTACGAATTATTCTTTCCAAAAATTTGGAGATGTATTCTATTCTGTAAATCATAATGCAGGGCATTTGATTGATTATGTTGAAAATGACTTTAAAATCACAAACAAATCATTCGATTCTTTTTATTATTCCAGTGATCCGGTATATTTGGATACTAAAAGTGGAATTATAATGCTTGTGGTGAGTAAAGATGGTAAAAAGTTCGAAGAATATGTAATTCACCGTGTTGTTCGATTAAAGCCAGATATTTATTTTAATTATGTTTCAATTTCAAGAGAGAGTGTTCTTCAAATTCATTATTCAAGTCATGGAATGAATCAAAAGATGATGCAAAATCCATATACTTATCAAGCTTTGGTTTCAAGAATGAATTTAAAAGAGATTTTCACATGTTTTTATCAAGTGCGCAAATCAAATTATATTTTTCCTGGAGAAACACATGATTATTATGAATTGACATATATTGATCATGGTACATTAGATACAATAGTTGACGGACAGAAATATAGACTTCAAAAATATGATTTGATTTTATATTATCCTGGACAGTTTCATACGCAAAGCACAGATGATCAAAGTACTTGTTCATATCTGACGATTACGTTTGATATGGATAATAAATTGCCTGGGGATTTAAAAAATCGTGTATTCCATACACATAAAGATATTTATCAAGTTTTGTCTGAATTTATGAAATTCATTCAGTCCGATGGGCATTTAAATTCAGAAATGGTGTTGTTATATTTAAAACAAATTTTGATACTTTTATATCAATTTGATGATGAATCCCAAGAACAACAATCTATAACCGCAAATCCGATGCAAGAACACTATGAGAGTACATTGTTGAATGAAATCTTGGTATTTATAAACAATAATGTGTATAAACAGTTTACGGTAGAAGATTTATGTATGAAGTTCTCGATTTCAAGATCAAGTTTACAGAATTTATTTAAATCAAATATCCATATTACGCCAAAACAATATATTTCGAATGTGAAATTAAATCAGGCAAAAATTATGATTCATGAGCATAATCAAACGATTTCAGAAATATCTGATATTCTAGGCTTTACTTCGATTCACTATTTTTCTAGGAAGTTTAAGCTGCAATATGGTATATCTCCAACAGATTATGCCAAGAGTATTTCTCAGTAAGTCCAGAAATGGGCTTTTTTTCTTTCGTTAATAGTGTATGATATGTACATGAAAAAGAATCAAATGTTAATGACATCTGGAACGATTTGGAAACAAATGCTTTTATTTGCCTTTCCTGTGTTTTTGGGCAACTTATTTCAACAACTATATAATACAGCGGATTCCTTGATTGTAGGAAACAATTTGGGCAGTTCAAGCCTTGCAGCCGTTACTTCTTGTGGTGAATTGATCTTTCTGTTGACTAGTTTGTTTCAAGGAATATCCGTAGGTGCAGGAGTGGTCATTGCACGCTACTTTGGTGCGAATGATAAAGAAAGAATGCAGAATGCAATTCATACACTTATGGCGTTTGGAATTATTTTTGGGATTGGTTTAACCGTTTTTGGATACTTGTTGGCACCTGTATTGTTAGGGTGGATGTCAACACCAAAAAATGTGATTCATTTATCCGCTACATATCTTCAAATCTATTTTCTAGGTTCTCTAGGAATGATTCTATACAATTCTTGCGTTGGTATTATGCAGTCGGTAGGAGATAGTAAACATCCATTATATTTCTTGATTGTATCAAGTTGTGTAAATGTTGTATTGGACATCGTATTTGTAGCAGGACTTCATATGAATGTAGAAGGAGCTGCCTTAGCTACGATTCTGTCGCAGTTTTTAAGTGCCATTCTTTGTTTGTATCTATTGATTCGGACAAATGAAAGTCATCAGGTACATCTTTCTAAGATTCGTATACATGCTGATGTAGGTAAGGAAATATTGGAAATGGGGATTCCAACGGGAATTCAGAATAGTTTAATTTCAATATCAAATGTAGTTGTGCAATCCAATATTAATACTTTTGGATCCTTGGCGATGGCAGGTATGGGTACCTATTCAAAAATTGAGGGTTTTGCGTTTTTACCAATCACGAGTTTTATGATGCTTTAACTACGTTTGTTTCTCAAAATAGAGGGGCCAAAGAATATGAAAGGGCTAGAAAAGGAGCTCGTTTCGGACTCGTTTGTTCCGTCAGCTTAGCTGAAACCATAGGGTTATTGATTGCACTGTTTGTCACTCCATTGATGCGTTTATTTGTGGATGATCCACAAGTAATACAATATGGTGTAGAGCGTGCACATTATGCGACGATACTATTCTTTATGTTAGCATATAGTCATGGTGTGTCGGCTGTACTTCGTGGAGTTGGAAAGTCTGTTGTTCCAATGGTTGTCATGCTTGTGTGTTGGTGTCTTGTGCGAGTTACTTTATTAACAATGCTGAACATGCTATTTCATAACATTTTATTTGTATATTTGATTTATCCATTTACTTGGTCTTTATCAAGTATTGTATTTTTCTTGTATTATCGAAAAATCAATTGGCAAGAATAATAAAGAAACCATTCTAGTGTTGGTGTCTAGAATGGTTCCTTTTTGTTATTATTATTTTTAGGAGAGAGATATGAATATTGGTTTATTTTCTATATTCATTGCCTTATCTTTAAGGCACTTATAGAATATCATTCTATGTTGTCAAGAATTTAGTATAACTTTGGTAAATCTTGTGAAATCAGATTGAATTATGTGAAATTGTCAAAATATGCATTTTTCCTCGAAAAACCTCCAAAAAAAACGTTTAAGAATATGGAGGTGATGAAATAAAATGAACAAAACCAAAGACAAAATAATGAAAGAATTTCTGGAAAACAATGCCTATTTTGTCGACTTCTTTAATGCATACTTCTTTGATGGAGAAAGAGTTCTTAAACCTGAAAACTGTATGGAACTTGATTCGGAGATGAATGATTCGAATATGGATCTAGAAAAACATGTGGATGTGATTCGTAAGTACAATGATGGAAATCTTTATAGTGCATTCATTATTGAGAATCAAAGTTATGTAGATGCTTCGATGGTTGTAAGAGCGGCAGCCTATGAGTATGTAGCTTATGACAGAATGTTAAAGAAGTTAAAGAAGAATAAGACTAAAGAAAAACTACCCATGGTGCATATCCTAGTATTCTATACAGGAGAAAAGCCTTGGAATGCAGCTAGACAGCTTTTTGAGCTAGTCGAGGTGGATGAAAGATTTGAATCCTATTTCCATGACTATCAAATGAATCTGATTGAAATCACAGGAAATACTTCATATAATTTTAATGAAGAAGACGTACATAATCTATTCTACATATGTCGAAGTATTTATGATCAGTCTATTTATGAAGGAAAGAGCAATAGCTTTGGACTTGTGAAGAGCAGTGTGTTAAAAGTAGTCAAGACATTAACGGATGTAGAATGGTTGGATTTAGAAGAATTAGAGGAAAAGGAGGTAATTGAAATGTGTGAAGCTGAAAAGAGATGGCTTGAGGTAAAGTCCAAGGAATGGGAAGCTGAAGGAATAAAAAAAGGAATCGAACAAGGAATTGAACAAGGAATTGAACAAGGAATCGAACAGGGTGTAGAACTAGGACAGGTTCTTTTGTACAAGACAATGATAAAAAATGGAATGAGTGTCAATGAAATTTCTAAGGTTTGTTCGATATCTGTTGAAAATTTAAAACAAGTATTAAGTAATTGATATGAAGAGAAAAAAATCTCTTCTTTTCTTATATGTACTACCCATGGTGCACATTCTTGTGTTTTATACAGGAGAAAGGTCTTGGAATGCAGCAAACAAGCTTTCCTAGCTTGTAAAGAGATTTGTTGTTTGATACAGGATATGGAATGGTTGGATTTAAAGGAATTAGAGGAAAAGGAGAAGATTGAAATGTATCAAAAAATGATGGACAAGGAATTCGGAATTAAAGCTATCGCATTCATCTTCTCAGTAAGTGAAGAGTCAATTAAAAAACTATTGATGAAAGCTTAGAAAATGCATTATAAAACGGGGGAAATATGAATAAGAATATAAAAAGAGTAAGTGTAGTATGTTTATGTTTATTGTTGAGTGGTTGTAGCATGTTTCAATCTGCTCTTAATGATATCAAGGGTAATTTAGTAGGTAACGGATATACGATATATACGTATGATAATTATGGCAGTGAAGTCATGGAGACAAGTGGAGATAAAATTAGTATTACAGGCAATGCGGTAGAGTCTACTTCTTATGATGAAAATGGTAGTGTTGTTCGTGGATATGAATTATCAAGTGTAATTACGATAACGGTAGACGGAAAAGAAATAGAATCATGTGGAGATACTTGTATTTTTGAACAAAAGGGCTTAACACCAGATGTGGATTTTACACAAGCAGATATTGATTCAAATACACATGGACAAATATCGGACAATACATCTGTTGCTCGTTTTATCAACAAGTATAAAAATATGTTTGGTAAAGGAAGAATTGTAGTCATTAAATCACAATTGGGACAACCAATTGCCGCCTACTCTGGAGATAAGGTGTATTGGAAGATTCCAGATAATTTACCAAAAATGACGAAGCTTATGATTGATGGTAAGGCTTTGTATATTCATAGAGCGAATTTTCAAATCATTGATAAAGAATTATTAGATTAGGAGATACAAAATGAAACAACAAATTAGTAGTACAAAAGCACCTAAGCATTAGGGCCTTATTCAGCAGGAGTTTTAACAGAAGGATTAGTATTCTTATCTGGACAATTAGGCGTAGATACCAATGAGAATTTAGTCAGTGAAGATGTCGTAGAACAAACTGTAAAGGCCTTTGAAAATATTGGGGTATTACTCGAAACTTCAGACTTAATTTATGATGATATTGTCAAGACAACTGTATTATTGGATGATATGAACGACTTTGCGAAAGTAAATGAAGAATATGCGAAATATTTTACTGAACCATTCCCTGCAAGAAGTTGCTTTGAAGTGGCTAAATTACCTAAGAATGCTAAGGTTGAAATAGAGTGTATCGCAATCAAAAAATAGTTTAAAAACATATGTCGTCAATAGAGTTCGTTCTTTGATGTATTGAAGAATTTTATTGTTGAAAAATCCATGATTTATGGTAGTATATATGAAAGAGAAATTGGATTTGAAAAGGGACTTTTTAAATCCATTTTTTTAAAGTCAAAAGGAGGATTATATGAACAAAAATTCGTTATTATCCATGAGAGATCTGTCAGTTGAAGATATTTATAGCATTCTTGATGATGCTAGACTTTTTAATAGTTCCTTTAAAGATTGGCAATTACCAATGCAGAAAGCATTGGTTGCTAATCTTTTTTTTGAGGCTTCAACTCGAACACATTTCTCATTCGAAAGTGCACAGCACCAATTAGGATGCCAAGTAGCCGATTTCGTGGCAGGAGCATCTAGTGTCACAAAGGGAGAAACTCTTTATGATACAGTAAAGACATTTGAATCTATTGGGTATGACATGGTGGTGATCCGTCATCCTCAAGATGAATATTTTAAGGAATTGAAAAATATCAATATTCCAATCTTAAATGCTGGAGATGGTGCAGGAAACCATCCAACACAATGCTTGTTAGACTTACTAACTATGCAAAATGAATTTGGTACACTAGAAGGCTTAAATGTAGTAATCTGTGGAGATATATTACATTCAAGAGTGGCTGCTAGTGATAAAGAAGCCTTAGAAAGGTTAGGATCGACTGTTCGTTTTGCCGGACCTAAAGAATGGGAAAGACCAGGCTATCCAACAATTGATTTTGATGAAGCCATCGAATGGGCAGACGTTGTCATGATGCTTCGTATCCAGAAAGAAAGAGGTTCTGGAATGGCAGGTATGACAGATAGTGAATATCTAGAAAAATATGGTCTTACAAAAGAGCGTTATGCAAGAATGAAAGACAAAGCTATCGTAATGCATCCAGCTCCTGTTAATCGTGGAGTTGAAATTGACACGGATTTAGTGGAAGCTGAAAAATCAAGAATTTTTGAACAAATGCACAATGGTATGTTAGTTAGAAAGGCCGTTATTAAACGTGGATTTGGCTTTGCTCCATTCAAAGAGGAAAAATAAGTATGCGTTTAATAAAAAATGGTCAAGTTTTAATTGACAATCAAGTAGAAAAGAAAGATATTTTAATGGATGAAGGAAAGATCATTCAGATTGATGATTCTATTTTGAAAGACTGTGAAGTTATTGATGCTGCAGGTCTTACAGTCATTCCAGGGTTAGTGGATGTACACGTACATTTTAGAGAACCAGGACACACAGAAAAAGAAACTATTCATACAGGCAGTTTAGCAGCAGCGCATGGAGGATTTACTTCTGTATTTGCGATGCCAAACGTTATCCCTTTTCCAGATGATGTTGATACAATAAAAGACTATCAACAATTAATTGAAAAAGAATCTGTCGTACATACATATCCATATGCCTGTATCACTTCAGAAGAAGCAAGTAAAGAAGTTGTGGATATGAAAGCTATTAAAGAATTAGGTATTCGCTGGTTTAGTGATGATGGTGTAGGGGTAGCCACATCCGAAATCATGAAGGAAGCTATGGAAAAGGCGAAAGAAAACGACTGTATGATTGTAGCCCACACAGAAGATATGAGCTATCGTAGACCAGGTGCTTGTGTACATGACAGTGAAGTCGTGACATCAAAGGGATGGCTTGGAATTCCAAGTGCTTGTGAAAGTGCACAATTGATTCGTGATTTAGAAATCACAAAAGAAGTAGGAAATGCGTATCATGCCTGCCATATTTCGGCTAAGGAAAGTGTAGAAGCATTAAAAGACGCAAAAGCTTCAGGCTTGAATGTAAGTGCAGAAGTTACAGTACATCATTTATTATTGGAAGATAAAGATGTGGTTGGACCTAACTGGAAAATGAATCCACCATTAAGAAGTCATGAAGATCGTATGTCTTTAATTGAAGGCTTAGAAAATGGAACATTGGATTGCATTGCCAATGATCATGCACCACATACTTATGAAGAAAAGAAACGTTCGATGGATAAAGCGCCATTTGGTATTGTTTCATTAGAAAGTGCGTTTGCGTTACTATACACTGAATTTGTGCATAGACAAAAACGTTGGACATTAGCTCAATTAGTGAATTGGATGTCGGCTGCACCTGCTAAGCGTTTTGGCTTAGAAAATGTAGGACAAATTAAAGAAGGATATAATGCCGATTTAGTCTTAGTAGATTTAGAACATGAATCTTTGATCGACATAGATACATTTGAATCTATGGGTAAAAATACACCATTTAATGGTTGGAGCGTAAATGCACAAATAAAGGAAACCATTGTAGATGGAAAAACAGTATGGAAAGGATAAAACATGGAAAGACTATTAGTGTTAGAAGATGGAAGTGTATATCGAGGGCGTAGCTTTGGTGGTGATAACTTCCGTATTGGAGAATTAGTATTTAATACTTCAATGACTGGCTATCAGGAAATTTTAACGGATAATGCATACTGCGGACAAATTGTTATGATGACATATCCATTAATTGGAAATTATGGAATCAATCGTGATGACTATGAAAGTATTGATCCAGCTACATTTGGTCTTGTTGTAAAAGATTATTGCGAACAACCAAGCAACTGGAGAAGTCAAGAAAGCTTAGGTGATTTCTTAAAACGAGAGGATATTCCAGGTATCTATGGTGTAGATACTCGTGCTATTACTCGTAAATTAAGAGACAAAGGAAATATGAAAGCTACATTATGTAATGCGGATGCAGATATTGAAAAAGTAGTCGAAGAATTAAAAAATACAGAATTGATGAAAAACCAGGTTTCTTTGGTTTCTGCAAAGAAAGTTTATCCTATGCCAAACCGCGGAAAGAAGTTGTTGTCGTGGATTTTGGTGTAACTATGAGCACATTGAGAGATCTTTCAAAATGTGGCTTGGATATGATCGTAGTTGGACACGATGCAAGTGTTGAGACAATTATGTCATTCCACCCAGATGGAGTTTGTTTATCAAGCGGGCCAGGTAACCCTTGTGATTTAACAAGCCAAATTGAAGTTGTTAAAGAATTAATGAAACAAACCGTTGTATTTGGTATTGGACTAGGATATCAATTGATCGCATTAGCTTCAGGCGCAACTGTATCTAAAATGGGATTTGGACACCACGGATCAAATATCCCGGTTACGGAAGTTGCAACAAACAAAGTTAAAATCACTCACCAAAATCATGGATATGCCGTTGATGTAGATAGCTTAGAAAATACTTCATTAGAAATGACGTATCAAGCATTAAATGATAAGAGTTGTGAAGGTATCGAACATAAGGAATATCCTGCATTTGGTATTCAATTCTATCCACAAACGGGGGATGCATTATATGGTAAATTTGTAGAAATGATTGAAAAGGGGGATCGCAATAATGCCTAAACGCACAGACATTAAAAAAATTTTAGTAATCGGATCTGGACCTATCGTAATTGGACAGGCCGCAGAATTTGATTATGCAGGATCTCAGGCATGTCAATCACTTCGTGAAGAAGGATATGAAGTTATCTTAATTAACTCAAACCCAGCCACAATTATGACCGATTCAACTATCGCAGACCGTGTATATATTGAGCCAATTAACTTGGATTTCGCAAAACGTGTAATCTATAAAGAAAGACCAGATGCCATCTTAGGATCATTAGGTGGTCAAACCGGATTAAACTTAGTTGTAGAATTACATGAAGATGGAATTTTAGATGAATATGGCGTAGAAATTTTAGGAACTGATTTACTCGCAATCAATCGTGCAGAAGACCGTGAATTGTTCCGTTCTTTAATGCAAGACATCAATGAACCAGTACCAGAAAGTACAATCGTTCATACAGTTGAAGAAGCTGTTGCATTCTGTGAAACATTAGGATATCCAGTTGTAGTTCGTCCAGCTTATACACTTGGTGGAACGGGTGGTGGTTTTGCCGATGATGAAGCAGAGTTAAGAGACATTTGTGAAGCAGGATTAAAAGCAAGTCCAGTTCACCAATGTTTGATTGAACAAAGTATTGCCGGATATAAAGAAATCGAATATGAAGTAATCCGTGATGCAAATGACAACGCAATCGTAGTCTGCAGCATGGAAAACGTTGACCCCGTTGGTGTGCACACAGGAGATAGTTTTGTAGTGGCTCCCGTACAAACTTTGACAGATCGTGAAAACGCAATGTTGAGTAGTGCATCCTTAAAAATTATTCGTGCATTAAAAATTTGTGGAGGATGTAACGTACAGTTGGCATTGAATCCAGATAGTTTCAAATATTATGTCATCGAAGTTAACCCTCGTGTATCTCGTTCATCTGCATTAGCTAGTAAGGCTACAGGATATCCAATTGCAAAAATCTCTGCAAAATTGGCTGTAGGATTAACATTAGACGAAATCTTAAATCCAGTTACTAAAAACAGCTATGCATGTTTTGAACCAACCGTTGACTATGTAGTAAGTAAATTTGCACGTTTTCCATTCGACAAATTCCCTAATGCAGATCGTCATTTAGGAACACAGATGAAGGCAACTGGTGAAGTTATGTCGATTGGACGTACTTTTGAAGAATCTTTCTTAAAGGCGATTCGTTCTTTAGAGATGAAAGTAGATCACTTGTATAAAAAGGAATTGACTGAATTATCTAAGGAAGAATTACTTGAAAAAATCAAGAAGTGCGATGATGAAAGAATCTTTGCGATTACGCAATGGTTACGCAATGGATATGATTTAGAAACAGTCATCGATGTAACCAAGATTGACCGTTTCTTCTTATGGCATATCCAAAGAATTCTTGATTTAGAAACATTGATGAATGAAAATCCAAAAGATATTGCGGTTTTAAGAACATTGAAAGAAAACGGATTCTCAGATAGCTACATTGCCCGTAACTGGGATATGAAAGAATTCGATTTATATAATTTACGTAAAGAAAATGGAATCATTCCAGTTTATAAAAAAGTAGATACGTGTGCGGGTGAATTTGTCAGTGCAACACCATACTTATATTCAAGTTATGATCAAGAAAATGAATCTGAAGTCAGTGATCGCAAAAAAATCATCGTTTTAGGTTCAGGCCCAATTCGTATTGGACAAGGTGTTGAGTTCGACTATGCGACAGTACATTGCGTTGAAACATTAAGAGATGCAGGATATGAAGCTATCATCATCAACAACAACCCAGAAACTGTATCAACCGATTTCTCAATTAGTGATAAATTATATTTTGAACCATTAACTACAGAAGATGTAATGCACGTTATTGATTTAGAAAAACCATTGGGTGTTATTGTTCAATTTGGTGGACAAACAGCAATCAACTTGGCTGATTCATTAGTAGAACATGGTGTTAAGATTCTAGGAACTTCACTACACTCTATTGATTTAGCGGAAGATCGTCATGAATTTGAAGCGATGTTACATAAATTGAATATTCCTCAACCACAAGGTGAAACTGCAGTCACTGTTGAAGAATCACTCGTTATTGCCAATAAGATTGGTTATCCAGTACTTGTTCGTCCAAGTTATGTATTGGGTGGTCGTGCTATGGAAATTGTACATAATGATGATGAATTAAGAGTCTATATGGCAACAGCCGTAAAAGAAATCAGTCATGATGCTCCAATCTTAGTCGATAAATATATTGTTGGTAAAGAACTTGAAATCGATGCAATTGCGGATGGAAAGAACGTATATATTCCAGGTGTTATGGAACATATTGAACGTGCTGGAGTTCACTCTGGTGACTCAATTAGTGTATATCCAACGCAGACAATTTCTCAACAAGTGAAAGATACTATTATTGATTATGGAACAAGAATTGGTAAAGGCTTTGAATTTGTTGGTTTATACAACATTCAGTTTATTGTAGACAAAGAAGATAACGTATATGTATTAGAAGTAAACCCACGTTCCTCTCGTACTGTACCATTCTTATCTAAGATTACAGGTGTAGCTATGAGTTATATCGCAACGCAGGCTATCTTAGGAAAATCAATTGAAGAACAAGGATATACTCCAGGATATCATCCGGAAGAAGAAGGCCGTGTATTTGTCAAAGCACCAGTATTCTCATTTGCAAAATTACGTAGTGTAGATACAGTTTTAGGACCTGAAATGAAATCTACAGGTGAGGCTTTAGGTAGTGATGTCAACTTAGAAAAAGCCTTGTATAAGGCACTGGTTGCCAGTGGTGTAAGTGTTCCAACTCATGGAAATGTATTAATGACAATTGATGATGAGAATAAACAAGAAGCACTAGAATTGGCGAAACGCTTCGCAAATATTGGATATGGAATCTATGCAACAAAGGGTACTGCAGATATGTTTGAAGCTGAAGGATTGCATGTTCATCGTGCCAGTAAGATTGAAACAGAAGATGGTAAAAACGTTCTAGATATTATTCGTAATGGACGTGTAAACTTTGTCATTAATACAGTGTCTAATAAGAAGAACATAAGTGCTGATGGATTCTTGATTCGTCGTGTGTCTGCAGAAAATAACATTTCTTGTATGACAAGTTTAGATACAGCGAATGCATTAGCGAAAGTTTTAGAGTCATTGAGTTTCTCAATGGTTTCTATGAATGAAATGGGGAAATAGTATGCAGGAATTTGCGAAGATTCTATCGAATGTCAAAATTGCAAAAGATATTTGGAAAATGGAATTGAAAACAGACTTAGCTAAAACAGCTAAGCCTGGTCAATTCATTGAAATCACAGTTCCAGGTTTCTATTTGCGAAGACCTATCTCGATTAGTGAAATTAGAGAAGATGTTTTAGTTATTATCTATAAAGTGCTTGGTGAAGGTACTTTAAAAATGACTGAACTTGAAGGAAAATTAGATATCTTTGGTCCACTTGGAAATGGTTTTCCAATTGAAGATAAAGAAGAAGTGTTGTTGATTGGTGGAGGTGTTGGTGTACCACCACTATATGAAACCGCAAAACAATATTTAAGTAAAAATGCACGTGTAACTGTAGTATTAGGTGCAAACGATGCAGATAGTGTATTCTATGTGGATGAATTCAAAGCACTTGGGTGTGATGTATATGTCGCAACAATGGATGGAACACTTGGAACAAAGGGTACAGCATTGGATGCGATCAAAGAAAACAATGTGACATGTAACTTTGTACTTAGCTGTGGACCTTTACCTATGTTGAAGGCAATCAACGAACAATATAGTGAAGGCTATATTTCATTAGAAGCTCGTATGGCATGTGGTCTTGGTGCTTGTATGGGGTGTGTTGTGAAAGATGTAGAAGGACATTCATTGCGTGTATGTAAAGATGGGCCTGTATTTGAAATGGGAAAGGTGGCTTTATAATGGATATTTCAGTAAAACTACCCGGATTGAATTTGAAGAATCCAATTATTCCAGCTAGTGGATGTTTTGGATTTGGTAAAGAATATGCCGAACTATATGATTTGAGCATATTAGGTGGTATTGCCATCAAATCGGCTACACCACAAGAGCGTTTTGGAAATCCTACACCAAGAATTGCCGAAACTCCAATGGGAATGTTGAATGCGATTGGTCTACAAAATAAAGGCGTAGATTCTATTATCGAAAATGAACTTCCATTCCTTGCACAGTATGATACAGAAATCATGGCCAATGTGGCGGGTGCATGTGAAGAAGATTATGTAGAGGTTATCAAGAAATTAAATGATCAGCCAGTAATTAAGGCTTATGAATTAAATATTTCTTGTCCTAATGTAAAACATGGTGGTATTGGTTTGGGAACGAAACCTGAACTTGCAGCGCATGTGACTAAGATTTGTAAGGAAGCCGCTACAAAACCTGTATATGTGAAGTTATCACCTAATGTAACGGATATTGTAGAAATTGCCAAAGCCGTTGAAGAAGCCGGTGCAGATGGTATTGTATTGATCAATACTTTAATGGGTATGCGTATTAATTTAAAAACGGGAAAACCATTACTTGCCAATGTAACAGGTGGTCTTTCTGGTCCTGCCATTAAGCCGGTTGCCTTAAGAATGGTATATCAAGTAGCACAAGCTGTAAATATTCCAATCATTGGTGTTGGTGGAATTACTTGTGCAGAAGATGTATTGGAATTCTTAAATGCGGGGGCAAGTGCTGTTGAAGTGGGTGCCCAAAACTTTGTGGATCCTTATGTATGTCCAAAAATCATTGAGGATCTTCCAAAAGTATTAGAGAAATATGGATATAAAAATATTGAAGAAGCAGTTGGAAGGAGTTATAAATAATGAGTAAAACAATTGTAGCATTAGATTTTTCGAGTAAAGAAGAAGTTGTAGATTTCTTAAAACAATTTGATGAACCCGTATATGTAAAGATTGGTATGGAATTAACATATGCGTGTGGTTTAGAAATGGTAAAAACAGTGAAGGAAATGGGTCACCACATTTTCTTAGATTTGAAATTGCATGACATTCCTAACACAGTTAAGGGTGGAATGAAAAACTTAGCGAACTTAGGTGTAGATATTGTCAATGTACACTGTGCTGGTGGTATTGCGATGATGAAGGCTGCCATTGATGGTTTGAATGAAGGGGCTAAAGATGGAAAACGTCCTATGTGTATTGGTGTAACTCAGCTTACAAGCACTTCTAAAGAAGCTATGAATAACGAATTGGGAATTCCAGGTGAAGTTATTGATTGTGTTATTAAATATGCGAAGAATGCGAAAGAAGCAGGCTTAGATGGTGTTGTATGTTCCGTACATGAAGCTAAGGCAATTCATGAAGCTTGTGGAGATGACTTCTTAACAGTAACTCCAGGTATTCGTTTGGCAAGTGATTCTAAGGATGATCAAAAACGTGTGGCAACTCCTGCATTTGCGAAAGAACAAGGCTGCGATTATATCGTAGTTGGTCGTTCAATTACGAAGAGTGCTAACCCAGTTGAAACATATAAGGAAATTGAAGCAACTATGTCAAAATAAGGTGTGATAAATCACATCTTGTTTTTACACTTTTTTATTGAAATTTTTATGATTTGTGGTAGTATACTAAGCAGAGAAATATAGTATTTTTTCAAAAGGAGGATACGTATGATCAAGAATCCAGCTTTGTTTGTGAAAAAAACATCAGTGATCGAGATGAATAGTATTCTTCGTAGTGCTATACTTTTTAATAGTTCCATTTAAAGATTGGCAATGCGTTTGTTTGCTAATCTTTTTTTTGAGTAAATAACAGAAAGGACAAATTATGGAAAGACTATTGATTTTAGAAGATGGAAGTGTATATCGCGGAACAGCGTTTGGTAGTGACAACTTCCAAATTGGTGAATTAGTATTTAATACGTCAATGACGGGTTATCAAGAAATTTTGACAGATAATTCATATTGTGGACAAATTGTAATGATGACATATCCATTGATTGGTAACTATGGAATCAATCGTGATGATAATGAAAGTATGATTCCATGTGTATTTGGATTTGTAGTTAAAGATTATTGTGAATATCCAAGCAATTTCAGATGTTCAGAAACATTAGATGATTTCTTAAAACGCGAAAATATTCCAGGAATTTATGATATTGATACACGTGAAATCACAATGAAGATTCGTAATGTAGGTACCATGAAGGCCGTTATGGCTAATGTGGATGCCGATGTAGATGTGGTAGTTGCTGGCTTAAAAGCCGCTGATTTCTTACATGATCAAGTGGCTCGTGTTTCGACAAATAAAGTATTCCCAATCCCAAATCGTGGCAAGAAAGTTGTATTGATGGATTTTGGGGCAAAATTAGGTATTGTTCGTGAACTATCAAAACGTGGATGCGATTTAGTCATTGTTCCATATGATACACCAGCAAGCACAATCCTATCTTATCGTCCAGATGGCGTTATGTTGTCGAATGGTCCTGGAGATCCTACGGATGTAAAAGTCGCTATTGAAACGATTAAAGAATTGATTCCTCAAACGGTTGTATTTGGAATTTGTTTAGGTCACCAGTTGATTTCTTTGGCTTGTGGTGCAAAGACATATAAATTGAAATTTGGACACCGTGGAGCTAACCATCCAGTGGTTAATCTTTCAACAGGTAAAGTAGAAATTACTTCTCAAAACCATGGCTTTGCGGTAGATATTGATAGCTTAAAGGATACGCGTTTGGAAATGACACACCAAGCATTAAATGATAAGAGTTGTGAAGGTGTTCGCCATAAAGACTATCCTTGCTTTGCGGTGCAATATCATCCAGAAGCAAGTGCAGGACCTGAAGATTCTCGTTACTTGTTTGATCAATTTATTGAATTAATGGAGGAGAATAAAAATGCCTAAACGTACAGATATCAAAAAAATCTTAGTGATCGGTTCTGGTCCAATTATCATTGGTCAGGCAGCTGAATTTGATTATGCCGGAAGTCAGGCATGTCAATCCCTTCGTGAAGAAGGATATGAAGTCATCTTAATTAACTCAAATCCTGCCACAATCATGACAGATACAGCCATCGCAGACCGTGTTTATATTGAGCCTTTGACTGTTGATTTCGCAAAACGAGTTATTTATAAAGAAAGACCCGATGCCATTTTAGGATCATTAGGTGGTCAAACCGGATTAAACTTAGTTGTAGAATTACATGAAGATGGAATCTTAGATGAGTTTGGTGTAGAAATTTTAGGTACAGACTTACATGCGATCAATCGTGCGGAAGATCGTGAATTGTTCCGTTCTTTAATGCAGGAAATCAATGAGCCAGTACCAGAAAGTATGATTGTTCATACAGTAGAAGAAGCTGTTGAATTCGCAAAACGCGAAGGATATCCATTAGTTGTTCGTCCAGCTTATACACTTGGTGGAACGGGTGGAGGTTTCGCCGATGATGAGGCTGAACTTCGTGAAATTTGTGATTCTGGATTAAAGGCTAGTCCTGTACATCAATGTTTGATTGAACAAAGTATTGCGGGATATAAAGAAATTGAATATGAAGTAATGCGTGATGCCAAAGACAATGCGATCGTCGTATGTAATATGGAAAATATTGATCCAGTAGGTGTGCATACTGGAGACAGTACGGTTGTTGCGCCAGTTCAAACTTTGACAGATCGTGAAAATCAAATGCTTCGTAATGCATCTTTAAAAATCATTCGTGCATTGAAGATCTGTGGTGGATGTAACGTACAGTTGGCATTGAATCCAGATAGTTTCAAATATTATGTCATCGAAGTTAATCCTCGTGTATCTCGTTCTTCTGCTCTAGCTAGTAAGGCAACAGGATATCCAATTGCGAAAATTAGTGCTAAATTAGCGGTTGGTTTAGGCTTAGATGAAATTATTAACCCAATTACTAAAACAAGTTATGCATGTTTTGAACCTGCATTAGACTATATTGTAACGAAATTTGCACGTTTCCCATTTGATAAATTCCCTAATGCGGATCGTCATTTAGGAACACAAATGAAGGCGACTGGTGAAATTATGTCCATTGGACGTAACTTTGAAGAATCTTTCTTAAAAGCAGTTCGTTCTTTAGAGATGAAAGTGGATCATATATACAAAAAAGAATTGGCTGGATTAACTAAAGAAGAATTACTTGAAAAAATCAAGAAGTGTGATGATGAAAGAATTTTTGCGGTTACACAATGGCTTCGCGATGGATATGATATGGAAACTATTCATAATGTGACGAAAATGGATGATTTCTTCTTGTGCCACTTGTCAAGAATTATCAGCTTAGAAAAGCTAATGATGGAAAATCCCAAAGATGTTGAAGTTTTACGTAAATTAAAGAAATACGGCTTTGCGGATAGCTATATTGCGCGTAACTGGGATATGAAAGAATTTGATTTATATAACTTGCGTAAAGAAAATGGAATCATGCCAGTATATAAGATGGTAGATACTTGTGCGGGTGAGTTTAAGAGCGCAACTCCATACTTCTATTCAAGTTATGAACATAAGAACGAATCTGAGGTAACAGACCGTAAAAAAATCGTTGTATTAGGTTCAGGACCAATTCGTATTGGACAAGGTGTTGAGTTTGACTATGCGACAGTACATTGTGTACAGACTTTGCGTGAAGAAGGCTATGAAGCTATCGTCATCAACAACAACCCGGAAACTGTATCAACCGATTTCTCAATTAGTGATAAATTGTATTTTGAACCACTAACTACAGAAGATGTAATGCACGTAATTGATTTGGAAAAACCATTGGGTGTTATTGTTCAATTTGGTGGACAAACAGCCATCAACTTAGCCGATTCATTGGTAGAACATGGCGTTAAGATTCTAGGAACTTCACTACACTCTATTGATTTAGCGGAAGACCGTCATGAATTTGAAGCGATGTTACATAAATTGAATATTCCTCAACCACAAGGTGAAACTGCAGTAACTGTTGAAGAATCACTCGTTATCGCCAATAAGATTGGTTATCCAGTACTTGTTCGTCCAAGTTATGTATTGGGTGGTCGTGCAATGGAAATCGTACATAATGATGATGAATTAAGAGTCTATATGGCAACAGCCGTAAAGGAAATCAGTCATGATGCTCCAATTTTAGTTGATAAATATATTGTTGGTAAAGAACTAGAAATCGATGCGATTGCGGATGGAAAGAATGTATATATTCCAGGGGTAATGGAACATATTGAACGTGCTGGTATTCACTCCGGTGACTCAATTAGTGTATATCCTACACAGATTATCAATGAGAAGGTGAAAGAAACAATCATTGATTATGGAACAAGAATTGGTGAAGGCTTTGAATTTGTTGGTTTATACAACATTCAGTTCATTGTAGATAAAGAAAACAATGTATATGTATTAGAGGTAAACCCACGTTCCTCTCGTACCGTACCATTCTTATCTAAGATTACTGGTGTAGCTATGTCTCAAATTGCGACTAAGTGTGTATTAGGTGAAAGTATTGAAGATCAAGCTTAACACCTGGATATCATCCTGAAGATAAAGAAAGAGTCTTTGTCAAAGCGCCAGTATTCTCGTTTGCGAAATTACGTAGTGTAGATACAGTTTTAGGACCTGAAATGAAGTCTACAGGTGAGGCTTTGGGTAGTGATGTCAACTTAGAAAAAGCATTGTATAAAGCTTTAGTAGCTTCTGGAATCAATATTCCTTTACATGGAAGTGTATTACTAACAATTGATGATGATAATAAACAGGATGCTTTAGAAATCGCAAAACGTTTCTATAACATTGGATATGGAATTTATGCGACGAAGGGTACAGCTAAATTCTTAGAAGATAATGGCTTATTTGTACATGTAGCAGCCAAAGTCAATGAGGATAATGGAAATGAAACGGTATTGGATATTATTCGTCATGGACATGTAAACTTTGTCATCAACACAATGTCAAATAAAGATAATTCTACAAGTAAAGATGGATTCTTGATTCGTCGTGTGTCTGCAGAAAATAACATTTCTTGTATGACAAGTTTAGATACGGCACATGCCTTAATTAAAGTATTGGAATCTTTGAGTTTCTCAATGATTTCTATGAATGAAATGGGTAAATAGAGTGTGAGAAATCACACTCTAAATTTTTTTAAAATAATTAGCACTTAAGTGTTGACAGTGCTAAAAAGATGACTATAATAAGAATTGAAGTTAGAGATAAGTCAAAAGATATCCCGTAACTTGAAGATAGATTTCATAATCTAGTAATCAGGAGGCGATATTTATGAAGTACTATCCAATGTTTGATTTATTTGATGATTTCTTTACAGGAAACACTACAAGTGATGTCATGAAGACAGATATTGTGGAAAAAGATGGAAACTATGAAATGAGCATGGAACTTCCTGGAGTTAAAAAGGAAGATATCCAAATGGAATTGAAAGATGGATATTTGAAAGTAACTGCTACACATGGTTCAAATACAGAAGACAAGGATGAAAAAGGTCGTGTTGTTCGTAAAGAACGTGTTAGTGGATCTTATTCAAGAAGCTTCTATGTTGGTGAAGGTATTCATCAGGAAGATGTTAAGGCATCCTTTGACAATGGTGAATTGAAAATCGTTGTTCCTAAGGAAGCACCTAAACAGATTGAAGAAAACAAATTTATCCCTATTGAATAAGGTATCAGGAGGCGATATTTATGAAGTACTATCCAATGTTTGATTTATTTGATGATTTCTTTACAGGAAACACTACAAGTGATGTCATGAAGACAGATATTGTGGAAAAAGATGGAAACTATGAAATGAGCATGGAACTTCCTGGAGTTAAAAAGGAAGATATCCAGATGGAATTGAAGGATGGATATTTGAAGGTTAGTGCTACTCATGGTTCAAATACAGAAGACAAAGATGAAAAGGGTCGTGTTGTTCGTAAAGAACGTGTTAGTGGATCTTATTCAAGAAGCTTCTATGTTGGTGAAGGTATTCATCAGGAAGATATCAAAGCTTCCTTTGACAATGGTGAATTGAAGATTGTTGTTCCTAAGGAAGCACCTAAACAAGTCGAAGAAAATAAATTTATTCCAATTGAATAACTACAAGAATGCACCTATATGGTGTATTCTTTTTTTTGAGGGGGAAATTATGAAGATAGAGGTAATAAATGAAAAGCGTTTAAATCATATTCATTATTGTAGAGTGCATAAAGAGAATCAACGGCTATCGGGTTCTTTTTGGGTTCCTTCCAAATCAAAATCTAAGAATAAGAAGATGTTTAGTTTTGAATTGAATGATAGTGATTTTTTGGTTTGTGATCCAGAACATATTTTTAAACAAAAGATTTCAGGGAATAAGCCTAGTGAATGTATTCTAAATTTGATGAATATATTGATTCAAGAGGATATGGAGTTTCTTCAAAAATTAGAAATGAAACTTGAAAGAATAGAAGATCAGTTAATGTCTCATACGGGATCTCATTATGAGTCGCAAATCTTTGAAATGAGGAAAACGATAAGTACTTTTGATTCATATTATGATCAGATGATTGAAGTTGTACAAAATTTGCAGGCGTATTATGAAGATGTGCATTTTGAAATGTTAGAAAAAAGACTCATGCGTTTGTCGAATGTCACGGATCGTTTGGCAGAGTATTCTATGCAGCTTCGTGAAATGCATCAGACACAGGTGGAGATGCGTCAGAATCAAATTATGCAGTTTTTAACGATTGTAACAACGATATTCATGCCACTAACTTTAATTACTGGATGGTATGGCATGAATTTTAAGGCTATGCCAGAATTAGATACTTCCTATGGATATTTCATTGTGATTGGAGTTTGTATATTGATCATTATTTTAGAAGTGATTTACTTTAAAAAGAAAAAATGGTTTTAGCTATAAAAAACGCTTGTTTCAGTGTATGATTTTGGTAGAGAGCAGGTGTTAGTATGTCTGTGAATGTTCGTATTATGCAGAAGGGTTTCTTTCGTAGAAAAAGTTTATAATCGATGATTTAGTTAAACTGTCTCACTTATCTTTTGGGGTTATGGATGAAAATTGTCAATTAATTCCGAATCAGATAGGGGATCATACGATCTTGTTTGATCGTAAATATCTTCAAAGAGGGATTGAAATCTATATTCAAAATCATGATATTTGTTTGAATTTAAGTCTTCCTACAAGCATGGATGAAATTCAATTGTTTTATTATTTAGTAAAAGTATATTGTGAATATATGGATACTGATGAATTTGTGAAAGACGATTGGCTAATGGACATAAAGGATATCGATTTACAGATGGTGTATGATAAAAGAACGAGTGCCGATGCACTTATGGACTTGAAGAGTAAATTATCGGATCATAAGTATTTTGAAATCTTTGGCATTCTTCATCCAATTTCAATTGGGGAAAATGAATTGAATGATTTTGGTACAGATTTAGATTTGTTTGGTCAATATCTACATAATCAACAAGCTTTGGATGCATATTATGCCACGCCAAGAATCTATAATGCACATGGTAGAAGAATTGGTATGTATGCATTAGGAGCGAATATACTAACGATTCTTCCGGTAGAGCCATATGTGGTATTGAATCAAATTGAGGGAATAGAAGAGTGGTATGTATTTATGAATGACAGCCTTGTGAAGTATCGTGATCTAATGAGTTTTATTAAAAAGTTTGATTATTATGATGCCAATCATAGAATGGTATGTTTATCGAAAGAAGAGATTTCAGAGGCTTTAAATACACTCGCTATACAAAAATATGAGCAGCTAATCAAATAGCTGCTCATTAACTGTATCTAGCGTTCCTTGAAAGAAATCATTTTTTCCTCCACCACGAACTTGATGTTTTTCTTTGAGTTGTAAGAATATGTCTTTAGAATTTGTCATGAACCGATAATTATCTTTTTGTTTAGAAACAAGTAAAACATAGTTGTTGCTAAAAGATACAAGCTTATTGTAGTAATACAATTGTGTATCTCGATCCAATTCATCACATAAAATGATTTGGTTTTCTTTATGTTCAATGATTAAGTGATCAACCATCTCTTTATTTAATTGTTTGATTCTTTGTTTCAAAGCATAATTTTCATCTAATACGCGTTGTACATTGGATGATAAAGCTTCAATGCTAGAAGACAATTGATTGGAGATTTGAATAGATTGATCATGTTTTAAGACATAGTCTTCATAGGCAAGTTTTCCACATAGGAAGAATAGGCGTGTGCCTTTTTTGATCTTCATCGATTTAATGATTTTAAACAATCCCACTTCAATTGTACTTTTTACATGGGGTGCGCAACACGCGCATAAATCTACATCTTCAATTTCGACAAGGCGTGGTTTGGCTAAGTCAAGTTTAGCTCGATATTCAATGTTGGAATAATCCTCTAAGTAATAGGTTTTAACAGGTTTATTTGAAAAGATGACAGAATTCACTAAAGCTTCAATTCTTTTCATTTGATCATTATTAAAATCCAGCGCATAATCAGCTGTAATTTCATTGTATCCTAAATGAAATCCAACATTATCCACATGAAATTCTTTGTGTATCAATCCAGAAAGAATGTGTTCTCCTGTATGATGTTGCATATTGGTGTAGCGATGAGTCCAGTCAATACAACCTTCTACATCCCCACTTAATGCAGAATGAGTATAATGATGAATTTCATCATTTATGATTTGCACATCCACTACTTCAATACCATTCAACGTTCCTTTGTCACATGTTTGTCCACCTTCTTCAGGAAAGAAAAGGGTTTGATCCAAGATGATGTCATATAATTCATTCTTTTTAACACATGAAACAACATGGGCCTGAAATGTTGTTTGGTAGCCTTCTTGTTCGTATAGTTTAATTGTCATAAGTATCACCGGAATTAATCATAGCATAAGTGATATAAACTTTGACAAATAATTAAAAACATATTAGACTTATATGGTTTGAACAAAGATGTTTTGCTTCCCAACCATCTTTAAAAAAACAGGAGGGTAAAAAATGAATAGAATTAAAACGGAAGTTAAAGAAGTGAGTGTATTACTAAGAAGTATACCTTCACTTACGATGACACTTTTTATTGTTTCGGTCATCACCATGAATCTTTTGGCGAACAAAAGTATTAACTTGCCATTTAACTTTATGGCACTAGATTGTGGAATTGTGGTAAGCTGGCTTTCATTCTTATGTATGGATGTCATCACAAAACATTTTGGTCCTAAAGCTGCAACACAAGCATCACTTGTAGCGGTGTTGGTGAATTTAGGTATGTGCCTAGTCTTTTTCTTGGCATCAAAGATTCCTGGTGTATGGGGTGAATCCTATGTAGAAGGATCAGAAGCCATTATTAATGGGGCATTAGACGGAACAATTGGTGGTACTTGGTATGTACTATTTGGAAGTACAATTGCGTTTATTGTTTCTGCCATTGTGAATAACTATACGAATTCCATGTTAGGAAAGATTTCTAACAACAACAGTAACTTTAAATCGTATGCATTCCGCTCTTATGTATCTACGGGTATTGGTCAGTTTTGCGACAATCTAACGTTCGCATTGATTGTGTCACACCAATTCTTTGGATGGACATTGGTACAATGTGTTGTGTGTGCCTTTACAGGTATGATTGTAGAAACACTATGTGAAGTCATCTTCTCATATCCTGGTTTCAAGATTCTACAAAACTGGAAGAAGAATAAAGTAGGTAGAGAATATTTTGAATATATGAAAGAAAGCAGTCATTAAACTGCTTTTTCTTTTGTTTAAAGTTGTTCTAATAATGCTTTTGTACAATTATAGGTATTTAGGCTTTGCGTTGTTTCTAAGATGCCTGTTAAAATTTCTTTCGTATCTTCATCGACCAATTCCCCATTTGGATTGTAGTCATATATGATAATCGGCTCAACAATATAAACGCCTTCGCATGCATCCTCTAAATAAATCGCATAATGTGTATCGCTAATTGTATATAAATACATATATTCTTCAGATTCATATTCGAGCCCTCATTCAAGCCAACCATATCATCTTAATTGACATTATCGATGTCTAAAACATAGATTGTTTGAAAAAGTGAATAAAACTTGTTTAAGTAATGTGATATAAACAAGTTTGATTGATAATGAAATAAAAGTAGTATGAAAACGATTACAGACATGTTAATATGAAATTAGAAAAGGAGGACATAGTATGATGTCATTAGATTGGATGGTTTATGTATTAGGTGTAGTAGCTGTTGTTTTCTTAGTCGTTATGTTCTTCAAGTATAAAAAGCACAATCGATATGCCGATAAATTTGAAGATACATATCCAGATGCAAAGTAAGATTATGAAAAAGAGGCAGAGAAAAAAAGAATAATAAAAATGTCTTTATTCCACTAATTCCTGTTGAAATGACGGAAGAAGAGGTAAAACAAATTCTTAAAACTAGAGAGGATAAATCCGAGGATAGGTGTAATATGCATCATAGTACTTGTGATGGAATTCGTGTTTCAGATGAGCTTTCCTAAATGGGGACTCATTTCTATGGTTGTTCTACTTGCAGGTGGAGCTATCTATGGCTTTTATATTCACGATTATTTACAAGCAATGATGTGTATTGCATATATTGGATTTTCTGTGTATGCGTATGAGCGTTTTAACAAATAAATTCAAGATTATTCGATATTTCATTAAGAATGGAATATTCAATGAAGAAAGGGCAATTGAAATTTCTAAGTTTGATCATAATACAATAGAAGCTTTAGTACATTCTCAATTATTAGTACAAGTAGATGGTCGTGTATATTTGGATAAACCATTGTATGACTTTAGATACAAAGAAAAATATATCCATTATGGAGAGATTATATTGTTGATCATCTTCTTGATATTTGCGTTTCATGCGTCTTATTTAAAAACTACATTGTTTTGGAGACAATAATATGAAAAAGAATCGACTTCAAAGACTACAGGAAGATATGAATGAAGATCTTCAAAAATATTTAGATGAAGACTTGTTGGATACAACTCCAAAAAGAAAGAAGGAATCTACTTTCTGGATGAAGTGTGTAGCTTTATGTTTGTTATGCAGCTACGGAATTGCACAATTTCTAGGAAGAGCATTAGGTGATAAACAGGCAATAGTGCAATATGGACTTGCGGGTATAATCGTGATTTGTGCACTCGCTTTCTATATCTGGCTACGAAGAAAGTATAGGTAATGATTATGAATGATAAACAGAAAAAAATTATTGATAAATTGAATAAGGATAATGAATCATTAAATCAAGGACATAAATCCATGGTGGAATATTCTAAAGGGATGATTTGTATAGGCTTATTTGTAGTGTGTTTCTTGATCTACTATTTTACGAAAAATTCATTTCTATTTGGATTCTTATTATTTGAAATCTTTAATTCGATCTACGCAAAGAATGATAAGAAGAAGATTGGAATTGGTATTATAGTTGGAGTTGTAATCTATATTCTTTTGGAATTGTGGATATAATCATATTGGAGTGAATCCATTATAAAAGATGGGCTGTTGCAGCATGTGTAACAGTCCTTTTTGAATAGAAATTTAGTATTGAACGATTCATTGATTCATGTATTTTACGTAAGAAAATAACAAATGATACGTTTGGTTGAAAATGAATAAAAAAACTGTATGAAAACGATTGCAGACATGTTAATATGAAATTAGAAAAGGAGGACATAGTAATATGACATTAGATTGGTTAGTTTACGTATTAGGTTTAGTAGCTGTTGTTTTCTTAGTCGTTATGTTCTTCAAGTATAAAAAGCACAATCGATATGCCGATAAATTTGAAGACACATATCCAGATGCAAAGTAGGATCATAGATAATAAGCTTCCAAGACTACAAGATAATATAGAAGAGGAGGTGGACCTATGAAGAAGTATACAGCGGCATTGTTATGTGTATTCTTGTTTTGTGGATGTTCGAATATAACACCAAATAATGAAAAAGTAGAGGCTAGTCAGGAAAAGCTAGAGAATATGACAGCCTTATATACGGGTTTTGCAGAAGCAAATGAAACTATAGATAATAAGTCGAAGATTGGTGTATGGGCCTATTATGAGGATGGTACAAAAGAATTCATTACACAAGGATGGACTGTCAAAGATCCTGTCACATTAGAAGCTGGAAAGACTTCAGAGGTTACCGTTGAATATCAGGGATTAGAAAGTACGATTCTAGTTGAATGCAGTGAAGTGGATGAAGAAACATTTAAGGCAGAGTCGCAATCGCCTGATCAATCAGATTTGGAGGTTACACATTCTAAGTGGTATGGAAAGAAATTGACATATACGGGCAAAATCATTGCTCGAGTGGATGATAAAGATTTTAGAGGATATATGATAAATATTTTTGATGATAAGTCGTATGTTTGTGTGCTTGATTACAATAAAGAATTTGATTTTAAAGAAGGGCAAACTGTTACATTCTGGGCATATGGGCTTGGGCGTGTGGAATCCAAAGGATTGTTTGGAAAAGAGAGAAGTTGTATTGCGTTTAAGGCAAAATATATGGAAGAAGTATAATAACATGTTTATGAATTACAAAATGGTGAGGAGGAAAAACTTATGGATTTAAATGATTATGTTAAATTTGATGATTCTTGCAGACAATTTGAGATTGTTACTGGAACACAAGGAAAATACTCTTATGATGATGTGATAAGAGTATCTGTTTTAAATGAAAAGGCAAAGTATAAGGGAAAAGGAATTCCATTTACAGCTGTGCTTCCGGGTGGACCATTACCATACGGCTTATTACAGAATCCATATTTGTATGTTGGAGTAAAAATTGTTTTAAAGAATGAAACTGTATTAGCTATTTATGTGTCAAAAGAAAAGACAATGGTCAATACAGATCAGTACATACAAGATCGTAAGATCGCAAAGAAGATAGAAGGGGTGATTAAGGATGTGTGTAAAATTTCATGATGAAGAAAAAAGATTAGAAATCATTGGTGGTGCAAGCTGCTTATATGAAGAGATTCAAAAGTGTTCCGTTCAAAATGAAGATGCTAATTTTAAAGGTAAAACAAAACCATTTACACATACTATATTAGGTGGAGCTACATTTATGGCGGGTGCAGTAGAACCAATGATGTATGTAGGCATTAAAGTTGTTCTAAAAGATAATAGTGTATTACCAATATATGTTTCCAAGGAAAAAGTGTTATTTAATAGTGATAAGTATTTAAATGATGTCAAAGAAGCCAATGCAATATTGAAGGAATTAGAAAAGAGATTGCATGTCTAAAGAAAGTTGAGTGAAATAATATGTGGAACAGGCAACAAGTTAAAGAACAAGCTAAACAAATTATGAAAAGAAATTATTGGAAGATGTTTGTGGTTACGTTGATTGCATCAATATTGACAGGTGAAAAAACAACCATTATTGAAAGAGTGCAAGACTTAGCATCAAACAATCTTTCTTATGATTCTCAGCCTATATTTTATTCGTCTAATTTTGAACTTATATTTTATTCATTCATTTCTGTAGCGAGTATTCTTGGAATACTCTATGCAATCTTTATTGGTAATGTCATCGTAGTTGGAAAAAATGGATATTTTATTAAGAATCATGATGAGAATCCTGAACTTGGTGAAATCTTTAAAGGGTTCAAGGGTAATTATTTAAATGTTGTAAAAATCATGTTTTTAATGGATTTAAAAACCCTACTATGGCTATTCCTGTTTATAGTACCTGGACTAATTAAGGCTTATGAATATTCTATGATTCCATATCTATTGGCAGAAAATCCAAATCTATCTGCTTCAGAAGCCTTTTCTTTGTCCAAACAAATGACAACTGGACAAAAGATGGATCTATTTGTCTTAGATTTATCTTTTTTAGGATGGATCATTTTAGGTTTAATTTGTTGTGGAATTGGTATTCTGTTTGTATTACCTTATCCAGAAGCAACAAGAGCTGAAGTTTATTTAAACCTAAAAGAATCTGTAAAGATATAAAAACTGATACTATGGAAAAGAAATCTAGTAGCTGGTTGAAGTGGCTAGTGAATGGTTATTGGTTTTTTCAACTTTTAAGAAGATTGTTAGGATTTCATAAGCAACCGATCGAACAATATGTACTTGCAGGTATTATAAGTGTTTGTATATTGATTATTTATCCATGGTTAAAAAGAAAGGACGGTAATGCTCATGAATGATAAGAAGAAGATTTTTGGAATCGGTATTGTAGTTGGAATTGTTCTACATAGTCTTATAACGTTTTTATGTGGGTAATCCTATGAAAAAGAAAGTGATGATTATTGGTTGTGTTTTACTGGCTTTGATCCTATCGACTGCAATCTATAGAAAACACGTGGAAAGTAATATAATCTTCCATTCATTTAATGAACCAGCAAATATTAAGGTTGGAACAAAACTAGAGGAAACACCTATTGAATTTTATCATGCTGAGAATATAGATGGTAACAAGGTAACTCATGAGTATATATATATGATCAGAATATTGTTAATGAGGTTCAACCGGTAACTGTAAAGGTGCATTATCAATTATTTACTTTTACAAATACATATGAGCTATTGATAGTGGATTAATGAAAATCCGATAAATTTTAAACTAGAAAGGAAAAAGTATGTGTAGATTACTTTGTTTGATTAACTAATTTATACATATTTTGAGGAATGAATATGCTACGATATACAAGAAATAAATATAGAAAAGAATCGATATCTGCAAAATTAATTGAAAAAAAAGAAGGTGAGTATTTTGCTATTCCTGGAAAAGTGCCAAGTCCAGAAGCTTTTTTTGAATTGATTTTTATGACTGAAGAGGGAATGAAAACTTTTGAAGTTAGTGTATTTGAATATAATGTTGTAGACGTTGGTATGGAAGGTACTCTAGTTTTTCAGGGATATCAATTGTTATCTTTCGGTGATTGGATAAAGGAATTTAGTTTATAAAGCAATCTAAGAACACTCGTGACTTTAGTCATGAGATGAATTAGATTGACAGATGTTAAATAAAAAAATAATTATAAATATTCTAATTATATAAGCGGTTCTATTATTCATAATGGTTTGATAATGGCATCGGGACAAAATAGTAAATTTAGTATAGGATTCAGCGTTAATGGGAATCCAAAAACAGCTTATTCGCACTCACATACTGCATCCTCAGGATTAAGAACTAGATAATCAAAAGAGTTCCCTTATCAATAAGAGACTCTTTTTAGAAAGTTGAGATGAATTATGAAAAAATTATCATACCTGCTTGTTGCTATTCTAAGTGTATATATTTTTTATTCCGGATTCTCTTCCTTTTCTTCTGATCAGATAAACAGAATGAATTCTTTTGCCACTTCAATTGGACAAACAACTAATAAAAAAGTAACAGGATTAAACCTGCAATTTAATGAAGCTTTAGTTTCAACAATTCATGAATATTGTGAAGAGACAAACAGTACAGGAATTATAGAAGTTTATGAAAATACTGAGGGGTTTATACAAAAGAATTTAATCTATATTTATTCTGCTGATCCACAGGATTTGAAATCCCTATATATACGGAATGATCAAAAACGAATTAATTTTAAAAAGGATTCAAAGAATTATTATTCTACAAATCTAAATGATAAGGATGCATATAATTATATTGACTATTTAAATCGAAGCTATTATGGAGATTACAATGACATATATGAATTTCACACTTTAAATGATTTGTTGAATCACACTCCAGGTTCTGAAATTATTACACTTTACTCTATTTCAAATAAAACTTCTACAAGTCAAATGAAAGATTATTTTAAAGAATTTATCCCTGAAAATAGCCAAGGACAAGGTATCTCAGATGTTGAAATTGTTCCTTACTCTATGCAAAAAGAAAAATTTTTGAATATGGTTTTTTTGAATGCAATATTAGGGACTGCATTGATTTTCGCTTTTATTTTTCTGAAAGATAGAAAAGAAATAGTGATACGTAAAATGCTAGGAAATTCAAACAAGAAAATTTTTATATCACTATATACAAAACATATCGCAATCTTATACGGTCTATTTCTTTTCTTAGAAATTATTTTATTCGCATTATTTGTTGGCCCTTATAGACCATGTGCCTCTTTATTCTTATACTATCTAATCAATGAGGGAATTAAGCTACTTTTCAGTTTAATTATGATAGGAATTATTTTGTTAATTTCAACGATAGCCGTCAAATCAGTGAAGTATATAAAACAAAATGGTACTCAAGAAAATAAAACAGTTCTATCATTGGTCTTGAAAGGAATTCTGATTTTTGTTTTATTTCCTGTATTCTTAACAAACTGCGCGGATTGGATAGAATCAGTACACTATCTCTACATTTTGAATTTGAATGAAAGTCAAATGTCGAATAAAATTATAACAAACGGCATATCTGTGTCTTTAAATGAGGACTTATTTTATTCATCTGAACTTGTTAATAAACTGTATTATTATATGCAGGAACATAATGGAATATATGAGGATTTCGATATAAACAAACGAATTGACTTCTTAAAAAATCATATGGACAGTGATTTAGAAATACCTGTTTCAAATGAAATACCATATATAGTTGTAAATAATAATTATTTAAAAGATTATACGATTCGCGATGAATTCGGAAATCCTTTAGATTTTAATCAGATAGAAGAATCTATTTTGCTGATACCTGAAAATTATTCATTCAATCAAGATCAGATAAGCTATTATTCAAATTATGAAGATTGTAAGGTAATTCGAATCGAACCAAATCTTAGGTTTGTAAGACATATGCCTTATGTAGAAAATACGAAAGATTTAGAGGCATCATCAACAAGTGTGGGTAGACATTAATCAAATTGTATAAACATTGACTGTCTTATTTCATAAGGCAGTTCTATTTTTTTATACAAGTCTGAACAGACAATCATAATCATATCAATTAGGT
>ENA-OQHY01000268-OQHY01000268.1-human-gut-metagenome-genome-assembly--contig:-NODE-268-length-30772-cov-6.866406_pt1 | contig 30772 bp, 33 predicted proteins | sample MGYA00242570_ERZ504733 | MGnify/ENA primary metagenome ERZ504733 (study PRJEB26092, sample SAMD00036219) | human gut metagenome | host: Homo sapiens | study: EMG produced TPA metagenomics assembly of... | reverse complement strand
AGTAGATTCATCTATTTTTAAATTAAATTCTGTACACATGTTTCATTACCTCACTTACAGGTAAATTGTACAAGTCTATTTGACATTAATGATGTCTATATCCTGTTTTATTAAATGTGTCTTTTTAAAAAAAATAAGGATGTCTTTGACACCCCTATTCCATCATAGCCATTTTTTCTTCCCATTCCTTCATTAAGGCGGCTATTTCATTATGCTTATCATCGATTTTTGCATCCAACTCTTCCATCTTACGATAATCTTGATAATACTCTGGCTCATATCTTAATTCTCGCATAGCCTCTAAATCTTGCTCAGCCTCATCTAATAAAACTTCAAGTTTCGCAACACGATTTTTAATGGCCTTTAAATCCGTAAAAGATACCGTTTGTGGTTTTACCTCTTTTTCAACCTTTGCTACCGATTCTATCAATTCATTATTCGCCTTTTTATCCAAGTATTCTTCATAATTCAAATCATAGATTTTACCTACAGAATCCATCTCTAATACGCGCGTAGCCATTTTCTTTAAAAACATACGATCATGCGATACAAAAAGAATGGTTCCATCATACTTTTCTAATGCCGATTCCAATGCTTCTTTAGCTGGTATATCCAAATGGTTTGTAGGCTCATCTAAAAGTAAAACATTATCATGTTCTAACATTAGTTTCGCAAGAGCTAAACGCACTCTTTCGCCACCCGACAAATCATTCACTTCTTTAAACACTTCATCCTGCGTAAATAAAAAACTAGCTAACGTATTACGAATCTGTGTTTGCGTTGCATCCGGATCCATATCCCACAATTCATCAAGAACATTTTTATTAGATTTCATCTGGGCACTTTCCTGATTAAAATATCCCACATCGATTTGATGACCAAATTTGAAACTACCAGAAATGGCAGGAAGTTCTTTCACCAAAGTTTTGATCAAAGTGGATTTACCAATACCATTTGGTCCAACAATAGCCATACGTTGTCCTTGCAGTAATTGAAAGGACACTTTAGACAACACTTTATCATAGCCAACACTCAAATTTTCAACATCAAGAACTTGTTTACCACCCTTTCTTGCACAAGTAAACACCGCCTTCATTTGACTTGTATCCGATGAACTATCTTCAATTTTATCCATGCGATCCAAATATTTCTGTTTACTCTTCGCAAAAGCGGCTTTGTTCTTTTTATATCTGAACTTCTCAATCAAATCCTCTAAACGATGAATTTCTTGTTGTTGACGAACATACGCCTCATGATTCTTTTTTAAATATTCTTCTTTTGCCTTTAAATAATGCGAATAATCTCCCACATATCTTTGTGTCTTACCAAATTCAATTTCTACGATTTCATCCACAACATGATCCAAGAACATACGATCATGCTGACCAAAACAACCGCAAAAGGATAATGCTTCACATAATTTTCAAGCCATTCTATAGCTGCGATATCCAAATGGTTTGTAGGTTCATCCAACAATAAAATATCTGGTTTCGTCAACAATAATTTAACTAAAGCGATTCTTGTTTTTTGCCCTGAACTAAATTCACATAATTTTTTATTTAAATCATTCTCATCAAATTGAAAATGAAAAAATACATTCTTTAATTCCACCTCATATTGATATCCATTTAAAGCTTCAAAACGAGTCTGCAACGCATCATATTTCGCAAGTTGCTTTTCACTCGAATCTATTTTTAAAACTTCCGCCTGCTCATTTAATTGTTTTTCTAATTCACGAACCTTATCAAAAGCTGTTAAAAGCTCTTCATATACAGTCTTTTCCTCATCCACAAAAGTAATCTGTGCTAAATAACCAATGTTCGTTCCATTCAATACCATACGTGTTCCAGAATCATAATTTTCCTGCCCACAAATAATTTTCATCAACGTCGTTTTACCGCAACCATTACGTCCAACTAGCGCTATCTTTTCATTATCACGTACTTGAAAATTTGCACCAGCCAAAACCGTTTGCACCAAAAGACTTTTGAATATTGCTCAATTGTAATTTCATACTATATCACCCTTAAATTTCAAAATATCTAACAATACTTTTAACCAATATTTTAGCTATCGCATCCGCATTTTCATTATAGTAAGTAACGCTTTGCGAATTCATTGCACTCGCATATGAAAAATAAAGGCCATACATTCCATATGCATCTTTATAATCTACATTTTTAAACTCATCCCCATATACACCTGCATAGGTAGCTCTTCCGCCTGTTTCTCTTAATTGAGGATAAAGTTCATACTCTAAAACTTTTCCATCATCACTTTCTGCATACGAATCGTATAAAACACCATTTTCCTGTGTAGTATTCGTTCTTGCTTCATATAAAGTCAAACCATTTTGTTCCATAAAATATGAAACCGTATTGGCCAATCCACTATTTGTATAAGGACTCGTTAACATATATGGAGCATAAACATTCTCATCTAAACTAGCACCTAAGGCTAAATATAATTTTGCCTTTGTCTTATAAGCACGTGCAGGACGACCATTCGCTCCATAATAGCCTGGAGTTTCATTTTCCTTACGCAAGATTTTTACTTTCAAGCCTTTCTTTTCCAACTCTTTTTTCACTTTCTTGGCAAATTCTAAAGAAGAGCTAGCCTCATCTAAAACAGATGTACTTGCACCAACATCAACTGTATTTGAAAAATAATTCATCGCATTTCCGCAAGGATCAATAACCACATCATAAATATCTTCATTTGGTTCTTGACTTGTCACTATAATAAAAGCGTAATTTTTCTTAAATTGAATTCCATATTCTTTCAATGCATTTTTATCCGCCATAAAAGATACGGAAGTCACCTTTTCATCACGACGCATCGTAGTAATAGCTTTTGCCTTAAAAGCATCTTTGAAATAGATTCGCTCTTTTTCAAAATGATTATAAGTATATAATTCATAGATTCCTTCTTTTAAAGTTCCTAAATCAACACCTGAATCTATGCTTCCATTAAAAGTAAAACTCGTTGTCGCATCCGTCATGACATTTCTTAATACAATGTTGTTACCTTGCATCTTATCTGTTTCTGTTGATCCATATTTACTTTTGTACAAAGATAACGTTTCTCCATAAACCACATAATCCTTTAATAGATACGTATCTTCAAAATCCTTTCCCACCTTTTTTTGTAATTTATCAACATCCACACCATTCAAGTAAGATTGAGATAATTTATTCGTTTGTTTCGGCTTTGAAACATATAAAAAAACACAGACAATCGCAACTGCAATCGTAACCATTCCGATAATCATTGTGCTTAGATTTTTTTTATTTATTACTCTTGGTTTTTTCATACCCCTTATTTATATCACACAAGAAAACAGGTATCAACGAGATACCTGTTTAAATCATTAGAAAATTAAATTTCTTGGTGTACGAGGATATGGCTGTACATCACGAATGTTAGCTACACCACTTAAATACATTAACATACGATCAAATCCTAAACCAAATCCAGAATGTTTACATCCTCCAAAACGACGTAAATCTAAATACCATTGTAGAGTTTCTTGTTCCATTCCCATTTCTTTCATACGATTTACTAATACATCATAACGTTCTTCACGTTGTGATCCACCAACTAATTCTCCAACATATGGAACTAACAAGTCACATGCCGCAACAGTTTTGTTGTCATCATTTATACGCATATAGAAAGCTTTGATATCCTTTGGATAATCCGTTAAGAACACCGGACCATTTACTACTTTTTCACAAATATAACGCTCATGCTCACTTTGTAGATCCATACCCCAGAAAATTTCTTGGTTTTCAAATTGATCTTTTGCTTTTTCTAAATATTCGATTGCCTTTGTATATGTCATTCTTTCAAAACTAGAATTAGCCACATGCGTTACACGCTTAATACATTCTTTATCAATCATAGACGCAAAGAATTCCATTTCTTCTTTAGCATGTTCTAAACAATAGTTGATACAATACTTGATCATTTCCTCAATACAATCCATGTTGTCTGCTAGATCCGCAAAAGCAAGTTCTGGTTCAATCATCCAGAATTCAGAAGCATGACGAGTTGTATTTGAATTTTCTGCACGGAAAGTAGGACCAAATGTATAAACATTACGATATGCTAAGGCAAAAGGTTCAACATGCAATTGTCCAGATACTGTTAATTGTGCATGTTTTCCAAAGAAATCCTTATCATATTTTGCATCTTCACGCGTTGTAACTGTAAAACATTCTCCAGCACCTTCCGCATCATTACCAGTGATTTCTGGTGTATTTACATAAACAAATCCGCGATCCTGGAAGAATGTATGAATAGCCATACTTAAAACACTTCTTAATCTAAACATCGCATAATATGTATTTGCACGAGGACGTACATGAGGAATTTCACGCATAAATTCAAAACTGTGACGTTTCTTTTGTAAAGGATAATCATGATCACATAATCCTAAAACACAAATATTTTCAGCTTGAATTTCAAATGGCTGTTTTGCATCTGGAGTACATACTAATTTACCTGTTACTTCCATTGCAGAACCAGTTGTAATTTTAGATACCTCATCAAAATTTTCTAAATTTTCTCCATATACAACTTGGACATTTGAAAAGTTGTTCCATCATTCAATGCAATAAAACCAACTGCCTTTGAATTACGATTTGTACGAACCCAACCCTGCAAAGTTACACTTTGTCCATCGTACTGTTCAAAAGTTTCTTTTAATTTTTTTACTAACATAGTTTCTCCCTTCAAAATAAAAAAACGTCCCTTAATAATTAAGGAACGATTATAACCGCGGTACCATCCTGTTTCATCACACGTATGTATGCACTCAATTGGAATTTAACGCATTCCACACGTCACTGTCTACTTAATTTCTCCAGTCCGACTCCACAGGTGTTATCTATCCAACTTACATTATCCCTTTTCACCCACTAGGACTCTCTTCTAAATGTTTGTTTCGGACGACTTCTATTTCTGCGTCTTTGTTTCTAATGAATTTGTAATAAATACCAATTCTTGTATAGATGATACCACATCAATACTTTTTATGACAACCCCTTTTGGAACCAAAAAATGCTGATGCGTAAAATCTACTATGCCACTGATTCCACACTGAACCAATTTATCTACCGTTTCTTGTACATCATGTGAAATTGTTAAAATGGCAATACGACATCCTTCTGGAATCTTATTCTCCAATTCGGACATTGGATATACTTCAACACCAAATTGAGTTCCACATTTTTTAGGATCCACATCAAAGGCACATGCAATTTCTCCAACTACATAATTCCACTTATTATAATTCATTAATGCACGACCTAAGTTACCTGCACCTACTAATATAATCTTTTCATCAAAATCAACGCCAAGCTGACTATTAAATATTTCAATCAACTTATCCACATCATATCCATAGCCTTGCTTTCCAAGATTGCCTAAAAATGAAAAATCACGTCGAATCGTCGTTGGTTCAATATCAACAAAACTAGATAATTCCTTAGACATAATTCTTTCAACGCCATTTTTTTGTAGCTTACGTAAAGCTTTTAAATACACTGGATATCTTTGTAAAGTCGCTTTGGGCACATTTCTATTCTGCATTTATATCACCCCATGGCTTAATAATAGCACATTTGTGATATATTTAACAAGTATAACAAATGAACTTGTGAAAAAAAGTCGATTACTCGACTTTTGTAAAAATACCTTGATCCACTTGTAAAAATGTTAAATCCACCTCTTGTGAAAGCATTTGAATACGCGAACCATAAAAATATGGAACCCCCTTCTGTTTTGCATAGACAAGTACAACTATCCAAGCAAGCACAAGAAGTATAAATGCAACTTTAAAAGGAATGTGAAATAAAAGCACAAATAACATCAACAATAAAACATATGCCAATGTATCCAACAAAATAAATCTTTGAAATATATTTCTTAATGAATTCTGATAATAATTTCTTTTTCTTGATAAAAAAGCTTTTGTAATGGCATCAATTTCTTCACTAAACTCCAATTTAATATCATCTGTTTGTTTATCCGTATGCTCTTTTAAAAACACAATTTGTTGCATCCTTAAAAGGCAAAATAACATTCCCTGTTTATTTTTTTCTTTCGAAAATTTTTTATAATACAATTCAGCCAACTTTAAATAATCATTATCCGAAAGCGGTTTAGAAATCATGCTTTGTGCTATAACATCCAAGCGCTCACTTAAAACATCCGAAAACACAAGAATATTATTTTGTGCACGACGCTCAATCTCTTTTAAAGCCCCTAAAAAATGATCAGCCACGATACGCCTTTAGCGCACACGCAATTTGATCCGGACATGACGTCGGTTTATTACCACAAGTTACACCTGTTAATGTATCAATAACTTCGTCTACACTTCTTCCCTTCAATAAACAACCAATACCTTTCAAATTACCATTGCATCCTCCAATGGCTTCAAAACTTTGAATGATTCCATCTTCAATTTCAAAATTGAATTGACGACTACAAACACCTTTTGGTGTATAACTATATTTTTCCATAAAAACCTCCATGAATTCGACTTAACACTTTTTTACATACTACTGCAATTAATATACCACTCACAATGGATAATGCCAAAAGAATTGGCAAAAAAAGCTGCATAAAATATTGTTGATAGATCCAAGTAATCGCAATCACTTGTCCAATATTATGAAAGCAAGCTCCAAGTATGCTGACTCCATATATAGAAAACACTTTACTTCTATAGGCAATAATCATCGCAATACAAGCCAAAATCCCACCACTTAACGATAGATAGAATGAAACCGAAAATAATGTTCCTTGCATCAAACTTGATAAAAAAATGCGAAGTAAAGAAACATAAGCCAATGATTTTTCATCATATTCATCATATATATATAGTGCAAACAACCCTGCAATATTCGCAAGACCAATCTTATATCCTGGAACAATCATGAAGATACCCACAAAACTTTCCAATAGCTGCAACAAGATTCCCACCGCAACTAGAAATGCTAGAATTACACTTTTTTTTACATTCATTGTATCACCGTATCCTGGCTGGCTTCTTTTTCAATTTTTACCACCGTTTCATTTGGCAAACACACAATTGGAACATTGGCATCCGAAACAAAACCTTGTTTTGAACAATAATGATGCAAACTCTTTTCTTGAGTTACACGAACCTTTTTTTGTTTGACCTCAATATGCACTTTACCAAGCTTTCCATTCACAACATAAGATTTATCCTTTGATAAATCGATACGCAAAACCTGTTTTTCTTTCACATAGACACTCGCATAGTTATTCACATGTTTAGTAAAAAACAAGGGAACACAAAGAAAAATAGATAAAACCATAATGCATACTATCAATATTTTATCAGCTTTTCTCATTGTACAACCACACTTACATTTTTTGTGACTGCATTGCCAAAACGATCACTAATCTTCACTTGTACATCTTGTGTAGAAGCCGATGACGTATCGACATTCGCTTCAAATGTCACACCTGATAGATCTGTCGCATGAAAGTATGAATTCCAATCAATATTTTGACCAACACTTATAGTGATTTGACTGACTTCGCTTGCACAAACAGGTGGCGTTGTATCCTTTACCTTAATCACAAACGGATATTCTTTATTCCCGTCTTGAATCGCAAAATCATATTCTCCAACCACCAGATAATCCATGCCTGATGTCATAAAACGATTGTTCTTTTTATCTACACCAACACTTTTTGAAACAACTTCTAATCGACTTGTACGAGATGAATCCTTTAAATACAAAGTTGGATTGGCATAAATATCTTTACCAAGTTCAATTGTAAACGTTTGTTTCTTTAACTGAACCCCCATTGAACATGCACATAATAAGAAAGATAAAACTATAACCCCTATTTTTTTAAACATCTAAATCCTCCTTGAGATCTTTAGCCATCTGCTTCACCTTAGCCAAACGATGTTTCATACCTGACTTTGAAATATCTTCACCAAATTCATTTTTACATTCCAAACACAATTCATTCAAATTTGCTTCTGGATACATCTTTCGAATTTGCATCGCATGCATGATCTTTTCTGGAATCACAATATTTTTTGCGTTACTTTCCAAAAATTCAATCGCCTCTAATTGTGATTTTGCCGCTTTCAAGCTTTTCACTTCATTGGCCACTTCACAATTATCTAAACGCGTGATCTGATTGTAAAAATCTCTTTGTATTCTAGAATCTTCAAATTCAAACAACGCATTCGAAGCATTACACAAGCGCAAAAAATCAGCAATTTTATCTCCAGCCTTTATATATACGACATATAAACTTTTTCTTTCAATTACTTTTGCAGGCAAATAAAAACGCTGCATCAATTTTTGAACACTCAATGCCAAATCCTTTTCCTGACTAGACATCTCTAAATGATAGTTACTCGACTTAGGTGAATTGATACTGCCACTTGCCAAAAAACATCCTTGAAGATAGCTCTAGCCATCTTTTCTGAACGCACCATTTTCACACTTGGCGTATATCGTAAACCTGAATCCGTAAGAATTTGAAGGTCTTCCAAAATTTCCTGTGCCTTATCAAAAACCTGTATGCGATATATATTGTTTTTCTTTAACTGCATTTTTTTCAATACAGATAGACGCGGATCCACATTATATAATGTTTTCATAATTTGAAATACATGTTTCGCAATCGTTGCATTTCAGTCTGAAAGATAAATACATACCTTGCCAGTTCATATGTAAACTTGCTCGCATTTGAAAAAGGGCACATAATTGTGCTTCATCATTTGAGCATCGATTTCTTCTTTACAAATTTCCTTTTTGATTTCGCTAGTAAAGGACAAGTCTATACCCCCTTGATTAGTTCCTCAACAACTTGTTTAACCGCCATTGGATTATGACGAATACGTCCTTTTGAGTCCAAGGCCAACAAATCTCTTTGTATAATAGCATAGTCCGTTGCCTCATTTCCAATACAAATTGGATAACTCTTTTGTGAAGCATACATATCCAATACTTCCTTTGGTAACTTTGATTGATTCACAACAACTAAATCCACCGGATGTTTAAATGAATGCTTTTCAATTGCACGAATATGATCTTGTACAGTATAGCCATCTGTTTCTCCAGGTTGCGACATCGCATTACAGAAATAAATCTTTTTACAAGGATTCTTTTCTATTGCTTTAGATATATCTGAAATAATCAAGTTTGGCATAATCGAAGTATATAACGATCCAATTCCATATATAATTAAATCTGCATTTTCAATCGCATCAATAGCCGGCTTGTAAGCTTGGACATCCGTTTGATAGAACACATGATCAATACTATTGTATACAGTTGGAATATTTTTTTCGCCACGAACCAAAGTCCCATCCTTCATCATGGCATACAAAGTGACAACATCCAATGTACTCGGCAAAATATTTCCTTTCACATTTAAAACTCTTGAAATAGATTCAATAGCACCCATAAAAGAGCCTGTCGTGTTGATCATAGCCAAAAAGATCAAATTTCCTAGATTATGTCCACCAATGTCTTTGCTACCTTCAAAACGATAATTTAATAAATCCGAAAAGAAACCCTCATCTTCTTCATCGGCCATCGCACATAAAACATGTCGTATATCTCCAACTGCAGGTACATTGTAAATATCTCGAATTCTTCCTGTACTACCACCATCATCCGCAACCGTAACAACAGCCGTTAAATCCACATTTTCCAATCGTTTCATGCCTTTCAACATGCTGGATAGACCTGTACCTCCACCAATCACAACTATCTTTTTCATTCTTCATCCACTCCAATATCGCGATGTGATTTAAAACAACGATATGTATCTTTATATGTGTCATATAACCAATTACAAATGGAAACCGAACGATGTTGTCCACCTGTACAACCTATCGCAACAATCATATGTGACTTATTTTGTTTCTCATATTGGTTAAATACAAAATCACAATAATTTTTTAAATGAACAATAAATTCCTGTGTTTCTGTTTTATCCATAACATAATCATAAACTTCTTTTTGATTTCCTGTTTTTTCTCTCAACAAAGGATCATAGAATGGATTGGGTAAGAAACGAACATCAATAACCATATCTGCATCTAATGGCACCCCGTGCTTAAATCCAAAAGATTGAAATGTTACTGTAAATACACTTCGTTTTGCACTTTTAAAACGATGTAAAACACGACTTGCCAAAGCTGAAGTACTTAATTTTGTCGTATCAATATGAATCGTATTCTGTGAATTTTCTTGTAGATGATCCAAAAAATCACGTTCAACTTCAATCGCATCCTCTAATGTCGTAGCTAAATGATTTACAATCATTGGGTGTTGTCTTCTTGTAAAGCGATAGCGCAACAACAATTCTTCATCACTACAATCTAAAAGTAAAATTTGTAGTTCTCTATTTATATTCTCAAAATAACTGACAAAAGCTTGATAATCTATTGCACTCACACTTAATGCCACATTTTTATAATGCGTTTCATCTTTTCTTAATAATTCTTCTAAATTGTCTAGTAATTCCTTAGGAAAATTATCCATACAATAATACCCTAAATCTTCCAAGGCATTCATTGCACTTGATTTTCCAGCTCCTGACATTCCTGTCACAAGAACAATTTTATTTTCCATAATCCCACATCCTTTTCATAAATTATACCAACAATTGAACTTGAGTACAATTTTGACTATCATATTAACAGGAGGACCACTTATGAAACCTTGTATATTTTTAGATATTGATGGTGTCATCAACCCAAACCGAAAAAATACTACATATCATTTTGATTATAGTTTACCAAATACTCTAGCCAAAAAATTAAATCATCCTAAAATCGCAAATTTAAATGTATATTTAGTCAATCAAGTCTATTCTTGTTTTTCAAAAGAAAGTATCGATTATTTGAAACAATTAATTGAAAAATACAACGCACAAATTATCATCACAAGCTCTTGGAGAATTGTATACTCCCTTGATCAGCTACAAACTATGTTTGATATTTTTGGCTTAGGAAAGTACATAAAGGCAACTACACCTTTAATTTCACCACGTACAAAGGCAATCCAAGAATTTATAAATGAACATAATATCACAAGTTATGTCATCTTAGATGATTTTGACATGAGCAATGTTTTTGATTATCATTTTATCTATGTTCGAAATTATTTTAATGAACAAGATTTTAAAAAAGCAAATTACGCATTATTCATCCAAGAAAGGAAGCCTTCCATTTGAAAAAATTCATATTCACTATTCTTACAATCTGTAACATGATGCTCATATTTTATTTTTCAAGTCAAAACGCAGAGCAATCCACACAAACAAGTGCTTGGTTTTTACAATTCTTACCTTTTTCAATGCACTTCATTCGCAAACTAGCTCATTTTACAATCTATGCCTTGCTTGGTTATAATACACTCTACATGTATAAAAACTACAATATTAAACGCTTTGCATTGATTGCACTTTTAACTTGCATTCTTTATGCGTGCAGCGATGAATGGCATCAATCTTTTATTTCGGGAAGAAGTCCACAAATCACAGATATTTGTATTGATACAATTGGAGCTTTAAGTATGATTCTTTTAAATCTTTCAATAATAAGAAGAAAGCGGTAGAGTATAAATTCTACCGCTCTCTTTTTTATTTCTTATATGTTTTATCCATAAACTTTTGTGCATCTACCACAAAACGACTGTGCACACCTTTTCCAATTGATTTTCCATCTTGGAAAGCCTGCACTTCATAATCAATTTTGCGACCCTCCACATGTACCATTTTAGCTTCAATTGTGATTGTTGCGCCTAAGGGACTAGCCATATCGTGTGATACATTCATAGAAATGCCTACACTTGTTTTGCCTTGGTCTAAATCAAGACATAAACAGGCTGCTTCTTCCATCCACGCAATCATTTGTGGTGTAGCTAAGACATCTAATGAACCACTTTTCATAACAGATGCCAAATTTTGTTGTTCAACAACACGTTGAATTCGAATCGTTTTTAATTCCATTTTCATTATTCCTCCTTTGATATATTAATCCATTGTTAAAATATTGACAATGAATTTCATTCCTATGCTAAAATAATATCCCGTTTTCGACAGTTATATAACGCAACAATGAGCGCAAACCTTTAGTTTAAAGGCTTTACACTCATTTTTTACTTTTATGAAATGTTGTATGGGAATTTTATTTTTCAGATTTTTTTAAATTTATTTAATGTTTTTGGTTGATAGTATTTTCGGCTCAGTTTTAAATCGAACAGTTGTTCAAGTGAATCCAGTACATCGGAGCCTGTGTAACAGGCCTGGTAGTACATATCGGAGCAGTTAACCACATTCATGTTCTGCAATGTTTCGATGATCTGTTCTGTTGTGAAATGAGTTTTATTTCTGTCTAATTTGACTTCGAGTAAGCGATAGATCAATAAGGCTGTGTAACAGATAAGGAAATGAGCTTTTATTCTGTTTTCTTTGCGATGATATACGGGTCTTGAGCTGAAATTTGTTTTCAGGACACGGAAACAATCTTCGATTTTATATCTTCTTGACTGGATATCCAGAACTTCTGTTTCCTTCATATCAAATATATTTGTGGCAACAGCGTAGAATCCATCATATTTAGCTTCTTCTTCAATACGAGCCTCATCTAAATAGTAATTCTTCTTTTCTTTATCACTCTTAATAAATCTGGTCACATCGTTTGGTCCTTTTTTGAAGTTGTCAGGATCCATGTTGGCCAGTATTTTTTTAGCACGCTCGATCTGTCTGTTTCGTACTGTTTTCTGGTATTCGGCCATCTTTCTTGAATAGGTTACGATAATTCGTTGTTTTAGATTTCCTTTTGATTTTACCTTCTTTGTTTTTCCGTTCTTGTATTGTTTGACTTCGAATAGACCTAAGTCCACAAGCTTATCAACTGGTATAGATTTATAAATGTATCCATCGTAATACTTTCTGTTTTCTTTTAATGTGCGATCAAATGTCTTCATTGTTTCTAAAGAGGCAGGCTTTCCGTCTTGAGAAAAACGGTAATCGTAATCATTGAACACGGCCTGTTTTAGAATACTGTTCAATTTCTTGATGGATTGTGTTACTACAAACTTTCTTCCACAAAAGTCATTAAATAATCTTGTGTCATTATAGCCTAGTCCGGCATCTGAACAGTAGATGATATCCTTGTTCTCAAACATTTTAAGCATCTTCTTTTCAGCTGGAACAGCACAAAGGGACTCATTGTCACTTCCTGGATTGATACACATACTTAAAGGAATTCCATCGGCATCCATGAAAAGTCCCATCTGAACGATTGGATTTGGACGATGTTCTTTAGATACACCATATTTTAAAAGTCCTTTGATCAGTTCACCTGTGATTTCATCATAGACGTCTTCATCTTCTGATTCTTTTTCAAAATAGAAATTAGTGCAGTCAAAATAACATACATTCGTATTCCTTTTGATTACTTTATTACTTGATTCAAATAAATGAGAAAGATACTCATCATAATTTTCTTCCAGTATATCCATGAAGCGAAGGATATCCTGGTGTGAGAAATCAAAATCACCATAGAAACCAGTAAGATTCTTTAAAGTATGCATCTTGCTTCCTGGATCAAGAATTCGAGAAAAAGTAAGAACCATATTTATCATATTTGGATTGAAAGCTATTTTACGTCCGCTGCATACTTTATCAAAGAAATCAGAGATTCCAAGAGATGAATAAAGTTCTTTCAAATAGAAATAGCCAGTATTCTTACAAGTGGATTTAGAAACAGTATTTCCTTGATTGATGACCTTGTCATCAAAATTAACAGTGATATTATATTCAACTTTACTGCTCTTTATATTTTCGTTATATTCCTTAACTCTTTGTTTGGCATATTCTAAAGGATCATCTGTAATCTTTAATAATTCTGAATGTTTACCAATACGTTCAACATTCTTTGTGGTAACCTTTTTACCATTGCGAATCCCAACCTGAATGAAGTAGGTAGGATCTTTAGATTTTCTGTCGTAGTTAAGTTTCATGGGGAAGACTCCTTATATAGAACTATTATATCACATATTACAACGCCGTACAACATTCATACAACAAAATAAAAAGTAAATTTGACATAAAAAAAACGCTACATAAGCGACATTTGGAATATTTACGATTTTACAACTGTCGAACTACCGGCTTCGAAAAAGAAGATACGTTCTTTTGTTCAATGTTTGTAACAATGGATAGGAGGAGATGAAAAATCTCTTCTTTTCTTTTTCGTCTGTGTTATAATAAGGTGACTTTGAAAGGATTGAAAAAATGGTATTTCTTTTATTAGTATTAGGTATGGTTCTTTTAATGAAGGGTGCAGACTTGTTTGTGGATGGCAGTGCAAGTGTGGCTCGTAAATTAAAAGTGCCTTCAGTTATTATTGGTTTGACAATTGTTGCGCTAGGAACAAGCTTACCAGAAGCAAGTGTGAGTATTACAGCTGGCTTGATGGGCAGTAATGAAATTGCGATTTCCAATATTGTGGGTTCTAATATTTTCAACACGTTGGTTGTGGTTGGAACAAGTGCAGTCATTACTCCGTTTTTAATGGATCAGGATATTTTGAATCGTGATTTAAAAATCAATATTTTAGTGAGTATTTTACTTTCTGTTTTTGTATTAAATGGAATGTTGAATCGCTTTGAAGGTATTATCTTCTTAGTCGGTTTAGTATTGTTTATTTTAAATTTGATTCGTAGTGCTAAAAAGAATCGTGTTGAGGATGAGAAAGTTGAAACTTTATCGGGAATCAAATGCCTGATTTATATCGTGATTGGTGTTGCGTGTATTATTTGGGGTGGAGATATCACTGTAGATAGTGCAAAACAGATTGCAGCTATGCTTGGTATGAGTGATACTTTGATTGGTTTAACTGTTGTTTCAATTGGTACTTCTTTACCTGAGTTAGTAACAAGTGTTGTTGCGGCAAGAAAAGGGGAGAGTGGATTATCTTTAGGAAATGCGATTGGAAGTAACATTATGAATATTTTATTTATTTTGGGTGCTTCAAGTACAATTCATCCAATTGCGGCTACTTCACAGAATATTATTGATACTTTTGTCTTGATTGGTGTTTCTCTATTAATTTATGGTATTGCCAAAAAGGGAGATACGATGACAAGAAAAAAGGGGATCTTTATGATCCTCGTATATGTCATTTATATGATTTATATTATTGTACGCTAGGCTTGTCCTAGCTTTTTTTCTTTCCTTGGGAAGGATAGCTCGAATAGAATCGAAAAGAATGGGTTTATATTCTTCAATCGGCAGGGGTTGACTATGAAGAATACTGTTATAGCAAGTACTTCCTGTAAGTTCAACTATTAAGTAGAGTATGACTTCTGAATTTTCAAATTCATATCCATTTGCGGTTGCGATTTCGTTAAATTCTTTTATAAGATTGAAACTATCATTATCAATAGCCGTATTTAACTGAGCATGGAACACGCCCCAAGATAGGTTCCGTTCAACGAATTTTAAAATCAATGGATTGTTTTCTAATCGAATCAATACTTGATTGATCAAGAAGATAACAGAGTCTTCAAAATTACGAATATCGTTTTTTTCTAATTGTTTGTGGGCTTCTTCAAAAAGACGATGTGCTTCTTTTTGAATTAGAATATCGCGAATTTGGTATTTATCTTTGAAATAAAGATAGAAAGTTCCTTTTGCGACGCCTGCACTCTTTACAATATCATTTACAGAGACATTCGTAATGTCTTCTTTTGTGAATAGATTAAAGGCAGCCTGTAAGAGGTTGCTTTCTTTTATTTTCTTATTTTCGATTATCTTACTTTTCATGCTTATCACCATCCATATTATAATCAATAATTTACAAATTACAAATAAAAATGACCGATTGAACATATTAAAACAATTGTATATTGGGAATTTCAAAAAAATAAAACATAAATATTGACTAGTGGTCAGTTTAGTACTATACTCTTCACGTAGTAAAGGAAAGGATAGAAAAAAAGGTGATTCGATATGGATAAGATGTCAAAATGGATAGTTAAATATCGTAATTTGATTTTGGCCGTAGCCATCATACTATTAATTCAAAGTGCAATTGGTTATTTCAATACAAATATTAATTACGATTTATTATCTTATTTACCTTCGACTTCAGAATCTATGAAAACACAAAAGATTCTTGGAGATGATTTTAACTTATCGAGTGTAGACTTCTTGGTTGTCAACAACAAATCAGATCAAGAGGCCGCAAAAATTAAGGAAGAGATCAATAAAATTGATGGAGTTGAAAAATGTATTTGGAGAGATGATGTATTAGATATTTCAGTTCCAAAACAGGCAATTCCAGAAAGTATTCAAGATATGCTTTATTCTGGCAACAGTACAATGATGATTGTTACATTTAAAGAGCCAACATCGTCAATGCGTACAATGAATGCGATTAGTAAAATAAAAAAATATACAAAAGATGATTGTTACTTAGGTGGTATTTCAGCCATCAGTGAAGATACTAAAGATCAAACAGAACATGATACACCAATTTATGCAGGCATTGCCGTTGTATTATGTATGGTCGTATTGTTCTTAGGATTAGAGAGTACAATTGCTCCAGTTGTATTTATGTTAGGAATGATTTTCCCAATCGTTTATAACTTTGGTACAAACGTTTTCTTAGGTGAAATTAGTTATATCACAAAGGCTTTGGCTGTTGTATTACAGTTAGCTGTAACTTTGGATTATTCCATCTTCTTATTACATAGATATCAAGAAGAAAAACAAAAACTTCCAAATGAAGAAGCTATGGCAAAGGCTATCAAAGCTACGTTTACTTCAATTACTTCAAGTTCAATCACAACAATCGCAGGTTTCGTTGCCTTGTGTGTAATGCAGTTAACACTAGGTAGAGATATTGGTATTGTCATGGCAAAAGGTGTTGTTCTTGGTGTATTATCAACCATCTTTATTTTGCCAAGCTTGTTGATGTTCTTTGATAAGACGATTGAAAAGTACAAACATAAAACAATTTTGAATGAGTTACATAGAGTACCTCGTTTTGTGATTCATCACTATAAAAAGATTCTTGTTGCCTTCGTGTTGATTTTCATTCCATTTGGATATGGACAGTCACATACAAATATCTATTATGATTTGATTTCTGGTATGCCAGGTGATTTTGCGAGTATCATTGGTACAAATCAGTTAAAAGATAAATTTGATATGACAACAACACATTTCGTTTTAGTGGATGACAAATTAACGACAAACGAAATTCAGAATATGTGTTCTGAAATCAAAGATTTAAAAGGAATTCATAACGTACTAGCTTATGAAGAATTTGTGGGTCCAGGACTTGCATCCAACTTTACTCCAAGTGTAGTAAAGGATATTTTCCAAAATGGTGGAAAGAAATTAATTGTTGTGAACAGTGATTATAAAGCTGCAACCGACGAATTAAATACACAGTTAGATAAAATGGATACCATCATTCATAAATATGATAAGAAGGGTATGATTGGTGGAGAAGGAAGTATGACACGTGATTTGATCACAACAACAAATACAGACTTTGCGATGGTTAACGTATTATCCGTTATTATGATCTTTATCATTGTTGCCTTAACATTTAAATCATTTGCACTTCCAGTCATCTTAGTACTAACAATTGAATTTGCGATTACGATCAATATGGGTATTCCATTCTTTACAAAAACTACACTTCCATTTATCGCAAGTATGGTTATTGGAACCATTCAATTGGGAGCTACCGTTGACTACGCTATCCTAATGACAACGCGTTTTAAAGAAGAATTATCGCATGGTAAGAAGGTTAAGGAAGCGGCTTTAATTGCGATGGAAAAATCGAGTGTGTCCATTATGACAAGTGGATTCTCATTCTTTGCCGCATGTATCGGTGTAAGTTTTGTAGCTAAGATGGATTTAATTAAATCATTAGTCATTTTATTAGCACGTGGTGCATTAATTTCAGTCGTAAGTATTTTATTAGTATTACCTTCATTGTTGATTTTCTGCCACAAGTTTATTGAAAAAACGACAAAGAATTGGCCAGAATCAAACATGGAAGCGAAAGGAGAATAAATATGAATTTAAGTCATACAGTAAAAGTAGTTGGTAGTGTAGTGTTGAGTGCAGTTATGGCAGGAAGTATGATGCCTGTGACTGTATTTGCACAAAATAATGATGAAAATCCTACAGAAAAAACAGAAACTGTTTATTCTGTATTAAACTCAGATGGTTCCATCAGTGATACAATCGTATCGAGCTGGTTACATGATGAGGATGGAATTAATAATATTAAAGAAACTTTAAACTTAACAGATGTTAAGAACATTAAATCAAATGAAAAACCTTCAAAAGATGGAAATACATATACATGGAATGCGAAAGGAAATGATGTGTATTATGAAGGAACAGGAACAAAACAACTTCCAGTGTCTGTTAAGCTTCGTTATGAATTAGATGGTCAGGAAATGTCTGCAAAAGATATGGAAGGTAAGTCTGGTCATTTGAAATTAACTATTTCTTTCACAAATAACTATTCAGAAGTAAAAAATATTAATGGCAAATCCATTGTGATTCACCCTAGTTATTTAGCTGGTGGTATGTTGAATATGAGTACTGGTAACTTTACAAATGTGAAGTGTGAATCTGGTAAGATTGTAAATGATGGAACAAATGAAATGTTGGCATTTGCGAATATTCCAGGCTTGAATGAAACATTAAGATCTGCTGGTTTAGATAAAGTAAACAATCAATTAGGAATTAGTGATGATGTAACAGTAGAAGCGGATGTCAATAATTTTGATTTAGGTTCTATCATGGTTGGTATGACAAATGAAATTGATTTGGCAAGTGAATTAGGTGAAATTGGTTCTGTATCTGAATTAACAGATGGAATCGATCAATTAATTGAAGCGGATGATCAATTGATTGATGGTTCTAAACAATTGTATGATGGAACAACTCAATTAAAAGAAGGTATTGCTCCATTATCAAGTGCATATCCTCAAATTGAAACATTAACAAATGCATTTGATCAATTACATGATGGAACAACAACTTTAAGCACAGGTTTAAATCAATATACGGCTGGTGTGGATCAATTAAATGTTGTTAGTAAACAAAATTTATATAAATTATCAATGGGTGCTACGACATTAAATACATCTTTAAATAATGAAGAATCAAAGAGTCAATTAACACAATTGGTTCAAGGATCTCAAGCTTTGGATGCTAGTATTCAGGATCTAAATGAACAAGTAAATGGTGATGACAGTATGTTAAAACCAGATATGGTAAAAAAACTTACTGAAGCTTTAAAGACTACGAATGAACAGGTTGGAAGTTTAGGACAAGTATTGAATGATTTACAAGATCAAGAAGGTGCATTTGTTGATTTAAGCAATCAAATTGAAAAAGCCAGTGAAAATATTAATAAATTAGGAACTCTAAAAACAAGTTTTAAAGAAGTTACAGATGGAGCATCTGCAATTATTACTGCAGATAATGCACAAATTAAGAGTGTTGATGATCAATTAGCTGCTATCCGTACAAAAGAAATCAACGCATTAAATGCTTCAATTGAAGCGTTAAAAAATGCTGCCAATGCAGTTCCAGAAGATGATACAACTGGAGCTAAAGCTAAGATTGAAGAACAAATTAATACATTAGAAAGCCAGAAAGCAGCATTAGGAGATGCTTCTTCATTAAGTGTTACATTGAAAGATTTAAGTCAATGTCAGGCGGGTATTGATAAAATTGTTGCGGATTCAGAGGAAACTTTAGAAAAATTAAATGATGTTTATAATAGTTCTAAAACTGACATTAACAAACTTAGTGCAAAATTAGGTGAAGCTAAAGAGTCAATTAAAGTTTTAAATGGCGTAATGAAACAATTAAATGAAAATGGTATAACTAGTGAAGAGTTTGAGACAAAAGTGAATACTTTAAAAGCAGGAGTTGAAAAATTAGCAAAGAATTCACCTGCTTTAGCTAATGGTGTAGCCACTCTAGCAAACAAATTAAATAGTTTAGGTGAAGGCTTAAATGGTTTAGATTCAGGTATGTCTCAGGCTTATACAGGAATAACTCAAGCAACAAGTCAATTATCTGATAACAGTGATTCTTTAAGAATGGTGCAAAGGCATTAAATGATGGAACCGCACAATTAAGCGCATCTAAATCAAAGATGAGCGAATTAACAAGTGGATTAACTAAATTAAGTGATGCCGTTGATCAATTAAATGATGGAGCTCAACAATTGTACGAAGGTAATGAACAATTCAAGTCTGAAGGATTGGATCAATTAAAAGAAAAGGTTGATTTAGGTGTTGGAGAACTTGAAACATTACAAAGCGTAATGAATGAAATCAAAGCTATGAACAAAGAATATGCTTCTTACTCTGGTGCTCCAGAAGGTGCTACAGTAACGAGTCGTTATGTATTCCGTACTAAGGAAGAAAGTTCTAAATAGTTTATAAAAGGTATTCTTCGGAATGCCTTTTTAATTTGATATTATTCGTTTGGCGTGTTAAAATAAAGGGGAATTTATATGGGGGTATATAATCATGAAACATATTAATACAGTAGATACTCGTAACTTGTGTGAAAGCGCAAAAAATGGTGGATGTGGAGAATGCCAAACTTCTTGCCAATCAGCTTGTAAAACTAGCTGCGGAATTGCCAACCAAGCTTGCGAAAATAATAAAGAAAGTAAGTAATTAAGAAATGCCGAAGTGATTCGGCATTTTTAATGCCGCCTTTAAGGCAGCATTTTTTAAATTTGAGGGAGGAAAAATACATGATTCATCAATATAAAATGTTTGATCAGAATATTGTATTGGATATTTGTTCAGGAAGCATTCATGTGGTAGATGAAATTGCTTATGATATGATTGCTGAATTTTTAGATAAAGATAAAAATACCTTGGTTTTAGAAATGAAGGATAAATATCCTAGTGTTGAAACATCTGAATTAGAAGAATGTTACGATCAAATCTTAGAATTAAAAGAACAAGGTCGTTTATTTAGTGAAGATACATATGAGCCAATGGCAGGCCAATTAAAAGCTAAGACAAGTGGCGTTATTAAAGCTTTATGTCTACATATCGCCCATACTTGTAACTTGAATTGTTCTTATTGTTTTGCAAGCCAAGGAAAATATCATGGAGATCGCGCATTAATGAGTTTTGAAACAGGAAAACGCGCTCTTGATTTCTTGGTGGAAAATTCAGGAACACGCAGAAACTTAGAAGTGGATTTCTTTGGTGGAGAACCACTAATGAATTTTGATGTGGTTAAACAATTGGTGGAGTATGCTCGCAGTATTGAAAAAGAAGCTGGAAAGAATTTCCGCTTTACATTAACGACAAATGGTATGTTGATTGATGATGACGTAATCGAATTTGCGAATAAAGAAATGAGCAATGTTGTATTAAGTTTAGATGGACGTAAAGAAATTCATGACCGTTATCGTGTGGATTATTCTGGAAAGGGAAGTTTTGATACAATTGTTCCAAAGTTCCAAAAGCTAGTAAAGGCTCGTGAAGGTAAAAATTACTATATGCGTGGTACTTTTACACATGCCAATCCAGACTTCTTAAAAGATGTGCAACAAATGTTAGATTTAGGTTTTAGAGAATTAAGTATGGAACCTGTGGTTGCCAAGTCAGATGATCCTGCAGCACTAACCCAAGCAGATCGTGAAATTGTTATGAAACAATATGAAGATTTAGCGAAATTGATGCTTGATTATGACGATAAGAAAGATCCATTTACTTTCTATCACTATATGATTGATTTAAAGGGCGGACCATGTATTTATAAACGTATTTCAGGATGTGGTTCAGGCACTGAATATATGGCCGTTACACCATGGGGAGATTTGTACCCTTGTCACCAGTTTGTAGGAGAAGAAGCCTTTAAATTAGGAGACATTTATACGGGTGTCACAAACAAAAAGATCCAGGATGAATTTGCATCATGTAACGTATATGCACGTAAAGAATGTGCAGATTGCTGGGCAAGACTTTATTGTTCTGGAGGATGTGCAGCCAATGCATATCATGCGACAGGATCTGTCAAAGGTGTATATAAAGAAGGTTGTGAATTATTCTGTAAACGATTAGAATGCGCACTTGCCGTAGCCATTATTCGTGATATGAAAGAAAATAGTCATGAAGACGCCGATTGTTAGTTTTCTAAAATCGTATCAAGAAAAATCACCTGTAAGAATGCATATGCCAGGCCATAAAGGTGCTGGCATTCTTGGCTTTGAAGGAATGGATCTTACAGAAATTTATGGAGCCGATGAGTTATTTGCGGCAGAGGGTATCATTAAGGAAAGTGAACAAAATGCTTCCTCTTTATTTGGCTGTCCAACCTATTATTCAACGCAAGGCTCTACTTTATGCATTCAAACTATGTGCACGATATTATGCCAAGATGCCAAAAGTAAAGGCAAGAAGCCGAAGATTCTTGCAGGAAGAAATGCACATCGAAGCTTTATTCATACTGCTGCACTTTTAGATTTTGACATTGCATGGCTATATGGAAATAGTGATTATTTATCTTGTAAGATTAGTACAGAAACTTTGGAAAAGGAAATTCTTGAAAACAATCCAACGGCTGTATATCTGACAAATCCAGACTATTTAGGAAATCTTTTGGATATTAAATCTTTAGCTTCGATATGTAAAAAGCATGATGTATTACTCGCCATAGACAATGCCCATGGTGCATATCTTCGTTTTTTAGAACCATCTTTACATCCCATTGATTTGGGAGCTGATCTATGTTGTGATTCGGCTCATAAAACACTACCTGTACTTACCGGTGGAGCTTATCTTCACTTAAGTGATTCTTTGAATCAAGTATGGGCTAGTGATGTCAAACATTTTATGGAATATTTTTCTTCTACAAGTCCATCCTATTTAATTATGGCATCTTTAGATGCGACAAATGAGGTGTTGGATACTACGTTTAAAAAATCCTTGTCTGAATGTATTCAAAGAGTTGATGTATTAAAGAATGCTTTGATTCAACATGGATATACGATTTTATCTGGTGAACCTATGAAGATTACGGTTTCAACGAAAAAATTTGGCTATACTGGAAATGAAATCGCAAATCTTTTAATGGAATATGATATCTATCCTGAATTCTATGATTCAGACTATATTGTATTAATGCCATCTCCATATAATACGAAGGATGACTTAAAACGATTAGAGACATGTTTATGTAAAATTGAACGGAAATCTGTTGTATTCAATTCATTTCCTAAGCTAGAACGTGCAAGAAAAGTAATGAATGTACGCCAAGCTTTATTTGCGCAAAGTACAATGATAGAAGTTTCTAAATCTTTAGGACAAGTATGCTCCAGTGTTTCTGTATCTTGTCCTCCAGCGATTCTTCCAGTGATTCCAGGAGAAGTGATTAGTGAGTCTTCTATTGAAGTCATGAAATATTATGGTATTGAAACTGTACGAGTTGTCAAAGAATGACAGCTCTTTTTCTTTTGTATATGTGAAACCGCTAACAATTGAAGTATAATGAAATAAGAAGTAAACATACGAAAAGGAGGAGAATCATATGTTTGACAAATTGTTTGATCCTATACAGATTCGTGGTATGGAATTAAGAAATCGTGTTGTCATGTCTGCGATGGGAACACATGAAAGTGCGGAAAGTGAAGATGGAAAGAGTATTACGGATAAGTTGATCGCGTATCATGTAGCTCGTGCAAAAGGTGGTAACGGATTAAATACAATTGAAGTTACAAGTGTGGATGCCCCGAGTGCACCTTTTGGATTCTTGTCGATTGCCGAAGATAAGTACATTCCGGGATTTAAAAAATTAAATGATGCCGTGCATGAAGCCGGAGGAAAAACTTGCATTCAATTATGGCAAGGAGGATTAGCAGTAGCTTCAGATCAAACAGCTCAGATTTTAGTACCCAATGACTTACCATTAAGTCCACAATATACTGTGCCAGCTATCACAAATGAAAGATTACTCGATATAATAGATAAGTTTGGACAAGCTGCTAGACGTGCAGTAGAAGCTGGATTTGATTGTTTAGAATTCCATTGTGCACATAACTATTTACCACACTCTATGCTTTCAGGAGGAATTAACCATCGAAGTGATGAGTGGGGTGGATCTTTTGAAAATCGTAAAAAATTCCCGTTGGAATGTATTAAATCGATTCGTGCCAATATGCCAGAGGACATGCCACTATTCATGCGTGTGGATTGTCATGATGATATGTTAGATGGTGGACTAACAATAGAAGAAGTGATTGAATTTTGCAAAGATGCCAAAGAATGCGGTGTGGATGTTTTAAATATTAGTCGTGGAAATATTTTAACGGCAGCTACACTATATGAAGTGGCTCCAGTGGATATTGAAAATGGATTTAACGTAGAAGATGCTGCACGTATTCGAAAAGAAACAGGTATGTTGACAATGCCATGTGGACGTATCAATACGCCTGAATTTGCCGAAAAGATCTTAGAAGATGACAAGGCCGATTTAGTTGTCATGGCACGTGCTCAACTTGCCGATGCCAACTTCTGTAATAAGGCTAAAGATGGTAAAGTCAATCAAATTCGCTATTGCATCGGATGTAACCAAGGTTGTTATGACTCATTTTGTGCATCTTTATATAATCCAGCTATTAAACACATTACTTGTATGCGAAATCCTGGCTTATTAGAAGAGGAAACATTAGGTTTAAAACCTGGATCTGCTTCTAAAAAAGTTGTCATCTTAGGTGGTGGAATTGCAGGTATGGAAGCAGCTCTAGATTTAAAAGAAACAGGTAATACACCAATTTTATTTGAAAAGAGTGAAAGTCTTGGTGGACAATTTTTATTGGCCGGAGCGATTTCAGCTAAAAAAGACTTTAAGAATGCGGTAGATAAAATGATTTTGGATGTTCAAGAATCTGGAATTGAGGTGCACTTAAATACTGTTGTTACTAAGGAAATGCTAGAAGAAATTAAGCCAGATGCACTCATTGTTGCGATTGGATCTAGTCCATTTGTACTTCCAATTGAAGGTAGTGAAAAAGCCATTGTTGCACATGATGTATTGAGTGAAAAAGTAGAAGTGCCAGGTGAAAACGTAGTCATTATTGGTGGGGGTCTTGTTGGTTTTGAAACAGCTGAATTTTTGGCTGCAAGACAAAAGAAGTTACTGTTTTAGAAATGAAAGAAAAGGCTTTACAAGATTTAGGTCCATTGCGTCAAATTACAGCGCAGTTTGCGATGGCACAAATGCCAATCACAATTGAAACAAGTGCTACTGTAGAACGAATTGAGGATCATGCAGTTGTTGCCAGTGGCAAAGAATATCCATACGATAGTGTCATTATGGCTGTTGGATCAAAGGCAAATGATACAAGTATCTATACAGATTTAGGTATTCCTACATACATCATTGGTGACTGTAAAAAAGCAGGTATTGCCTTAGATGCATTTAAAGATGCTTATCATGCCGTATTAGAAATTAATAAGTGAAGTCTTAATCGGCTTCACTTTTAAATTGGTCAATATATTTTTGTACGGATTTAGTCATTTCTTTTGAAAAATCCGAATTGTATTTTCGATTACAGAAAGCAGTTGCCCATTCATTTAATGTTTTGTTTACAGCTTTGTGTTCAAACATATTTTTTAATTCCTGTTTGTCTTTTCTATGATATTGATCAACACAAATTATATCCTCTAATTTACAGCGCTTTGGTTTTTGTCTTTTAAAATGATCCTCTGCAGGATATCCAAGTACTAACATGCATACAGGCACTACATATTCACTTAGATTTAATAATTCTTTATGTAGATCATGCTGCTCTAAAATATCCCCGATGTAACAAGATCCAATTCCTAACTTTCGGCTGCTACAACTGCATTTTGTGCGGCAATGGTCGCATCCGTTGTTGCTAGTAATAAATCGCCTACGCCTGGTTTTCTAGGATTGCAATTTTCATGGTTAAATAAATCATACCATTTTTGAAAGTCGGCACAGAAAATTAAAACCATTTTAGCTTGATTGATGAAGGGTTGGTTGTCACACGTTTTAGATAGTGTTTCTTGCAGTTTTTGATCTTGTACATCAATAATAGTATACATTTGTTGATTTCCTGCACTCGGTGCCTGCATGCAAGCTTCTAATATCAACTTCTTTCTTCTTGGGATATTTCTTTATCTTCAAAAATGCGACAAGATTTGCGGTCAAATAAACTTTGAATGATTGGATTCATCATAAATCCCCTTTCTTTTGAAAATATTTTACACTAGATATGGTATTATTTAAGTATGAAACTTAAAGAAATTAAGAAAAATGCACATAAAAATGTAAAAACACATTATGCGACCTATTTAGTGTTATGTCTTGCGGCAGTACTTATGGGAAGTGAATTTAGTTCGACTTTATCCCTTTTAAAACAAGATAATGCCAAGAGTGTTTCCGGCCTGTTAATGCACTCTTCTTTTGTGAAGTCGATGACATCTTTACTTCCTGAAGGCGTCTTTGGTACGACCAACGGTGTATTTGCACATGTGGTAAATGGAATTACTTCAGGATCCTTTGTGAAGACACTATTTTTAGGTTTATCAACTATTATTCATTCGAAAGATATTGCGAGTATTTGTTTTGTCGTAATAGGTTTATGCATATCTGTGTTCTATAGAGTATATATTGTGAATGTATTGCCGGTTATTAATCGTAGGCTCTTTTTGGAAGGAAGAGTTTACGCAAAACTTCCACTTGATCGATTGGTTTATTTAATGCGAATTCGAAAGCAGACGCATGTTGCGTTTGTGAAACTTGTTAAATCTATTATTTTGACAATTATGAACTTTACTGTTGTAGGAGGCGTCTACTTTTATTATGTATATTTCTTAGTGGATTATATCTTAGCCGAAAATCCGACGATATCTTTAAAAGATGCACTTTCTTTATCTCGAAATATGATGAAGGGACATAAGTTTGAATGTTTTAAATGGCAATTTTCAATGGCTGGATGGTACATTTTGGATGTTTGTACATTTGGGATTAGTGCTATATTTTATTCAAATATGTATCGTATGGCAGTAATGTGTGAATTTTATACATTAAGAAGAAAAGAATTTCAAAGTGCTATCTTAAATGATACGTATTTATTTGAAAAACCAAGTAGTGCTTTGATGCGTAATACGTATTCGGATGTAATTGCGGCATTGAATGCGAAAAATCCAATGGAGAATGCGTATACGGGTATTAAAAAGTTCTTGTGTGATAATTTTGGAATTATTTTTCATTTGAGTTCTAAAGAAAAACAATATGAAAGATATACCTATAATAAAATGGAAGCTGAAACTATGATTACCGAAGTGTATTTATTATGTTATCCAGTGCGTTTATCTCCAATTGAAGAGGCGTATAAGAAGTCAAATCTTCGTGTTTTACATCCAAATCGAAATTATACAGTAACATCTATTTTAGTCTGTTTCTTCTTTATGTGTTTTGTTGGATGGATCTGGGAAGTCAGTCTTTCAATGATTAGCTATGGAAGATTTGTGAATCGCGGTGTTTTACATGGTCCATGGATTCCTATTTATGGTTTTGGCTGTGTTTTGATTCTGCTTTTATTAAAACGATTTAGAATGCGTCCGAAAGTTGAATTTAGTATGGCTGTGCTTCTTTGTGGATGTATTGAATACTTTACAGGTTTCTTTTTAGAGCTTACGCATAATGGTCAAAAATGGTGGGATTATACGGGTTACTTCTTGAATCTTCATGGAAGAATTTGTGCGGAAGGTTTATTGGTGTTTGGCGTTGGTGGTATGGCTTTTGTCTATGTGATTGCACCACTAATTGATAACTGGGTTAAAGAACATTTAAATAAAAGATTATCTACTGCCTGTTTAGTTTTACTTCTTTTATTTGGTGCAGATGTTGTTTATTCACACTTTGAACCTAATGTAGGAGAAGGTGTTACAGGATGATAAAAAAGTTAAATGGAAATCAAATCAAGATGATTGCGATTATTGCGATGTTTATGGATCATTTCGCAACGACGTTGTATCCAAATTATGAAAAATTCTGGTGGCTTTTATTGATACATTTAATTGGACGAGTGGCAGCACCTATTATGTGGTTTATGGTTGTGGAAGGCTATACGCATACGCATAGCTTGAAGAAGTATTTAGAAAGATTATTGATTTTTTCAATTATCGCTCACTTTGCGTATAACTTCTGTTTTGGCATATCTTTGATTCCATTTAAAGAATCCTTCTTAAATCAAACAAGTATTATTTGGCCATTATTCTTATCTGTGATTGGCTTATGGGTAGAAGATCAAGAATGGAAAGATGTAAAGAAAATAGGTTGTATTCTAATTCTTTGTTTGTTGGCATTTCCAAGTGATTGGTCATGCTTTCCAATTCTTTGTACAAACCATATTTACAAAAATCAAGGTAATTTAAAAAAACAAGTATTAGGTATGGCTTTGTATATTTCTATGTATGTAATGGTCTATTGTTTATGTATTGATGTAGTTTATGGTTTGTTGCAGTTTGGAATTGTTTTAGTATATCCAATTATGTCTTTATATGATGGAACAAGAGGAAAAAGTACATTTATGAAGTGGTTCTTTTATTGGTTTTATGTGGGACATTTAATTTTGTGTGGATTGATTCGTGTAATGATGTAGAGGTAAAGAATGGATGATTAAGAAAGGTTATCTCAGAATTGATTATTGTCTTCCTTATTTTATTGGATTTTGTCATCTAGTGAAACTTATAACCATCTATTTACAATATTAAAATTGAAAGGAAAAAAGAATGAAAGAAATAAGTCGTAAAATTCTTAATCACTATCAGATTCGAAAAACAAAGAAACAAAAAGAAGAGTTTCGTAAATTTTTAGTAGACGAACTAAAACAATATGGGTATTGTCCCATTGTTCAAAATAAAGGGATAAACAATAATATTGTTATCGGCAACATGGATACAGCTAGGATATTTTGTACGGCTCATTATGATACACAAGCAGTCTTGCCATTTCCAAATTTAATTGTGCCTAATAATTTGTTCGGGCTGATTTTGTCACAATTTGCGATTATTATTTGTGTATTGATTCTTATATTCTTTATGAACATTGTCCTTATTAAATTATTTGTTTGGACAGGTCTATTCAAGAATATTGAACTTAATATTGCTTCTACTATTTCATGGTTAATTATTATGATATGGATGTTGTTTGGAAAAGCAAATAAACATACTGCAAACGATAATACGAGTGGTGTCATAACAATTATCGAATCTGCCATTAAATTACCAAAAGATTTAAGAGATGAAGTATGCTTCGTGTTATTCGACAATGAAGAATTGGGTCTATTGGGTTCTGCTGCTTTTGCGAAAGAGTATAAAGAATGGATCAAGAATAAACTTGTAATTAATTTTGATTGCGTATCCGATGGAAATGATATATTTTTCTTTCCGACAAAACAAATAAAAAATGACTATTCAAAACATGAAAGTATTATAAATGCATTTGCATCTTCAAATTATAAAAGAGTACACATAAATAAAGGATTTGGATTTTATCCATCCGACAACTTCAACTTTAAATATGCATATGGAGTATGCAGTTTAAAGAAAGGTTGGTTCTATTATCTTGATCGAATACATACTTCTAGAGATATAATTTTCAATGAAGAAAATATTGAACTACTAAGTGATGGTGTATGTAAGCTTGTCAAAACAACTCATACATTCGGATGATTATTCTTCTTTATTGGGGCTTTCAGACAAAGAAACATTTGCCCAAGAACTTTATCAAAGAATGTGCTTAGATGAAGAAGAAAGAAGGTCGTGTCATTTTTGAAATGAAAGAAGTAAATTGGTTCTATGTAGGACATTTAATTTTGTGTGGATTGATTCGTGTAATGATGTAGAGGTAAAGAATGGATGAGTAAAAAAGTACGTAGAGTGCCAGTCAGTCTTGATGCAGGTGAAATTAAAGATTTACCACAGGAAGATATACGGATGATTTTAAGAGGGGCCGATGAATTGATTCAACTGGTGGAAGAAGTATGTTGGCTAAAATATTAAAGGGTTCAAAGGATAAAAAGATATTTGAACATAAACTAAATGAATGTCCTGCTTATGGATACTATCAGGATATGAAGTTGGATGATATCGCAAAATGCATTGATTGGATGATTAAGAAAGATTATCTCAGAATTGAATATGATTATCGTCTTCCTTTATTGGTATTTTCAGAAAAAGGATGGCAAATCGAAAAAGAAACATTTGCCCAAGAACTTTATCAGAGAATCTGTTTAGATGTAGAAGAAAAAAAGGCTCGTGTCATTTTTGAAATGAAAGAAGTGAATAGACAAGTTGTCATGCGTGTGCTTGATAAAATAGAGAAAGATGGAACAAAAAAATTTCTGCCTTACTTAGAAGCATGGAAAATGTTGGAAGTGAAAAAAGTTGCGGCAAGAATTGCAGAAGTAGAAAATAAGATAAGTAGGCGTATATAGAGGTGCAAAATGAAAATATTAATATTTGGGATGGGTAACATTGGAAAGAGTACTGTTGGTGAGTTGTTGGCAAAGAAAATAGGTTACGATTTTATCGATATGGATACGAAAATCAAAGAAAAGTATGGAACAATGCTTGGTTTTCAAGATGAATATAATGATCAATATGAACGGGATGAATTGCGTGCAGAAATG